>Ga0307947_1003060_pt1 | contig 13480 bp, 13 predicted proteins | sample OrgLakmetagen232_FD_201840 | JGI IMG/M metagenome (GOLD analysis project Ga0307947, IMG submission 201840) | Saline water microbial communities from Organic Lake, Antarctica - #232 | ecosystem: Environmental > Aquatic > Non-marine Saline and Alkaline > Saline | place: Antarctica: Organic Lake...
GGGATTACTAAACAGATTTATGAGCACGTTGGCACCAACAGCGACAGAAAGGAGCAGGTGTTTGACCTAATATTAACCCTGTTTGTTGTAAATGCAAACGGGGTTAAAATAGCAACCGCGGTTAATTTGGAAATTGCAAGTCGGGTTAATTGACTTAACCTTAACCCGCAGTTGTAAACGCGCCGTTATTTTATACATATCTCTATTTTATACTTATCTCGCTCTATTTTATACATATCTCTATTTTATACATATTACGTGCCTCTTACATAAATTATTTTATACATATCTCACATACATACACACACAGCATACCCACCCAAATCCAAAGCCCTGCCTTTTCGACACGTGACCCCAAAAATGCAGTTTTCAACCCATCTGCTGTGGATTGACAAGTCAGTGCCTAACGCACATGCTCCCTTATTCATTGTTTTGCATTCCTTTACCAACAAACGCCTAGAAGTTTGCACACCTTGCTTGGACAACGATGGTCCCCCTGCCTGCGGCTGCTGGTGCTGCTGCTACCTCATGTGTCTGTACACACACACCCACACCCAGATCTACACCTACCTGGAAAAACGCGGGCCTCGCTTTGGAGAACGAAGCCCCCCAGCCCCCTGCCTGCGGCTGCTGGCGCTGCTGCAGCTGCTCGTGCTGGGCCAGGTCCTTACCAGAGGGACTGCCAGGAGAAGTGACCACCACGAAATCGTCACCGTCACCCTCACACTCCCAAAGGGCATCAGCCGCCGCCTCTGCGGCTGCTGCTGTTGCTGTGCCTGCTGCCCCTGCTCCTGCTCCTGCCGCTGCAGAGGGGCATGCACCCACCCCTGCAGCTGCAGCTGAAGCCGATAAGGGAGCAGGCACACCCCCCTGCCACAACTGCTGCTGCTGGCTCCCTTGCGCACCCACCCTGAGCGATGGTAGCCCTACATGCGCTCCTACAGACAAATGCCCCCCCTCACCTCCCCCCCTTGACGCCACCGCCTCCTGCATGCCTCCCCCTCTTGCGGTCACTACCCCTTGCAGATCAGCGTCCTGGCCACCCCTCTTCCCTTCCTGCTCACCCCCTTTGCCCTGCCCGAGATCCACATCCGTATACTCGTCCTCCCCTCCCTGCTCTAAGCCCTGACCCCCTGCGGGGGTGCTGTTGATCCCTCTCTCCTCCCGCCCCCATTTGGGGGTCAGCAGCTGATGCACAGGGCTGGATGTGAGTGCAGGAGGTCTGAGGAGCGTGAGGTTTGGAGAAGGTGCAGGGGTGGCGGCCACGGGCATGGCCTGTGGTTGTGAGGCAGGCGGCGGGTGCTGCTGCAAGTGCTGCTGCTGCTGTTGCTGCTGCTGCTGCTGCGCCTGTCGGGAAGACTGCTGCGCACTTTGTTGCTGCTGTGGGTGCTGTGGTGATTGCTGCGGATCCAGGTGCACACCTAGCTGCTGCTGCTTCTGCTGCTGCTGCTGCTGCTGCTGTAGTTGTGGATGCGAAGGCAGGCCATGCGTGGGTGCCCTCATACCTGCCACCAAATGGGGGTGTGCCGAGATCCCTGTCTGCTGATCGAACACCACATGCTCCCTTATTTGCTGCTGCTGGCGTTGCTGTTGGTTGTCTGGGGAGTGTTGCTGTTGATAATGCTGCTGTTGATCAAGTTGCTGCTGCTGCTGCTGCTGCTGCTGCTGCTGCGATTGGTGTTGCTGTTTTGGGTCCACAGGCCCTTGCTTGTCGCTACCATCACCAACTGTCACCTGCTGTATCCCTGAAAACGCACCATGCACGCAGCTCGCCCACACATCTTCATCCTGTGGCTGCTGCGGTTGCTGCTGCTGCTCCTGCTGTTTTGCTGCCTGCTGTTGCACAGCTTGCTGCTGCTGCACTGCTTGCTGCTGAAGCTGTTGCATGTGCAGCTGCTGGCGTGCCTCAAGGCTGAGGTATGCAGGGTCCTGCTGACCTTGCCTTGCACTGCCTGCGGAGTATGTATGAATACATGTAGTTTCATGTTTGGTAGTGACTTTGTTTTGTAGTGCCTGCGTATTATGTTTTGTGGTACATTAGTGCTCCTTGAACAGAGTTCCACTGACTTTTCCTTGCACTGCCTGCATAGTATGTTATAATGTGTGTATGTTTATTGTTTGGTAGTGACTTTGCTTTGCAGCGTATTACGTTTATGTGGTAATAGAGCCTGCGTAGCATGTATGTCTGTTTGTGGTTTGGTATTGAATCAGCCTTGCACTGCCTGCGTATTATGTTTTGTGGTACATTAGTGCTCATTGAACCGAGTTCCACTGACTTTGCCTTGCACTGCCTGCATAGTATGTTATAATGTATGTATATTTGTTGTTTGGTAGTGACTTTGCTTTGCAGCGTATTACGTTTTATGTGGTAATAGAGCCTGCATAGCATGTGTGTCTGTTTGTGGTTTGGTAATGAATCAGCCTTGCACTGCTTGCGTATTATGTTCATGTGGTACATTAGTGCTCATTGAATAGAGTCCCACTGACTTTGCCTTGCGTAACAAGCATGCAGTCAGTTGGTAACTGTTATTTGATAAGCGTCCTGCTGGCTTAACCTTGCACTGTTTTACTTTTTATTAAATCTTCCACCTTTACTTTTTTTAACACTATTGCCTACTTCTTAGGTGTGCATGACCCACCCAACATACAGTGAGTTACCTGTAATGCACTATTGCCTACTTCTTAGGTGTGCATGACCCACCCAACATACAGTGAGTTACCTGTAATGAAGACATGCACAAAAAAGTCATCGAAGCCGATGCGGTCTGCAGGGTCCCTTCGCAGGAGCTTATGCAGCAGCTGCAGAAGAAAAAGCGACATGTTTGTGCGTATCAATTGCACACAAAGTGAGCAAAAACTGTCAGTTATGTTGCATGAGCTTATACAGCAGCTGCAGACAAAGCGACAACATTTTTGTGCGTATCAAATGCACACAATTTGAGCAACCACTGGTGATGCAGGAGCTAATGCAGCAGCTGCAGAAGAAAAGGTGACATGTTTGTGCGTATCAATTGCACACAAAGTGAGCAAAAACTGTCAGTTATGTTGCATGAGCTTATGCAGCAGCTGCAGAAGAAAAGGTGACATGTTTGTGCATATCAAATGCACACAATTTGAGCAACCACTGGTTATGATGCAGGAGCTAATGCAGCAGCTGCAGAATAGAAAGAAGCAATATGTTTGTACGTACGTCACAAACACACACATACACACACACACTCTCTCTCTCTCTCTCTCTCTCTCTCTCTCACACACACACACACACACACACACTCACTCACACACACACAACGTGAGCAAGCACTGCAGGACTTTATGCAGCAGCTACAAGAAACGCAACACAGCTCTATACATTTTTATAGATTTCGGCACATGATGTAGCACTGGTAATCCTATTGCAGGAGCTGGTGCAGCTGCAATGGAAAGCGATGGAAATTTAATGTAAGTGGAGCAAACTGCGGGTTGCTTTGCACAAACATGTGTTGCATAAAAACGGCAATATTGATCTGGAGCAAACTGTGGGTTGCTTTGCAGAAACGCGTGTTGCATAGAAACAACGGCAATATTGATCATGTCATCAATGTCACTTCCGTACGTCCATGGATCCCCCGCCCCCCCGCCCCCCCTGAAAAACAATTGTATGGTCAAATTGTGAACGCCCCCCCCCCTACTCGGCAAACAGCTGCTAGGCCTCACATCTTTTCGAGGTGGTAAAAGAACAGCTGATGGGCCAAGGCAACAGCCTCAATGCCTCACCTCTTTGCAAGGAGGGGAGAGGACGGCAGCAACGGCCCCAGGGAGGCGCGCCCCTTCTCCACGCTCAATGTTTTGGAGCAGCTGCATGTGGTTCGCGCCGGTGTAGGGGGGCTTGCCTGCGTTGTGGCAATGCAGCTGATATAGGGTTGGCCAGATCCACAAAAATGCATTGCACATACAGAATAAAAGATTGTTGCAATGCAGCTGATCCAGGGTTGGCCAGATCTACAAATTACAACGCACGTACGGAATAAAAACTCGTTACAATGCGGCTGATTTAGGGTTGGACAGGGCCACAAAATTACGATGTACGTACGGGTAAAAACACGTTGTTGCAATGCAGCTGATCCAGGGTTGGCCAGATCTACAAATTACAATGCACGTACGGAATAAAAACTTGTTGCAATGCAGCTGATTTAGGGTTGGCCAGATCTGCAAATTACAATGCACGTACGGAATTAAAACTCGTTGCAATGCAGCTGATATAGGGTTGGCCAGGGCCACAAAATTACGATGTACGTACGACAACCCTAAACCCTAAACCCTGAACCCTAAACCTAACCTTTAAACCTCAACCCTAACCCTATATATATAATCAATTCAGGGCATTATTTCTTTGTGACGTTAGTACATTATTGTAACCTGTAACAGGGTCTTGATACATCTGTATCCACAATCCTAGTCCTAAGCCTACATTTGTGCGGTTTTGGATGAGCACTGTAAGCAAAGAAATGCGCATGACAATGCAGGGCTATTCCATTTCATTGGCCCCAAGCATACACGTCTTCCCTACACTCTCAACCACAAGCAGCTTAACAAGATGGTGCCCAGCAGGCGCTGCCTACCCACCCTCCTTGGTTGGTCTTGGTATCAACATTTGTGCATCAGTAGTCCTATTGCCCAGGGATGCTTCATATCCAGGGCCCTATGTCCTATGTCCTGTGTCCTTTGTATGTCCTGTTTTAGTAGGCCTATTACCCAGGGATGCTTCGGTAGGAACCAGGAATGCATCAGGAGGCCTATTACCCAGGGATGCATCAGTGGTACCTAGGAATGCATCAGTAGTCCAAATACCCAGGGATGCTTCATACAGACTTGTGAGACGCACAATACGGTGAAATACGCACAATACGGTGAAATACGGTGAAGTACGCACAATACGGTGATATACGGTGAAATACGCACAATACGGTGAAATACGCATAATACGGTGAATTACGCACATTACTGTGAAATACGGTGAAATACGCATTAAATACGGTGAAGTACGCATTCAATGCGGCGTATCGTACCAATCCGTCATATGAAACATCCAGGGATGTGTCATACGGTCATTTGGGAGGTTCAATACGGTAAAGTACGCGTTAAATACGATACGCGTATTATACGAAAATGCCGTATGACACATCCCTGGAAATATCCCTGCTATTCCTAAGCACTCACCCATGAGCAGCTCAAACAAGATGGTGCCCACGCTCCACAAGTCAGCTTTGGCGTCGTACTTGTGGAACTGCAGGATCTCTGGCGCCATGTACAATGGAGATCCACACAGCGTCTCTGCCATACCCTGCACAGGTAACAATAGTTGGCGTTGGCATCGTACATATGGAACTGCAGGATCTCTGGCGCTATGTACAGTGGAGAGCCACACAGCGTCTCTGCCATGCCCTGCACAGGTAACAATAGTTGGCGTTGGCATCGTACATATGGAACTGCAGGATCTCTGGCGCCATGTAATATGGAGAGCAACAGCGTCTCTGACATGCCACGCAAATGAGTTCAATTCCAGTGTTGGCTGGTTGATGGCTTGCAAGCAACGCAAATTGTTCTGCATTGTAAAGCTCCAAGATTTCTGGTGCCGTGTACAGCAGAACCCACACAGCAACATTCACAGCGATTAATAAGCTCCAGTGCCTGCCTGCAGATATGGGTGATGTTCATTTCACCCATAACTCCCCCCCCTTCCCAAGACACTCACTCTCCCACACCAATGCAAAACACACCTGAGGCTGCAAGTCTCGCGCAAAGCCAAAATCTGCAGGGAGCAAATGTGCACATAAAGGTCAATGCATGAGTTGCCAAGTGTGTGTGTATGTGTGTGTGTGTGCGTGTGTGTGTGCGTGTGTGTGTATGTGTGTGTGTATGTGTGTGTGCGTGCGTACGTGTGTCTGAGTGCAGGGTAAGCTGTCTATGGGCTTGGCAACATCATCCAGACTCTCATGCATGCTTGAATGGTCGTTTGAAAATAATTCAAGATCACAAAACACATGATGGGGGCGGGTAACTGTTATGGCAAGGATAGTATAATTGCGGGTAGGACAGTATAATCGCAGCGTGGCCAACATACCGCCTATACTTGCATAATGCATTCAGGAGCGTGCCACTTAAATGATTAATCCAAGCTCATCCTACCAATAACCCACCTGCAATTTTGAGAGTGGGCTGCCTCGTTTTGTCAGACAGGAGGAGGTTCTGGGGTTTGAGGTCACGCTGTGGGAACAGAAATTTTTGAAGCTTGATTTTAAATTTCGCAGGCATTGCCAAGGCAACGATCAGCAACGAGATAAATGCTAGGAGGGGAACTTAACATTGTGAGGGGAGCTTAACGAGATAAATGCTAGGAGGGGGGCTTAACATTGTGAGGGGAGCTTAACGAGATAAATGCTAGGAGGGAAGCTTAACATTGTAAGGGGAGCTTAACGAGATAAATGCTAGGAGGGGGGCTTAACATTGTGAGGGGAGCTTAACGAGATAAATGCTAGGAGGGGAGTTTAACATTGTAAGGGGAGCTTAACGAGATAAATGCTAGGAGGGGAGCTTAACATTGTGAGGGGAGCTTAACGAGATAAATGCTAGGAGGGGAGCTTAACATGGTGAGGGGAGCTTAACGAAATATATGCTAGGAGGGGAGCTTTACATTGTGAGGGGAGCTTAACGAAACAAATGCTAGGAGGGGAGCTTAACATTGTGAGCACGGTGAACAAATGTATGTGTGCACACATCTCAGTGTGCACCACCCACAGTGCAAGCACACGTGTGTGTATGCAGGGGCACAAATGTATGTGTGCACACATCTCAGTGTGCACCACCCACAGTGCAAGCACACGTGTGTGTATGCAGGGGCACAAATATATGTGTGCACACGTCTCAGTGTGCACCACCCACAGTGCAAGCACACGTGTATGTATGCAGGGGCACCCTTGAAATTTCATTTACCAACGCATGCATAGCACCTCTGCACCCTCCTCTGCCAGCCAAACTGAGTACAGCCCCGGCACTTAACACTTATGCACATAACACTCACATCATGAATGCACGTAGCGCATTTCCAAGTCAGGCCAGCCCTGTCGCATGAACTTTGGCCTTCTACATTTGGTCAACTGTCGTAACGAGCAAGCATTCCTTTGTATCTTGCAGCAAGCCTAGAAAGATACGTGCATATTGCAACCCTAACATCGGCATACGAGCACACACATACATGAATGACGTTGTTCATGCGCAGCATCTTCAGCCCCTCTGCCAGTTGCTGCATGAGGTAACGTGCAGACGCCTCAGGCACTCGACCATAGCGTCGTAGGTAGTGGCCTAGGTCACCTCCTCCACAGAACTCCATCACTAGGTAGATTTTGCCGTCTTCCTGTGATGTGCGAGCGTAAATGGTGTGTATGTGCATGTGTGTGCATGTGTTTTTGTGTGTATGTATGTGTGTGTGTGTGTGTGTGTGTGTGTGTGTGTGTGTGTGTGTGCGTGCGCGCATGTGCATGCCTCAGTGTCCACATGTGCATGAACGGAGTTTAACATTGTTCGGTCCTCACACCTTCATAAGGTCCAGCAGGCGCACACAGTTTACATGCTTGGTGCGCTTAAGGACGCTAATTTCTGAGGTCAGGCTTTCCCGCAGCTTGGGGTTCAGCTTCTCCGTGTTGATTTCTTTGACCGCGGCCACCAGCTCCACGTCCACAACATGGTGCGCCTTCCACACAATAGCAAAACTGCCGCTGCCTATGGGCTGCTCCAGGGCCCACTGTGGTTTCAGGTGGAGGTACAGCAAGGCAACGTCGCTACTAGGGTTTCCTCGTGCATACAGAATCCGCCAAAAAAACACAAGCGTCTTCTTCATACAGCGCACACACCATGCAGGCAGACACACATGCACGTTTTACACGTACACACCCACAACAGGTGAAAGCTCGCGCACCTTGCCCACCACTTTGCATACGCCCACACAATGTGTGTACGGAGGATTCAGAGCCATGTAACAGCCTTGTGCCCAAGGCGCTACATAGCACCTACTGCATGCTCAGTTAGCCACAAGGCACAGGGAGGAACGAAGATTTATCTTTTTCCAATGTATGACGTGTGCGTTGAAGACACGCAGATACGTAGTTTAACAAAAAAGAATTTTAATTTTATTTTAATGAGGACCATTATTTCAACGAGGTTGCAGAAATTCAAAAATCAGCACGTAGCATAGGCCCTATTATCTTTATTAATTTAAACAAATATGATATGACTATGTTGTAGCTACAGCAAGGCGAAATTTTGGATGGACATTTGAACTTGCAACTGTCAGCAACAAAGGATGGCCTTGGCCTACACCGTGACACCTGCAAATGGGAGAATATTCCCAGTATCTGGCTGTAACAAAGGGGATTCAGGCCAAATTTTGGTGCTGCAAGCGCCTAAAGCGGGCACTGGTGCTCGGTCTGCCGTGAGCTCCAATGACTTCACCACCATTGCCTTCGATGACAAGGCTGAGCACCTGGCTGGTGTGGACGGCAACGGGAATGTGTACAGCTTCAACCTGCGGATGAACAGAGTGCAGAAGCTAGAGACAGCTGGGGTGCGTTGCTCATTGGCATTTGACACTTGGCTGGACAGAATCATTCCCCACAAGTTCCTGCGTTCACGCCTTCCCGTGATAAAAGTTAAACTGCTGCCTGTCCATGCTAAAGACAGCTGGTGCAAGCCTAATAATTTATCACCTTTGCTGTGTCAGAGACAGCTGGTCTCGCAATTTGACAGGATATACCCCCCACGCCTGCACTTTTGCAACAAACGACACTGATATTGCAGCACTCTCTGTGCCAAGTACAGCTGGGGTATGTGTGTGTGCATCACTGCCGCATGCAACGCTGGCTGCAATCTACCTTATTGTTACCGCAATTCAGTTCTACCACTTCTATGCCTGATGTTTGGCTCTCTGTCTCTACATACCACAGGCAGCTGGTACCTGCTGTTGTTTCTCACCCGGAACCGGCCGCCTGACCCTGTTTGTCGGCTTCAAGGTGCGTGATGCAGCTGAATAAGGATTTGGACCTTTTCATAAAGCGTCTGACACTCAGGATCCTGCGACATCGGTGACCATCATCAATCTGGCTGCTGCTCATAACCAACATCATTAACCTGCAGGACTGCTCTATCCGAGCCTATGACATTACCAAAGGCGTGGCTCTGGGCATTCTGCGCGAACACCGCAAGTGCGTTACATTGTGTGGGATGCGTGCGACACATGCTTTAGTATGTTTAGTTCCCACTGTCATGCTGTAGTATAAGAAGCATCGGGAGTGACGGCTTGCAACACGTCATAAATGAATAACGTTTCGCTTCCATTTTGGGCACGCTTCATTCAGCTGCTTGTCATCAGCGCTGCGCTTATAAAAACCCGCCCACCTTTTACCCTACCCACTGGTCCCTGACACATAAACATTGCCTTGCTGCCCCAGTTGTAAACTCTGCTGGCGATAATGCAAATTGATGCTTGTCAGGGTCACCACTGCTCCAAATTGTTTCTTCCCGTTCCCCCCAGGCCTCTGCTTTTTCCTCACCCTCGCCCACTCCTTACGGCTGTCTAACCCCCCCATACTTGTGTATATACAGTATATGTACAGGCGTTTTGGCAGGAAACACATCCAGGGTACAGTCATCTTGGTGTGTGTATGTGTACACTGACTGCTCTGGCCAACCTAACTGCACTTCATGACTGAAATCTGCCCTCCCTTCTGCACCCACAGCCCCCCCAGCCATATGGCATACCGAGCTCGTACAGGCGAGCTGCTGTCCACGTCCATTGACGCAGTTATCATCTGGGATGCTAAGGTATAGCGCAATAAATTACCAATAATCCATGTGGAGAGTAGGTTCTATTTGGATGGGACGCCAAGGCATCGCGCAACAGCTTTTATGAAGAAAGGTCTCAACTTATATGGAAGGCAAAGGCACGGTGTGACAATTCATGTGGAAAGTAGTTTTTTCTGTTCTTGCTACATTTTGTGAAGTGAGAACTATGCTTGTTAAGTATGATGCCGCAAGGAAATGCAGCAGATCGTGTGAGCGTATAACCACAAACTTGGGAGGATACAAGTAGGGTTGGCCAGAACCGTATATATACACCGTATTTGACCGTAATTGGTGATTTCCCTGCCAGAAATACCGTATATATACCGTATATACATGGTTTTGGCCAACCCTGAAACTAAGAGTTTGCCTCGTGATTACACAATGTCAGTGCTTGCAGAGCACCCGTGGGATGTGTTATTATCATTGCACACAGAAAATGTGCTGAAGACATGCCCTGGCAGTGGCCCTACCCCGCCATTAGTACTGCATCCGTACATGTGTGTCCATGTCATTATATGGTGACATTGTACGCAGACTGTATCAAAGACAAGCCCTTGGCAGTGGCCCTACCCTGCCGTTTGCAGTGCCTGCCTGCCGTTGTATTTATACCTTAAATTGGTGGGACAACAATTTGCTGCTGCTGCTGCTGCTGTTTTGGTGTTGTTGCTGATGATATAATGGTGGCAATGCTCACAGAGACTGTGCTAGGGACGTGCCCTGGGCAGTGGCCCTGACCTGCCATTTGCACTGCATCAGTACAATTGTGATCTTGGTGATGATGGCGGTGCTGATGATACAATGGTTACAATGCTCACAGAAACTGTGTCAAAGGCGTGCCCTGGGCAGTGGCCTTGACCTGCCATTTGCACTGCATCCGTACAATTGTGTTCATGCTGATGATACAATGGTGGCAATGCTCACAGAAACTGTGTCGAAGGCGTGCCCTGGGCAGTGGCCCTGCCGGCCCCCTGCAAGCCTGCTTCACTTCAGATGAGGAGCACCTGGTGACCATGTTCAAGGTGGGTGCTCATGCCAGTATGGTTTCTATGTGTTTTGCGTCCATCCGTTTTGCGTAGGGCCACACGCTCGACTGTGACTATCAACTAAGCTAGATGAAAGAAAACTGGTGACCATGTTCAAGGTGAGTGCTCATGCCAGTATGGTTTCTATGTGTATTGCGTCCGTCCAATTTGCGTAGGGCCACACGCTCGACTGTAACCATCAAATAAACAAGATGAGCAGCACCTGGTGACCATGTTCAAGGTGAAAACTCTTGCCAGGGTGGTTTCTGTGTGTTTTGCGTCTGTCCGGTTTGCGTAGGGCCACATGTTCGACTGTGACTACCAACTATACGAGCACCTGTGGCCGTGCTTAGGGTAGAGTGAGCCCCTGGAGCATCAGATTGTCCGCATCATCAAATTGTCTGCATCATCAAGTTGCCTGCATGGGTAGATCTCATTCGCCAGCTTTGACAACCTCACAAGATGGCTCGCTTGACGTGAGCCAACCTCACAAGATGGCTCGCCTGACGTGAGCCGCACATCTAGCTTTGCATAGATCTTATTTGCCAGCACTGACAACCTCACAAGATGGCTCCCTTGACGTGGGCCGCACATCTAGCTTTGCCCTAGCACAGAGCTACCTGCTGTCTGGGGCATTTTACTCAAAGATCTGAGCTCAGCCCTACCCAAACAAATCATATTTCTCAACCTGCCCTCCTGCCAAACGCTCACATGATGGCTCCTTTTACGTGTGGCACGCTTCCAGTTTTGCCCTAGTGCGCAGCTTCCTGCTGATCATATTTTCCAACCTGCCCTCCTGCCAAACACTCACAGGATGGCTCCTTTTACGTGTGGCACGCTTCCAGTTTTGCCCTAGTGCGCAGCTTCCTGCTGATCATATTTTCCAACCTGCCCTCCTGCCAAACACTCACAGGATGGCTCCTTTTACGTGTGGCACGCTTCCAGTTTCGCCCTAGTGCGCAGCTTTTTGCTGTCTGGGGCACTGCATCTGCGGCGCATGCAGCACACTTTTGCTGTGAGCCCAAACGCAGAGCTGCTGGTGTCTGCCGGGCTGAGGCTGGGGGTTCTGCTGGTTTACAGCTTGGTGAGTGGGACTGCGTATATGCTTCTGAAGTATCATGTAGCAATTCTGTTGGCGTCTGCCAGGCTGAGACTTTAGGTATTGCTGGTTTACAGCTTGGTGAGTGGGACTGTGTATATGCTTCTGAAATTCCATGTAGCAATTCTGTTGGTGTCTGCCGGGCTGAGGCTGGGGGTACTGCTGGTTTACAGCTTGGTGAGTGGGACTGTGTGTATGCTTCTGAAATTCCATATAGCATTTCTATTTGCGTCTTCCAGGCTGAGACTAGGGGCACTGCTGGTTTACAGCTTGGTGAGTAGGACTGTGTATATGCTTCTGAAATTCCATGTAGCAATTCTGTTGGTGTCTGCCAGGCTGAGACTTTAGGTATTGCTGGTGCAGACTGTATGGTGGTGTTGGTGTTCTGCCACTCACACTCACGTGTCATTACACAAGCTCGCGTGAAATCTGAGCTGGCTCTCTAATTCCACGTAACAGTTTGCTGTCTAGCAGCGTGCTGCTGCATGCAGTGCACCTACCTCGTCACTCTCAAACTGCAGCGTTAGATATCCATGCGATGGCTGATGCTGCTGTTGTACCAAACATACGTAGGGTTGGCCAGAACCGTATACATACACCGTTTATGACCGTATATTTGATGATTCTCCTGCCAAGCATGTCATATATGCACCGTATATATATGTATATATATATATATATATATATATGGTTCTGGCCAGCCCTATTGCTGCTGCAGTTATACCAAACATACATCTTTACAACAACTTGACTGCCCACACTCACAACTGTGCGACGCAGATCAGCGGCGCGCTGCTGCACGCAGTTCACCTGCCACATACATCTTTACAACAACTTGACTGCCCACATACATCTTTACAACAACTTGACTGCCCACACACACAACTGTGCGTTCGCGCGCAGATCAGCGGCGCGCTGCTGCACGCAGTTCACCTGCCACACTCCCAATCCGTCAGTGGAGCGACACAGCTCAAATTCCTCCCTGACTCCACGACAGTGGCAGTGATGTGCAGCGATGGGGGGGTTCGGTTTGTTGATGTGAAGAGGGCGACGCTGGTGGCAGAGGTGAGGACGCAGTGTTTTTTTATCAATTTTTTATGATTAGGGTTGGGCAGAATCATATATATACCAAATACGGTATATACGGTATACGGTATATGTATGGTATTTATTTGCAGGAATCTGAATAAATTTGCGGTCATATACGGCATATAAATACGGTTCTGGCCAACCCTACTGTTGGTCATTGTGTTCTAGTGAATCGAGATCCGCGGAGATGTTTAGGTTCAGTGCTTACACAGGTATTTGATTTTGCGTGCTCACATGCAGGTGCCCAACATATTTCCAGATCGTAAGGATAGGTGCTCCTTCACGATGGATGAGCGAGCGAATTCTCTTGCTGTCATGTCAGATGGAAAGGTGAGATCATCTTTCCAGATCGTAAGGATAGGTGCTCCTTCACGATGGACGAGCGAGCGAATTC
>Ga0307947_1003066_pt1 | contig 13471 bp, 12 predicted proteins | sample OrgLakmetagen232_FD_201840 | JGI IMG/M metagenome (GOLD analysis project Ga0307947, IMG submission 201840) | Saline water microbial communities from Organic Lake, Antarctica - #232 | ecosystem: Environmental > Aquatic > Non-marine Saline and Alkaline > Saline | place: Antarctica: Organic Lake...
AGACTTTTTCTTTTTCTTTCTGAGCTTATGGATTTATTTGTGGCTGGCCGAGACCAGTCAGCAGCCGATCAGCCAAACAACCTGGCTGAAGGTCACCCCCAATTGTAACCATTGTAACCATTGTAGCTAAGTGCCTAGCCCTGTTCCCTTGTTTTTTCTAGCGTTTTTGGTTTGGTTACAGGCTTTTTTCCAAGCTTCCGCTCAGATGCCCACCAGAGGCATATACAGCGATATAACCTTACCTTACCTTACTTTACGCTGGCTGATCCAGCAATGCCTATCAGCCCAACATATGTGGCTGCCGGTTACCCCCCTTTGTAAACCCTTTAAAATATATAATACGACTGTAATTAACCTCCATGACATTGTGGCGTACGCCAGTTGTTAAAAAAGAGTCATTCAGTCAGGTACCAAGTGCTGTAGCACAAAAAAAGAGGGGGACAGAAACGGGGATCAGGAGACTGCAGGCTGTTGTCAGGCACGAGAAATAGGAATAATAAAATTTATGACTGCAAGACGATGAACATAAGCTACGTAGACAAAATGGCTGATCCTACTTCCTAATATCACTGAATTTACTCTACTAAATATCACTACTACTCAAGCATACAAAACTGAAACAGGGATCAGCCCCCCCCCTTGCTCCTTTCATACTCCTTCATCATATGGCGCTTTTGGTGAATGGTCACGTCCGTGACAGGCACACTCAGACGCTTGGCAATAGCCCCTTGTACACGCTGCAGAGATTGACAACATGTATGTTTCAAGGTGATGCTGGGGAGGATGGGGGCTTGTTCATTGCCAAGGCAAGTCGTTCTTCTGCGATCAATCCATCGCTGTGCAACCAAGTATGCAAACGTCTTAGTGGGTAGCGACTAGAATTCATCTAGAGTACATTCCACAGCGCTATGGTCGTTCTTCTGCGATCAATCCATCGCTGTGCAACCAAGTATGCAAACGTCTTGGTGGGTAGCAACTAGAATTCATCTAGAGTACAATCCACAGCGCTATGGTCGTTCTTCTGCGATCAATCCGTCGCTGTTCAAGCAAGTATGCCTGCATCGACTTGATGGGTAGCGACTAGAATTCATCTAGAGTACAATCCACAGCGCTATGGTCGTTCTTCTGCGATCAATCCATCGCTGTTCAAGCAAGTATGCAAACGACTTGATGGGTAGCAACAATAATGCATCAATAGTGCAATCCAAAGTTCTGTGGTCGTTCTTCTGTGACCAATTGATTGCTTTGCAGCCAAGCACGCAGACGATAAAGTGGATAGCCTGATTCTCACAAAGGGTTGGCTAGAATCGTATATATACGCTGTATATACGGTATTTCTGGCAGGGAAATCACCAAATATACGGTCATGTACGGTGCCGATGTACGCTTCTGGCCAGCCCTATTCTTAAACTACATTATGCTCAATGTTCAGTGCTCAAAGCGGCTGCGAGCTGCGCAAGCATCCCTTTGATTGCAGCTAAGCGACACTGCTAGCGCTGCTGACAGACCTGTGCAACGCTCAGGATCACCAAATTTACTGACAACACAGCAATATCCAGGACAACTGGCGAAAGCAGGATATAGCTCAGCTGCACGACCTTCTGATTTATCATACATAGTGACATATCATGTAACTCCTCCCAAAAAGCCCTCAGGAGTACTTCAGACATACGACGTTCTTAAATTTTTTCACCTCATCATTTCAACTGGCGTTACGGGCGTTATCATTTCGATCGGGGTGCTGAAGCTTAGCTGCATTAAAAAAAAAGAAGGACACCTGATATAAAACAAGTTTGGCAACGCCATTGATTTATGGCAGGCTCAAAGCGTATCAATCTAATCGTTTGCATCTTCATGAAAGCTTGTAATTTAATCAAGGTTCCCAAGCATCATTCTGGTTATCAGATTTAACCACTCCACAAACGCCTCACAAATCCGCAACCACTTGGTGTCAACCAAAAGCAATAGCATTAGGGATTGGCCAGGCAGGGAGGCCGTCTACTGCAAAGCGCCTTCAATCCGAAATTTTTTTTAATTTGCACTGCTGGGTCAGTTCTTCAGATCTCACCAGGACTGAAGCTCTGTGCCATCCTCCTTTGTAAACTACAATGCAATCATGCCTAAACATGAACAGGTCCCTCCCATGAGAGGGAACAGATCTCAACTTAAAGAGAAGGAAAAAAAAAACTCCGCTGTTGGTGATCACTGATAATCTGGAAACAGTACAGTTCCCACCCTTTCTCTACTTGTTTGAACCAGTGAACAACCAGCGAACAACCAGTGAACCAATGAACCAGTGAACCAGTGAACAAGTGAACCAGTGAACCAATGAACGAGTGAACAAGTGAACCAGCACAATTTCAGGCTTACCTTGACAAAAGCGCCTCGCCCTTCTCCCTTGTGAGCCGCACCCTCCCCCTGTATCATGGGCGGCAGCACCTCTGCTTCGATGTGCACTTGGGGACAAAAGCTGCATGCGTGTCAATGTGTGGTGGTACTGTGTGGTTCAAAATCAATGGTTGTGTTCTGAGTGTATTCATGTTGGTGTGTCGCTGTGTATGTATGCGTGTTTGTATGTATGCGTTTGCATGTGCGTATGTATGTTTGTGTGTGTGTGCATGTGTGTTGCATCATGGGCAGCAGCACCCTTGCTTAAATGTGCGCTAAGCTGCATGAGTGGGAATATACCAATATGCGAGTGTGAGTGAAAATGGTGTGCTTATGTTAATTAGGCGAGGCAACCTGGTTTGATGTGCACTGGTGGAAGCATGAACTGCATGATGGACAAAAAAACGGAAATTTCCTTAGAAACCGCCAGAGCTGTGCCGCTTGGCAAAAACGATCAGAGGCAATGTGTGAAAGCAAAAAAAAAGCGGTGCATGAGCTAAGAGAGAGGCAGTGTGTGCATCGCGCTATTGCTGCAGCAAAGAGGGGGAAGGAGGAATGCAAAGAAATAATGCAGGGAGGCACAAACTGCTGCTTTTTGAGGTAAAGCAACAAGCCAGAACTTGTCTTCTATTGCAGGCAGCCTGACAAAACGATAGAAAAAATTGGAGATGGGACAAGAGGTTTTTATCGGAAGGCACGTATACTTTTGGGAGTGAACACCCCTGAGGGACCCCCCACCCCCCAAACCCCCCTTCCAGTGCCCCCACCAGACAAAAAAAACGGTACCAATCTGCTCCTTTGTAAATTCTGCTTCTATCTGCACACTCATCGAGACCTGATATTGAATTTTTGGAGAGTTATGGGGCAAAAATTGAGATACGGACGCCCATGCACACGTGACCTACGAGGCTCCCACAACTGGCTTCCACAGCCCCACATTGCTTCCATTTCTTCAGAATTCCACTAACTATCTCATCATGATGCTCGCACAGCCCTTATAGTTTGGAGTTAATTGCTACTCCATAGGCTTAACTCACCCCGCGGCCTCCACACGAGCGCGTGTGCCTCTGACTTTTGGACACGTCCACAGACCCCCCCTTTTACCCAATTTGCTCAAAAAGGGTGGCAATTGACTGGGCTTGAGCTGAGGATTACGATGAAATATTTATACTTCTGTAGAAGTGGCCCAGAAAAAAACTGGAGCTTCCCTCCCCAAACCTTAAACCACATCGGGGAGCCACCCCACCCTTCCCGATTGGACCCATATAAATAACAATCAATAGCTCTGGACTTCAGGATTCCAAATATTTATTTTTGATCGATTTGACACGTGCCGTCCAAAAGTTATTTTTCCTACATCCTTTTGCATGGGACGTGGTGTTCAACATATGCAGGCACGCAGGCGTCCCAAAGTGTCAAAGCAAAGTTCAAATCAAACCCTGGTTATTTGCAGGCTTAGCGCAGGCGAGACGCTTGGTGCAGGCGTGCATATTAAAAGCACATGCAGCAGGACCTTGTGGCCTTGCGTGAGTGAGAAGCGCGGTGCACATTTGTTTGGTAACATTTGGTACAGGATTGGCTGCACCTGTAAGTCCTAGTAGTCCTGGCATGAGTGTAGCTAGGGATGGCCAGAACCGTATTTACACGCTGTATATGACCGTGTATTTGAATAAATCCCTGGTTTGAATCAATCCCTGGTTTGAATAAATCCCTGAATAAATCCCTGAATAAATCCCTGGTTTGAATAAATCCCTGGTATACCGTATATGCAGGTATATGCATCGTATATGCATACGATGCATGATATGAATAAATCCCTGGTACACCGTATATGCAGGTATATGCAGGTATATGCATCGTATATATATATGGTTTTGGCCTACCCTAAGCATCACATGTGGTGCAAATGTGCAGCTCCATTTAGAGCTGCCTACGGTCCTTGCTGTTACGTGTGTACACGTCACTTGAGAAAAGGTGTATAACTAATTGGAGGCTAGTCCAATGGTGAGCGTTGAAGCTGGTCTGACTCCAGAAGGCAGATCTTAATATAAGTAGTATATACCACCCTGCTGCCTTAGCCGTTGGTTAACTATAGTACGCTACGCACTTCGTAACACTTGCACAGATTTGCACTAGAATTCATTTGAACGCTATGTGCAGATGGAATGCATGGTCCTGGCATAAGCATAACAAGTGGTGCACATCTGATTTCTACTCTGAGCTATTCGATAGGTCTTGCACAGGCTATGTGCCTGATGCAACTGTGCGTGAGAGAAGATCAGAAGGGTGAAAGTGCGTGAGAAGATCAGATGGGTGAAATTAAGATCAGCAGGGTGAAGATCAGAAGGGTGAAAATGCGTGAGAAGATCAGAAGGGTGGAAATGGTAGGAAATACTCGATGTGCTTGTAGGGATTGCTGCAACAACGACACCAGTGCAGGAAGCAATCCTTTCGCTAAGCTTCAAAAGAGCAAGTGGCAAGCAAGCCTGCGTCATTCTGCACTGGAGCTATAACCCTAAACTCCGCACCTGTAGAAAAAAAGATTCTGGGCAAAGCTGGAGGTCAGCGTGTGCGTACGCAGCCCGAAAGGGGTATGAGTACGCAGAGCCACTGGCACCACAGACGTGCCAGGGGGAGCAAATTTCGTAAATCCTCGGCTGAATTGCAGCAGGCCACTCCCGTTTGTTAAGCCACCTACAGAAAGAGCATAAAAAACAATCCCTTTTTTCCTCGGCTGAATTGGAGCAGGCCGCTCCCATTTGTTAAGCCACCTACAGAAAGAGCATAAATACAATCCCTTTTTTCCTCGGCTGAGTTGGAGCAGGCCGCTCCCATTTGTTAAGCCACCTACAAAAAGGGCATAAACAACAATCCCCTCAATTCTCGGCTGAATTGGAGCAGGCCGCTCCCACTTGTTAAGCCACCAGTAGAAAGAGCATAGAAAACAATCCCTTTTTTCCTCGGCTGAATTGGAGCAGGCCGCTCCCATTTTTTAAGCCACCAGTAGAAAGAGCATAAATAAACAATTCCCTGAACTTTCTGTTGAATTGGAGCTGGCCGCTCTTGTAGCCATTCCCATTGTTGCTTCAAGCCATTGTTATCGAGAGAGGATTCTGATTATTGTGAGAGGGATTTAATTGGATTAAGCCGCTTTCGTTTGTCAATCCAGTGTCACAAGGAACATAAGGGAAACGAATCAGATTAGCTACACACATCCATCCATTGTTTAAAAACATCCCGTTAAACGGCGCTCCTCGTATAAATCATGAAAAAGCGACAGACGAGAGAAAAAGTGGCGCTGTGGCACTTTAAAACCAGAGTCTGTTGAGAAGGACAATGATAGCTACAAATTGTCGAGAAAGGCAAGTGCTTAAAGGAAAAAGTGGCACCGTGGCACTTCGTCACTGAACATTGTTGAGACGGACAAGTTTTAGGTTAGGGTGTTGTTAGATCTGCTCTGCAGCCAGCGTGATTGAAAGTATGTGGCAAGCTTTGCAAATGCTTTGTACGCTGGACAAAGGTAGCTGCCTGTCAACCCGCTTTCAGCGTTTTAACCCCTTTCACAAACCTTGGAATGTCAGGGTTCAAGCGTGCAGGTGGCATTCCCTTCTCCTCTTCTCTTTGCGTGCATAATTTCCATAAACAAGTAAGCCACTCACATTTACCACTGCAAGACCCTCACCTTCAGGAAATAAGTGCACAGGTGGCGCTGAGGGGGCCTTTGCTGCCTCCGCTAGAGCATCATACGTATCTAAGGTTGCCGGCCTCAGCTGCAAGTAGCACCGGGATGTGCATCAATGTCACATTTTTTGTGTGCAAGGAAAGTGACCCAAACCCTCATCTATACTAATTCAGTTAGATTTCTAAGCCAGATACAACTTGCTGCAATGCAAGAATCATTATTATTATTATAACTTTGTACAATGTTTTACATATGCAGCCTAGCAGTCACACTTTTTGACTGATGGCGTTATTTGTAACACCTGTAACATATGTAAAGCAAGAGCACAGAGCATTGGTGACGCTGAGTGCCTTAGAGAGTGGACGCGCTCAGTTTTACCGTTTTTGCTATAATCTCCTAAACAGGAAAACTTATTTTGAGCACCATTATTGTTAAGCTTTGAGGTCGGTTTGTTTCAGAGCGGTGTGGGTTGGCAGAGTTGCATGCTACTTGATGCGTTAAGTGCACCATGTCTTGTGTAAGTTAGCGGTGAATAATTTACCAGGTCTGAGCACAACTGCAGAAGATAGGGTCCTCGCCAGTGTTGTGCACTTTACGGTTGACGCCGTCAACCGTGATTTGACGGTCAGGCGTAATTTACGGTTTTGACCGTCAGAAACTAATCCTCAGGCGTAATTTACGGTGATTTTATTTTTGACGTCTGACAGTCGGCTTTACAGTTATTTACGGTGGGAAACCGTCAGGAATTAGTTATTTACGGTGGGAAACCGTCAGCAGCTGGCCAGGCCGGGCCAGGCTCGACTGACTCAGGGCCACACGAGCCCTCTTGGCCTGATTACCGGAGGACATTTTATATTTATATCGCAAATCGCAAATCGCAAATGTTGTTTGTGGGGAAATCGGAGCTTGAGTTGGCACTCTGAGCCACTGAGTACCTGACGCCGCACCGTTACTTACGATTTCCCACCGTCAGTATGAATTTCACCGTTAATTACGGTAATGTTATGTGACGTAGACGTCATTTAAGCACCGTAATTAACTGTGCCATTTGTGATTGACGCCTTGACGCCGTATGTGCACAACACTGGTCCTCGCATTTGCCCAGAATTTAGGCAGCAAAACTAAACTCACCTAAGAAGGAAAAGCAGTTGTGAGGACCAAGGTGATTAAAAGATGGAAGAACTCAAGAGGAACACAGATAATAAGCAGGAGTGATACGAGGGACATCATTTTGATTCACTCCAAGAACTGGAGTTCAAATGTTACACGCTGATGCTGACACTTAGCAGTTTTAATGAGGCTGTTCATTTGAGCACCTGGCTTTGGCACTTACGGCCTCTGTACATGATGCTCACTGACTACATAGGAGCAGCAAAAACACATCTCGTAAACATCAACTTCCTGCGTCCAACCTGCAATACAGCAAGGCGCTTACCATGACTGGCAGGTTGCGGGTGTTCATGGCTTTAGCAGGTATGGCGGGCGATATGAGGTGGATATACCTGCAGGTGGCGTGTATGGTAAAATGATGTAGATGTCGAAAATGAATCTGGAATCCATTTGCGTGTCATGATAATCCACCCACCCGCTTCCAAGGAGTTGTTGTGCGCATAGTTGGAAGTAGTACCCCCTCCCCCTTGCACAATCAGCATTACGTTATTACATTTCATGACTTTGCCAGCCTTCATCGTAGCTGCCTTTTCTTTGGCTAAGCCCACGTACAACGTAGCTACCTTTGTCATAGGTATACAAACAATGCAGCTGCATTTTCAGGCTATGCCTACAATTAACGGCGATTCCTTTTCAAGACTGCACTAACATAAAATATGGCTACCGTTTCACAACTATGCCTACATGCAATGGAGACACCTTTTCATGATCAAACCTCACGTGCCTGTACTGCCTGGCTTTGACCTTAAAAAGCTAATATATTTTAACCCTTTTCAAAAATTCCAGCATCAATCTCGCCACCATTCTCTCCAGATGATTAAAGGAGGAAGCAGCTCTGCTGGGTCTTTTGCGTACATCAACTACACAGCGTCTTTTTTTTTGCTGAAGCCCGTCTCCGTTTTTTAATCGCAATGTGATCATCCGTCCTCTTCCCTTTCTTTAACAAACCCACCTATTTAAAATTCGAGAAAATGTGGTGGTTTCCATTTCGTTTTTCGAGCTCACCTCTGAGGCAGCGTGAAAAGAGCCATGAGGTCTCCACAGTTCGTGTGATTTGATACCATGACGTGGAAACCCTGTGTCAAAACAAATGAAATCATCGGTCTTTCCGGAGGCCGTTTTGTTGCCAGTGCTGCAACAAGTCATGACATTTTGATGCTGCACTCGCAGGATGAGTGAATGATCTATGATCAGCACCCATTTGGAGATAACCTCTTTTCAGATCTCCAATCTCCATACAACCAAATCATTTGACATGTGCATGTATGTGTGTGCAAGTGTGCGTGTGTCTGTGGGTTTGGGTGTGGATTTAGGGTTTATAAGTTACAGCATAACTGATGCCATTTCTAGGCATATCTGCTCCTGCTTCAAATTACCTGAGGCAGCCGCTCTTTATGGTGCCACGTTACTTTCACCCCCAACAAAGCCAAGTACGTTTCCACCTACAGTGTGAGGCGTATGACATGACATATGTGAGAGGCATGAAAAATAACAGTCAGGGCAGCTTGGTGAAGAGCAAATGGATGGACAGCTGAGGCTGACGGATGTGTACTTTTTAGAGCATTGCTTCGTAGGTTGACTGCCCATTAACAAATACCAGTCAGATTCGTGTTGCTGTGCTCACCACATTCCGATTTCGAAAAGTAGGGAGGTCTAAAGCAATGCAGAGCACCCACAGCAGCACCCGCACTGCCGAAACTGCGGCGCCAAAAGGCAGCCTGCAACGAGCAAGCACCGAGGTAATGAACTGCCAGAACTCTGGTTCACTCAATTTATGATGCGCTGTTCCTCCCGTGCTTAAATGTTGTCCGTATAAGTTTTGCAAAATGCTCGTGCTCAAGATGCAAGCATGTTTCTAGCCCTGGCAGGTAAACGGTAAAACGGTCCTTACCAAGCTATCAGAGCGGGAGACCATTGCTGCACGTGTGTATGGTCAAACAGGTGCAAACTTGGCCCCAGCACCGGGTTCTCGGGCTGGTTATCAGGAAGTTCTTGTGCTGGCTCAGAATTCTGCGTGCTGCTGCGCTCAGAATTCTGCATGACGCGTGCTATATTGTGCCTCCTGCATCCTCGTTTCGTGCTGTGGGGGTCAGGGAAGGGACAACTACTGCAAGCAGGACTCTTGTTTGAGGAGAGGGAGGAGTAGAGTGAAGGAGATGTACGTGCAAGCATCTCCCCTATCAATGCTCAAAGCTCAAAGTAAAGTTAAGAGAATGCAATGCAATGCAAAAAAAGAGATGTGTGACAAAAAAGCTTGAACTTCCTGCAAGCGTATTGCTAATTTTAAACATACGTTAAGCAATCATGCAAGCTCTATTACAGAAATCCAGCGGGTGTCCGCAACAACTCCGCATGTGCAGTAGGAGCGATGTCCATCCATGTGTTACTTCGTTTTCCAGCAGGTAGTGTTTGGGTTAGCCACACGTTCCCTTGCTCACGGAGATTTCCCCCTTCCCCCAAATTGCCGACACCCAATTCACACTTGCACACTTGCATCCACACTTGCAGGGGACTCCAGAGTGGGCTCAGTGCTGCACATACACCCGTAGTAGCAGTAGCAACAGCATGCACGTCCGGGAGCCAAGTTTGCTCCACGCTCCGGGACGCCCCAGGCTCCTCCCTCAGGGCAGGGCGCAACAGCAGAAAGGCTGTGCTCACGAGAGCCGCAGACAGTCCACCAGCAGCTGCACAGGAGGAGGAGGAAGTGGAAGTCAAGCTCACAAACTTGCAGTCCTCTCCACTGGTGAACGAGCAGGTGCGGCGGAGATATCAGTCTCGTTTGCAAGTTCGTGGCACTCATACAGATAATGCCTGAGGCACCAGGATCACATCCAAACTCTTTTTTGCTTCCTCATCCGGCCCAGATCAATCATACCATTCGTGAACACGCACGCACGCATTCATAATTACTCACATACTTTCATACGCACATATGCACACATGCTCTAGCTAAGCAGCACAGATGCACAGATCTATATACACAGCTGAGCAGGCACGTCCTCAATTGTTACATTGCATCATACACACACATACACACACACATACACACATACATACACACACACACACAAACACACATACACACATACACACACACTCACACACGTGCGCGCATGCGCAGGGCCTAGTGAACCCCGTGTTGCCAGGCAGCGAAGGCAAAGGCTTCAAGGCCTTTGTGTTTGCCGTCTACGACGCGCAAATGAAGGTCCAGTACACCGGCTTCTCCAATGACTTACGGAACAGCTTACGCACGCTGATGGGGCGCCGACCTGACAAAGCACATTACTTCAAGTGTGTGTGTGTGTGTGTGAGGTTCCTCCCCCGCAGTCTGGGGCTGGCTAAGATTTCTTGGTGTGAACTGTGTGCATATTGGTTTAACCAGGACCAATTAAGTGCGATATTATAGGAATACCAATCCGGTTGGCCAGAATTTTACACGTAGGTATACACCTTATACGACCGTATATTTGGTGATTGTCCAGCCAAAAAATTCGTATGTACACCGTATATACATAGTTCTAGTCAACCCTACTTATCAGCAGGGAACCAGGGGGACCCTGCTGGGGGAACCTTTTCTTATACGTAAGGTTGGCCAGAATTGTATATATACACCGTATATTTGGTGATTTCCCTGCCAAAAACACCGTATATACTCTGTATATTTATGGTCCTGGCCAACCCTACTTATATGTTCTAAACGGTGTGCTACATGCGTACATGCACAGCCCGTCATGTGCCAACAATTTTCGATCGTGAGAACAATCGCCAACCGGGCAAAACCTAGTGCTGCAAACAATCGTGTGGCTGCTAAGTAGCTGCTGCCATGCGGGGAGTCCTCCACTTTACCCAGTGCTGTGACGTAGCGCATTCTTGCCGGACCATACGTTACATCCTAGACACACACACACACACACACACACACACACACACACACACACACACACACACACACACGCACACACACAGCCCTACTAACACGTGGAGTTTTTACGTAGAAAAGCATGGCACATACTGAACTCCGTCGTCCTTGGTTTGCTGCAGGGGTGTGGGCTTGACAGAGCTCAACCAGGAGCACATGTTGAAGATCAGGAATGGATGGTACGAGCAGCTGGGAGGCGCGCCCATCGGCAATAAATGTGCGTTTCATATTTCGTACACACAACGTTTGCAGCGCGCTATACAGCGTGGCGATGTGTAAGCAGGGGGGGCGTGCCCATCGGCTATAAATGTTTCATATTTCATATACAAAACAATTGCAGCGCGCTATACAGCGTGGCGATGTGTAAGCAGGTGGGGGCGTGCCCATCGGTAAAAAATGTGAGTTTCATATTTTGTGCACATAACGTTTGCAGCGCGCTATACAGCGTGGCGATGTGTAAGCAGGTGGGGGCGTGCCCATCGGTAGTAAATGTGCGTTTCATATTTCGTACACATAACGTTTGCAGCGCGCTATACAGCATGGCGATGTGTAAGCAGGTGGGGGCGTGCCCGTCGGTAGTAAATGTGAGTTTCATATTTTGTGCACATAACGTTTGCAGCGCGCTATACAGCGTGGCGATGTGTAAGCAGGTGGGGGTGTGCCCAGCAGTGAACGTGCGTTTCGTTTGTTGTCTTACAATTAAATGTGAGGGCTAAGTTATGTGCGCTGCACGGTGCGTGTGCAAATTGGTTTCTTCAGCGCAACGTTTACATGCACGCACGCACGCGTGCACACAAACACACACACACATACACACACGCACACACACATACACACACACGCACAAACACACACACGCACAAACACACACACGCACAAACAGACACGCACACACACACGCACACACACACACACATACACACACGCGCACACACACACACGCGCACACACACACACACATACACACACACGCACAAACACACACACACACACACATACACACACACATACACACACACACACACACACCGTGCAGAGGGGCGTGAAACGTGGCTGGTAGGCGCATTGGGAGGGGCATGGAATGACCATGACTTGCTGCAGGGGCATGGAATGTGAATTTGACTTGCTGCACACACACACACACACACACACAAACTCACACACACACACACTCATGCACACGCAAGTACACACATACATACACACACGCCACCCCCTTTGGCAAACCCACATACAGTGGTTTTGAAGCGCAACATGTGGCAGCAGCCTGTGAATGCGGGGGCCATCAGTAATGTCAACTTGATCCGTACTTGCTGCGCGCGAGCGCACACACACACACACACACACACACACACACACACACATGCAAACACACACACATACACACACCACCCCCTTTGGTGAACCCACATACAGTGGCTTTGGAGCGCAACATGTGGCAGCAGCCTGTGGATGCGGGGGCCATCAGTGCTCGAGGCAAACGTGGTGCGGCCGAGGAGCAGTGCCGGCAGCTGCAGGATCAGCTTCGTATGTTAGGATGTACGGAGGAGTTCACGCCCAACGAGCAGCTGCTGGATGAGGGCCTGGTGAGAGAGTGCGTGTGTGTGTGTGGGTGGGTGTGAGTGTGTTAGGATAGGTGTGGGAGTGCGTGGGTATGTTGGTTGCGTGTGTGTATGGTGAGGGTGCCGTGGCACACACGCATACACATACACGCGTGTGCGCGTACACACACACATGCATGCAAACACACACACGCGCACACACATACACACGCGCACACACACACATGCACGCAAACACACACACACACAAACATGCACACACACATACACACGCACACACACATATACACACGCACAATGCTGCTCCAGGTTGATTTCCTTCCCGTGGGGGGCATCAGTGAGGAGACGAGCAATGCACTAAAGGCCTCCCAGCAGGAAGCTAAGAAACGCACACGCAAGTCAAAGGCCAACATTGATGGTGTTGACCAATCGTTTGAGGTAAGAACAGCTTGGGTCGGCAATATGATGATGTGCCAGGCAAACGTCCAGGTGCTCTACAACCTTAACCCATGAAATGCACTGAAGCACACATGCACACCTTTTCATATACACAGCACACATGTACATGTACACAGCGGATACCTGCGCCCATTATTTGCACACCTTTTCATATACACAGCACACATGCGCATGTACACAGCAGATACCTGCGCCCATTATTTGCACACACACACACACATGCACATGTGCACAGCAGATACCTGCGCCCATTATTTGCACGCACACACATGCACAAGTACACAGCAGAAT
>Ga0307947_1003069_pt1 | contig 13468 bp, 15 predicted proteins | sample OrgLakmetagen232_FD_201840 | JGI IMG/M metagenome (GOLD analysis project Ga0307947, IMG submission 201840) | Saline water microbial communities from Organic Lake, Antarctica - #232 | ecosystem: Environmental > Aquatic > Non-marine Saline and Alkaline > Saline | place: Antarctica: Organic Lake...
TTCTCTTTCTTATCATAGTCGCCTCCCCTTTGTTTACATAGGTTAGGTTGCAGGCTTTTTCCAAGCTTCCGCTGAGATGCCCTTTGAGGCATATATAGTGATGTAACCTTAACCTTATGATTGCAGTGATTGGTGCTGCTCCTGCTTAACCTTTTTCATGTTGCTGTTTGCTAATTTGTGTTTTTCAAGGCATGCCATTAACAAAATTTTACTTTTCAGGTAGTGCATCCCAATGGGGGGGCGTGCAAAACACATCTTCCGTCCCTGCTCCTTATTGCCGGTAGTGTTTACGTTCTCTGTGTTCTTTTCTTCTTCTTAGACTCTGACAATGGAGCCCAATTAAACACCAAACTAATGACCAATGGAAAAATCTTCCGGGCCACATAATTGTTGTTCTTATGGGAAATGCCGTACATTCCCCAAACACACATCGAAATATACAGGATAATAACTGAATCATTACTAATAAAATAAACAGAATATTTCATTCACACTATATATCATTATTCTACGACAAAAGTTCACGAAAACGGCCGACAGAGTGGTACGTGGCGAATTCCCTTCTTGGGACTGATTCATGACGCAGAACTAACATTAATAGCTCTAGTAATGGCGATAGCGATGGCGGTCAGTGTAGAGACTTTTTGGAACAAGGAAAGGCCAAAAGGCCGCCCAAATTTGGGTCTTCCTCCGATGGGCCTCCACAACATGTGGGTAGGCCGAAGGGCAGGGCTGTCTACCCTAGCATGAAATAATTAGAAGCTATATAGGGGCGCTGGGCCACCGGCGCAGTTCCCATGGCCGAGCCAGGTGACGTGGCCGAGGCTGTCCTCCTGCCCACGCAGCTCCAAGCAAGGCCATGTTCCAGGCGCCCTGAGAGAGAGGAAATACACACACAGTGTGATGACATCAGTCTAAAAATGAATCGGTCTAGGAATGAATGCGAGGTCTGCGAGCAAGTGTCGCTCATGCTTGCAGCGACACGGTACAGCGACAGCAACAGCAACAGCAATACACAAACATACATCCTTTCCTCCACACATAATTACAAGCTCCATGACCCTTCCACCTCAAACTAGTTTCCGTATGTTAGATACATTCTTTTATTCCGTGCAGCCTTTTTAGCTTGTGTCTTTTTCGTAGCTGATGTGTTTGTATTTATACCCCTCCCTTTTTGGAAAAAAGATGCTCCTCTCCCCTCCTATCCCACTCTCCCTCCCTTCCTTCATTGGCATAGGCGTACCTGCAGGTCCCGGTCCGTAACCCAAGGGCGGCGCTCGCACTCAGCACTCCAGCCTAGCTTCTCGCTCATGATTGTTGCGCAATTTGCGCATGAGCGCAGCCTGTGAGCAAGAACAGAGCAGTCAAGTGCTGCTTACAGTGTTTCTGGCAGCTTGGCTACAATGAACATGCAAAACATGATGAAAAGCATAGGTCGGTGAGCAAGCATGGGCTAATGGAAGAAGGAAAGCGCGACTGGAAAAAGCATGAACAGACATTCAAAGCTGTGAGATTCTGCAATTCACTTTGGATTGTTGGGCAACTTATGAGCTCTTGGTACCCTAAATCTTTTGCCCTGTGACAAGCAGCAGGCTTAATGGAAAAAAGGGAGGTACTCGCGGGCAGAGCAAAGGCGCAGTGCACACCTGATGCTAGAACGCTGAGTGCCAAGAGCACCGTCTTGGGGAGGTTGCCCCACTTGCACGCGCTGGCACGGCTGCCCACACCTGAAGCAGTGCTTCGTAGTGTGGTACTCGTGCATGCCGAGTACCGTCACACACCTGTTGCAACTGCCTCCTGCCCCACTCTGCAAGTGCGCGAACAACGATTGGGGGAGTGCACAAGGAGTGAGCACACAGCAGCAATACTTTCCGACACCCATGCAACAGACTTGTGCTGTGATGGTTTGGCTTGAAACAGATGCTCGCTCGCAACACAACAAGGCTGAGCTTATAAAAGAGAGGTGTGGGTTGCCACACTCTTAGATCACAGTGCCCTGCAAATTCTAACCCTTGAGGGCATGTACTCTCTCAGCAACCATTTAATTAATAAATTAATAATGATTAAAAAGGTTGCACCACGTGATGAGTACCACAAGGGAATGCAAAGGCGTCAGCCACCCTCTCACCAGGGTATGATTACACCTACCCGTGCCCCCTTGATGTAGGCTCGGATGATGCCCTTGGTCGGCACAGAATTCAAACCTGTGCGTGTATGACCAAAGTCACCATCCCTGCAAGCCAGGAGTGTGTGTGTGTGTGTGTGTGCAATTGGTCGTGTGTTTCAGCGTAGACAGGTACATGCATTGCTTAAATCTCAACCCAGTCAAGGCATTTTTGCTGTGTGAGGCTCCACACCATCAGGCGCAAGCGTGCCGTTCAAACATGTAGTTCAGCACAGGAACTACATGATCACTCTCCTTCCGGTGCATTGAGCACAAGGGTTAAGTACTGAACACCAGAGCAAAGTACGAATGAGCACAAGGGTTAAAAAAGTGCTTCTTATACGTTTCGTCTAGATAGCACAAAGGCAACTGTGTGTGTGTGAGATGTTTGTCCCTTGAACAATTGTGGGAAGGGAATTACATGCACATGCACATGTCCTGCGAGCAGCATTATTTTGCTCTTTTGTCCTTTTGTTATCGCTCCTCTATAAAAACCACTCCAGGACTTGAGATTTGTGTATAAAAATTAAGTGGGGGCTGACTGAGCCAAAAAAAAGGGTGTTTTTAAAATGTGGGTTGAGCACGTGCGCCCTAAGTTGCTATGTTTAAGCTTAGCACCCAGAGGCAGGCGTGCTCTGAATTTTTTTTGCACTTAAGCTTGATCCTAGCAACTTAGGGAGCACGTGTCTAATTTTCCGCAACGTGGACCCCAATTTTCACCCCAAAATCTTCACAGCAGATCACCCACTCCACCAAATGGCATACTTTTGTGTGGTATTGTGTTGTTGTAATACACATAGGGTTGGCCCAAACCGTATGACCGTATATACGCCGTATCCTCAGTACGCCGTATAACCGGTACCGTATTTGAGATTTCTAACCGTATATGACCGTATATGGACCGTATTTGCAGGTGGTACACCCCAGACTCGGGTTCAATTCCTTGCAAAAGCTTTTTTTGATCTTTTTGGTCCAATTTTTTTTTCTCGCGGCTTTTTGAACTGAGCATTCCCTTTACTTCTTACTTACTTGAATGCATGTATTTGCATTAAATACTTTGTATAATTTATGGTTATGGTAGTTAAGCCTCTCTTTACACTGAAAAATGCCACTTTTTGGTCTTTTTGGCTTCAAGCAGGCCTAGCTCCCCAGCCTTTCAATTTTTGGGTATGAAACATTTGTTCATGCGTGCTCAGCTCTTCAAAAGCTACAGAATGACCCCCTTGTGAATTAATTCTGAGTATATCAAAATTTCCTTATATACGGTATACACGGTTATACGGTGTATATACGGTCATATACGGCATATATACGGTATATGGAAATCCCATATACGGTTTGGGCCAACCCTAAATACACACAATACGATTGCAAAAAAATCATGTGAAAAAATGAACTGCATGGTGATGTTGCTCAACATTTGCTGTTTTCCCATAGAAAGGCACCAAATCAGGGTTTGGGCAGTCAAGCTGAGCTTTGACCCCCGTCAATTTGCGCACAATGTGACTTACATGGATATAAGCACATCCTAGTGCAGCTTACAACATCACCTTTCATTTAAACCAGGATAGTGTCAGTTGGCTGAGTGGGCAGTGAATGGTTGGATTCAGAGTGCAAAAAGGGCACACATTTGGCTGGATTCAGAGTGCAAAAAGGGCACACATTTGGACATTTCCCCAGTCAACCCCCACTGGTAAAAACCACTCAAGAATTTGCGTTTTGGGTGTAAAAACCCAAAATTTTCCTATGCAAAGTCCTTTTCCATCTGTATGAGACCCACTTTGTACAACAAAAGCCAAAATTTTGGCCGTTTCTTAGGGAAAGGCTTGCGCTACACAGTTTTCTGGCTAGAGCACCCTGCGTAGCCCTACTTACCCTAGGATCACAAGAACGGGAGCCTGAGGGTCACTCTCCGATACGGCAGTGCGGTAATTGCGTGCTGCATGACGGTCCAGGTTGCCGTTGCGCAGCTCCAAGGAGCGCTGTCGGGCATCAGCCTTGACAGGGCTGATGATGAGCAGCTCCTTGAGCTTGTGCCAGTGCTGCAAGTGACGTTGGAAGCAAGAGAACATTGCTTTCCTGTGAGAGGAGAGAAAACTGTTTACACATGCAACAAACACATTCCTGACACAGCGGTCATCGACCATGGGCACCAAGATACGGCAGCAATACAGAAGCGCGCTTACACAAACAAACCTAGGACACGACCATCAGGTGTTCAACATTACACACCTTGACGCAATCAAAGCAAAAAAGGCCTGCTCCATACCTTTGCCTTGCACCGCAGGTACCCGAGGTGGGCTTCTTTGCTGGTAGGGGCCCTTCCCTGAGGGTCAGTACAAGCAACACGCACACACACACATGTCGCATTAAAAAGGGCATGACATGTCACAAGGAGGGGAGCATTAGAAGGATTGCAGGCTGATGCTCAATAGCACTGCAAGCGACAAGTTGTGAGGAGGAGGAACATGCTGTTTTGAGATCTGTGTTCTATGAAGGTATGAGAGGAAATCACTCGTGGCAAGTGCTCGGCGCAAATAGTCTAATGCAAAATTTCAATGAAACACACACACACACACACGCACACACGTGCACGCACACACACACACACACACACACACACGCGCACACTCACATACACACACTTGCGCAAACATCATACAAACACCTGTGATGCAAGTCGCACGCTGCTTGAGACAGGATTACCACCATCTACAACGTTACGAGCTGTTCTTCCAGTCACAAGCTCCTGAGTAAGTAAGGACTCACTCACTCTTCCACGGCAATGCAATACGCCTCTCCTTAACTCTTTACTCAAGTCGTTCTGTACACCACCCACCTGCTGCCCCATCTCCCTAAACACCTCGTCCAGACCTGCGAGGCTGCAGAGTCGCTGCCAGTTCTGGCGTGCGCGCTTGAACGCACACTCCATGCGCCTGAGCTGCCAAGACAAGGACAGGAACTGGGAACCGCCCTGGTTCAAGGGCTTTCTGTGGGGCGGGATTTGGCGAGGGGGAGGGTGGTGGTGGCATGCGTCCGCATTGGGGATGTCTTGTGCGGCGCGGGGGTTCAGCTGCCTGCCCTGAGCCGCATATTCTTGGTGGTAGGGGGGTGCCATCATGGGCTCCGACAACGAGCGGGGGTGGGGCACCATGACCACGGAAGCTGAAAATTTGGCCAAACCAGTGTCACATCCTATGATCACCGGCCGCTCACTGGTGAGCAGGTGCTGCCTGAAGGTCCTCACAGATGTGGCGCGTATGGGTGGCGGGCCATTTACCACCTGCGTGTGAAAGGGTGTGCAGCCAGTGCCGTTAATACCAGCGTTCTTCCCCGGCGAAGCTCTAGTGTAAATCCTTTGCAACTCTCACACAAGCCACTTTTTTAGAAGTGCACCTCTAATTCTAGAAAACCTACTTCTATTGTTCGAACTGAGTTCTAGCTGCGAAGCTAGACGTTTGCAACTTGGAACGACTGCAGTTATAAATTAAAGGGGGGGGGGGGGGTTGAATATTGGGACTTTTTTTTACGAAGTTCGAAGTAGAGGGGGCTGAATGAGCCAAAAAAAAGGTGTTTTTAAAATGAGGATTGAGCCCCCCTTTGGAGTTTTTGAAAATAGGATCCAGATATAGCCGTTGATTTCATGTTCAAATTGCACTTGAGCTTGAAAGCTGCAAATTGCGGTCACAGGCCCTATCGTCCTTGGATTGTGCAAAATAAATGGAGTGATTTGGCCCAGTGGTGGGTCAGATGTTGATTTTCGGCCGTTTACCTTGGAAAAAAATCAGCAGCAGGGGTGCCATAAATGGTAAAAAAACGACCCCCTCCAAATTGCTTTATACCAACGATTACTTTGCAACACATTAGAAATGTCTTGATAGCATTTCAATTGAATTTGGATTCAAGGCTGGGCCTGGTGGGCACAAAATGTTGTGATCTATGCAAAAATGAGGCTAATTTCCACACTAGTGCACCCAGGCATCCTATTGGCACCTAAAATTTTACGCCCATCTCCTAATAATGAAAAAACACGATTTGTATCAGGAAAGTCACAGTTCAGGAGTTTCACCCAGTCAACCCCCTCTGAGAAATTACTGTGCATACCAGAAACATGAACTTCGATGCCAGAAGTACTTCATGTGTCCAAACTTAATTCCTTTATTTGATGGGGGGGGCGGGGGAGTTCAAATATAGATGAGAGGTCACTACCGCAGACATGGTCGCAGCATTGCACTACCCACTTCGGTGGAGGTTCACAAACAGCATGTGTCCCCTTTTTAAAGCGTGTTTCGTGCTAACAACGCAGTGGTGGTCTTGTGCACGTGACATCTCACTGACCAGACCACATGACCACGCAATTACTTTTCCACCACACACCTCCTTGGCCCGAGAGAGTGCAGCCTGCCACCTGCCGGTGTTGCTGTGATGACTCTCGTCTGAATCGTCGTCGTCGTCAACATCAGCTTGGGCCAGGATGCTGTGCGCATGAGCAAGCTCTTGAGCACGCTCCTCCTCATCTGTAGCCATGCCCTGGCCCTGCGAAAGCAATGCGTGTTGTATGTTAAATTTTTCCTGATTTTAACACAAGCAAGCATGCACCCAAAGCAGCATGCCCACTCCACGTCAGCCGTGCTACCTGTGTCTTTCTATAGCATCCCTCAGGCACAAACAAGCACAAACAGCACTTTGATACAATGATTAATCAAGCACATTCATATTTGACTCTCCATGGCATTCCTTAGGCACAAGACACCCTCTTTCCTACCTGGCGCACAACATCTTGCACAGGTAGGAAAAGGATTGATGCACATAACATTCTCTTTAATACCTTGCGCACAGCAACCTGCACAGGATGCAGAGGTGCAGGGCGGGGAGGCGGCTGCTGCTGTTGCTGCTGCTGCTGCTGCTGCTGCTGCTGTTGCTGCTGCTGCTGCTGCTGCTGCTGCTGCTCGCAATGCAGTCGCTGCCGCTTAGGCTGATGCTGCTCCTGCTCTTGCTGCCTCTGTGGTTGCTGCTGCTGCTGGCGCGTCGGGGCCTCGCGCACAAATTTGCGCAGCTCCTCCACACTGACAGGCTTGCGGTACAGAATCCGCCCTCCCCGCCTGTCTGTGCGGAAGGCCCACACCTCTGCAGCCTTGTCCACTAGTCCAGGCCCCAGCCCCTTCCACTTGTTCCCTCTTTCCCTCCTCCTCCTACCACTCCCCACGTTATTTTTTTTGCCACCCCCTTGCTTCCTCCACCCCTTCTTCTTCCCCCCCTGCTTACGCCGCCGCTGGGCCAGCCGCTTCCTCCGGGCGTTGAAGGCACTGGGGTCCACCCACAGGAAGGCCCTGATGCCTCCCCGCGCATACCCAGCTGACTGCCTCCAGCCATCAGGGTAGTGGGCAGGAAAGGCCTGGTCATGCTGCGTTGCCTCACTCCTGAGCCTTGCCACCAGCGGCTGCAGCACCTAGGGCGAGGGGAGAGGACACAGGAATGTGAGCAGCGAAACTCCTGAGTGATTAACCCGTAAAAGATTACAATGGCAGGGACACCAAAATTTATTGGATTCGTTTTGGTACACCCAGGTGAGGAAGTCAGGCCTACATGACAGCGCAGTGCAAGTGGAGCCCCACTCTCAGCCCCCATGCCTCTCAGCCTCTGTGTCTCTCAGTCTCAAAACTCTCGACCTTCATGTCTCTTAGCCTCTGTGCCTCTCAGCCTCTTGTCTCTTTCATTCACCATTTGCTAACCTGAACGTCCACAGCAACGAACTTCCTGTCATCGGGAGCAAACGGGCCATAAACACGGCGGCTCTCCTCCTTTCCTCCCACCTCCTCATCTCCCACGTCCTCCTCTCCTCCCTCCCCTTCTCCCACCTCCTCCACCTTCCGCATACGGTCCTGCCAGTCTTTCTGCTGGCGCTTCTGCCGCCGAGACAGCCTTGCTGGCTTCTGCTGCTGCCCCTCATTCTGTTGCTGTACAAGCTGCTGCTGCTGCTGTTGCTGCCGCTGCTGTTTCTTCACACGTTGGGCTGCCTTGGTGGCCCTCCAAGCAGCCTTCTCTGCCTGGGTCAGCTTGATGAATATATCACCTGCGTCAGAACACAGCTGTGCCACCTCCACCCATTGGCGCTGTGTGGCTTGCAGCACTACCTGAGCGGCCTTCCGTGCCAAGGCGTCACCATCCCTCCACAGCTGCTGGAGCTGCTGGGATCGTCGAGGCAGGTTCCGGCTCAGGGTGTCTGACGCCTGCACATTGTGCAACAATATTGTGCACTGTCCAACAACACAAACTGCCTGTAGTGCATCATGAACAACCGCTTGACAGAGCCCGCAATTATTGATGACTCGAGGGACTTTAGGTAATAACCCTGCATGTCCTTGAAAAAGTCCACCCCTTTACTGAGAGGGCTGCTGCATGCCAGCGTAGGCTTTTGTTACAACAAACACAAGCTCAATATAAATTGGATATGCGTGAAGGAGTGAGTGAATCACTCCAACATGTGTGCAATACTGCACCCTGGGACAGCACATGGTATAAGAATCAGGGCAATTGCAGTACGGTGCGCGGTACGGTGTACGGTAGTACAGTACTGTACGGTAAGACCGTTTTTTACCGCTTTTTGAAAATTGGCAACGTATATAAGGTACGGTACGGTGCCAAGCTGGCACTGCCAGTGCAAAAATGGCATCAGAATGGCCTTTTTGCCCCAAAACCTCCCATTTTCGCTCCCCGGTGTGCGTGGTTGCAAAAATGCACATTGACTGACATTGCCTCCGTTAGCCCCTTTTGTTACTACCGTACGAACAATATATAACGCCGCAAAAATATTGTTCTTGGGGGGTGCGGCAAGCTCACACCCCCTGAAACATATAAATAGTTGAGGGGTTGCGGATTGGTGCGGATTGAATTTAAATAATTACTTTTGAGTTTTTGACGGGTCATGAGTGGGAAAGAGCCCCGCACCACACGATCCCAGACAGCAGCAGCAGCAGCAGCAGCAGTGAGGGCAACAGTAGTGAGGACAGCGAGGAGGGGAGTGAGGAGGAGGGGAGTGACGCAGAGGGGAGTGAGGAAGGAGGCAGTGAAGAGGGGGGCAATGAGGAGAGGGATGGGGAAGCAGATGGTGATGAAACTTGAGTTAATGAAGATTAGAAGACAAAACTAGCGCCAGTTGATGTACAATTTACAATGGATGAGGGAGTTCAGCAGAACCAGATTTTGTTTGATATTTCTCAGTGCACTTGGACAAAAACTATGTTAAATGTGTTATGGAATGCACCTCTGAGTCCCTTGATGTGGTTCTGAGGGTATTTTGCCCCTGCGGATTGGTGCGGCACGCACTGAATTATATATTGAGAGGGGTGCGGATTGGTGCGGACGGAGTTAAAAAAAATCTTTTTTTGAGGGGTGCGGAATGAGTACATGTCTCTCCGGTATTTTATTTTTTATCAATGTATATGATGTAATAAGAAAAGATATGTTTTGATCTGGAACTGGAGCCAAACGGCTTACCTACGACCGACAAAATGTACTGCACATGTCCCCACCACCACACCTTCCTCCTCACCCTCCTCATCCTCCTCCCCTGGATCCAAATACGCTCCGTACTTGAGCGCAGCTGTGCAGCACAACAAAACACGTGTCCATTTTTATCAGTCTGGCTGGTGATAGGTACGGACTTGCTAAGGTGGACATGGTATGAGCTTGACTGGTCGCTATATATCCCAATGCAATTGGATTTGTGCAATTAGTACTTGCGTTTGTTGCTACTGTCAATGAGCTTGGACGGCCGCGCTCGCAAGAGGGCAGCGAAAAATGCGAGACAGCGGCGCTCCAGATTCAAATCCACCACATGCGTGCTGACACACGTGCACACCCTCACAAACCACACACAGGAACGCAGGCCGTGGCTTTGAAATGATTTAAGCAAAACTGCATACACTCAGCACGCGTTCTGTCCCACAAGCACCGCAGAGAGTCTCATGCTTGAGCCCACCTGATGGGGTCCACCGTGACATCTGGAGGTACAAGGGGGTCAGGATCTTCGCATCAGCGGTGGGCGTGGCTGGGGGGTGCTGTTCTGGAGGGAGGCCCGGCCACAGGAGACCACGGAGTTTGCGCAGATATGACATGGTCTCCTGTATAAAGCCACAACAAGCAGCGAGGCTGTGTTTGATAGGGGAGTCTGTAGCTAATTGATCCATGCCCTCAATAGTGAGCTTTTGATCCCACATGCCGTCCTTGCTACGGATGCGACAACTAGCCTGTCGGCCTGTGCACAACAAAAGGGTGATAAATGATCACCAAAATCGCTGCATACGAGAGCCGTACTTATCACATGGCTTTGCCCCACCTACACCAAAGAGACCATGTCAACCACCCTCCACACTCCCATCATTGCCCACCCACAAATCATTGCCCTTTAACCCCTCCCATCTTGCAGCGACACCACTACCTCCCATCCCAAAACCCTGCCACATCTGGTGACACGCCTTACCTCGGCCACGCCAATTGTGAGCCCCTCCCAGGATGGGGTCCACAGGAGCTTGACAAGGCGCTCCCTGTTGGCACGTAGCAAGCAATTCATGTCGATAACGAGAAAACTCGAAAGCGGGCAACCTGTGTGCGACTGACCTGATCAACACAGGCAGTTCTTCAAGCATGTAAAAGTGTGGCTGAAAGTCACCCCCCATTGTAACCATTGTAGGCATGTGTGCCGAGCCTTGCGACTCGCACTCTGTCAAGACCTCAAAGCGCCACCCACCTGTCCAGCCGGCCGTACGTGGCGTCCATTGCAACCTGTTCTTTCCCGAGGTCCACCACACGCAGGTGCCCTTCCACTAGGCGCACTGTGTGCGCTGTGGACACGCGCAACTGCACATTCATGATTGACAATGCAGCCATGGATAAACTTTGGTAACTCATCCAGTGCATGCCACATGCGCACGGACATGAAAGGCTGCATTCGACAGCACGTACAGTCGCATGGCCTATGAGTGTCTGCAAGCCATCCGTCCCTCACTGTCCTTGTGTCAGTAGCAAGGAGGTTGCACTGACTTTGCATACTTCTAGCTGAGGGGAGTGTCATTCGAAAAATGGCAGTTCACACTAAAGGTGGGTCTTACAGCAACAGATCACACCCCTCAGAGTTACAGGTCGAGGACTCCAACTCTGTCACCTGCCTCCTATCATCATACGATGCATGTGAAGGATGAGTACAAAATTTAAATGAGGTTGTGCACAAACACATTCGTGTAAAGGTGAACCTTTAGTTTGTTGGACTCGGTCATCAACTCAAATCTCACAGAATCACAGCTCTAGAACCTTGACGTGCCACAAGTGAAACTCTGCCATCTACCTCTTCTTTCATACATTCACATGTATTTTTTTCAAGCACAGCCCGCTCAGATTTTATTTATTTAGATCTCCAGTACAGCAAGTTGTGAGGATGAAGCAACTTGTTGCACATATGCGCCACATATTGGAGCTCGCAGTTGTGAACAAAGGTGCATCGTGCTCAGCAAAAAGGTTGTTGCTCCCGAGACCACTGAACTGATTGCGGCTGAATATACTGTGGCCACTAGGCCTCCCACAGATGCAAAGGTGAAGCATGATAACACAACCCCCAGCTGTTGCGCACGGTGTTACACTCAAAATGGCTGGACACATTGTCACATAACATACGCTTGTAGAAGGGGTGACACCCAGGGTTGAATTCCCTAGAACGGAACTCACCAGGAAATTCTGTTTCCAACGTGTCTCCAGATCCACAAGGGAGTTCTGAGTGCTCGTAAGGAAGCTCCGGGTTGTGGGGGGCGCCTCCTTGTCGGCGGGGATGAAGGGCTTTACCTCCGGAAGGAGCTCATTACAAAATTGTTGCATTGCCTGCATCATGCAAAGAAAGCAGCGCAAGTGCAATACCGGTGATGGCAGGAAGTCCTGGACATTTCTTTGGGATAATGTTCACAAATCAATGTGTGCGAGGATGTACAACGCGTGTGAAGTGGAGCGTCAAGCATGAACAACACCAGTAGGGTTGGCCCAAACCGTACAAGAATATATACGCCGTATATTAATTACCTGTATTCATATACACCATAAAATTTCAACCGGCGTATATATACGCTTTTTACTACGTATACATACAGTATTTCCGTATAAATACGTATATATACGGTCTGAATGAGTGGTTCAAAAGTGAACTTCCCCTGGCCTTTGGGACCACAAAAAACAAAGCCCTATATCCAGTCTATTTAACAATTGTTTTTGTGCTATTGCCATGTCCCTCGTGGAAGGGAATCCTTGATGGTCCAACAGCAGCCAGTGGTTCAACAGCAAGGGGTTCATAAGCAGCGGCACCAGGAGCACCAGAGTTTTAGTATGAGCAGGACATGCAAGCGAATCCCAATGAAGGTTTGCGCCTGTGTGCACAGATGCACACACAAAAACACACGTACGTGCGAAATGGAAAATGCACGCGCATTTACACATATACGCGCACGCACACATTCACGCATGCATGTACGAACTTTAGCACGCACGCAAATGTATTCGCACATTCACACACCCACACATACATACAACCATAAGCAAGCACGCGCACACGCATATTCGCGCACACGTAAGCAAGCACACGCACACACACATGTAAGCATGCACACACACACATGTAAGCATGCGCACAAACACGTGTGCATGCACGCGCGTACGCATACAACCATAAGCAATCACGCGCACACGCATATTTGTGCACACGTAAGCATGTACAAGCAAACACACACACGTAAGCATGCACACGCACACACACGCACACGTAAGCATGCGCATGCAAACATGTGTGTGCACGCGTGCAAATGCACACACCTGCACGCACACACACGAGTACACGCGAGCATTTACCAATTCCAGCATGCGTGAAAATATGGACGCACACAACCAAAAAGGCGCATGCATACATGTTTCATACAAACAAACACACACACACACACCCACCCACACACACACACACATGTGCATACACAAACAGGGTAATTTAATGGGGCAGGGGAAGAAGAGGGGTCTCGTGACAGTGTGACTGTATATGCCTGTGTGTTTTGGCCTCTTTAAGCAAGCATAGCCACCAAACCGTTGATTTTTTGGCATAACTAAGTTGGATACGTTTAAACAGCTATTCAAGAGCTACAAAATGACCCCCCTAACAGGAGGCTGCAAGAAGCACAAATTTTACCCCTGGCCGCCCTGCTAAAAACTGTATATTCTGAATCATGGGATAAGAGCTGTCGATTGGTATGTGCATGGGACCGATCCGAGGAGGGGGGG
>Ga0307947_1003070_pt1 | contig 13466 bp, 16 predicted proteins | sample OrgLakmetagen232_FD_201840 | JGI IMG/M metagenome (GOLD analysis project Ga0307947, IMG submission 201840) | Saline water microbial communities from Organic Lake, Antarctica - #232 | ecosystem: Environmental > Aquatic > Non-marine Saline and Alkaline > Saline | place: Antarctica: Organic Lake...
GGGAGAGAGAGAGAGAGAGAGAGAGAGAGAGAGAGAGAGAGAGAGAGAGAAAAGAGGGAGGGAGGGAGAGAGAGTGTGTAAGAGAGAGAGAGAGAGAGAGAGAGAGAGAGAGAGAGAGTGAGAGAGAGAGAGTGAGTGAGAGAGAGAGAGAGAGAATGAGTGAGTGAGTGAGTGTGAGTGTGTGTATTTGTCTGTGTGTGTGTGTGCACGTGTGAATGTGCACGTGCGAGTGTGAGTGTGAGTGTGTGTGTGTGTGCTGCAGGTGATCTACGAGCGTTGGGGCTCGCATGGCAAGGGGCCTGAAACTGATCATCGACAAGATAAAAACATTGTTAAGGACACTCTTTTTTGTCTGTGTGTGCTGCAGGTGACCTACGAGCACTGGGGCTTGCTTGGCAGTTGATGTGAATGTGTGATGGTAATGCGCCCAGCAAAGCATGCACATGATGGATGCTCACTTGCTTGTGTTTGCTGCAGGCGTCCTACGAGCACTGGGGCCTGCGTGGCAGTGAGGCTGTGCGTGCGGTGATGCACGACAAGAGGTGCAAAGGCTTCTTGTTTGCTGCACCCGTCAAGGAGAAGGAGGCACCGGGATACCACGAGGTGGGTGTGGGTATGTGTGTGTGCGCGTGTGTGTGCGTGTGCATGTGCGTGTGCGTGTGCGTGTGTGTGCGTATGCGTGTTTGCTTTGTGTGTGTATGTGTGTGTGCATGTGCGTGTGCGTGTGCGTGTGTGTGCGTATGCGTGTTTGCTTTGTGTGTGTGTGTGCCTGTGCGTGTTTGTGTGTTCGCGCGTGTGTGTGTTGGTATGTGAATGTGCTGGTGTTGGTCCTTACTTGGTCCAGGGGGGAGCCAGAGCCTTTCCTCGCAGCAGTGTGCCTGCCTTGACAATGCAACTGTGTTGTGCGAGGCCGGTACTCACCGACGGCGCATCGTTCATCGCACAACAATGGCGCATCACAACAACAACAATGGCGCATCACAACAACAACAACGGCGCATCGTTCATTGCACACAACAACGGCGCATCGTTCATTGCGCTGCGGAACCTGCATTTGCAGCTTCGATGAGTGATTCCTTGGTACTCTCATGCGCTCAAGTGTGTCTGTGCTGCCACTTGTGTGTCTGTGCTTCCACTTGTCAAGTGTGTCTGTGCTTCCTCCACTTGTCTGTGCTTCCTCCACTTGTGTGTCTGTGCTTCCACTTGTGTGTCTGTGCTTCCACTTGTCAAGAGTGTCTGTGCTTCCTCCACTTGTCTGTGCTTCCACTTGTCAAGTGTGTCTGTGCTTCCATTTGTGTGGACGTGCACACTGTGCCAGTGGCTGTGTTCATATGCTGTGGGTGGTATCCTACCCATGTAGGCATATACCCCATTCAAGTGGACTCACCTAACTCAACATTCACACGTCTATCTACACGCCCCAACTCCCCTAACCAACATATACACATACATACACATTGCAGCAAACACACACATACACACACACTTACACACACTAATGCGCACCTATGCACACCAACATACGATAAGGTAAAAGACACGCACGTGCACGTACACACACACACACACACACGTCCTCTCAGGTTGTGGCGCAGCCGATGGACCTTGGCACAATTGACGATCGGTTAAGAAAGCGCCGCTACTCCAGCGTGCAGCAAGTGCGTAAACAAAAGGGTTGGCATGCCGTCTATGCTTCTCAGCTAGCAATATATGGTGGACATTTGCTTTTGTGCACGCATGTGTTATTATGAGCCTTACTCACGATGCTCTTTCAATCAAGCACAAAACTTGTTACATTGCGTGGCACACACACACACACACGCATACACACACATACACACTCACACGCACACACAAACACACACACACACACGCGCGCACACACCCACGCGAACACACACACACAAACACACCCACACAAACACACACATACACACACATACACGCACGCACACACACACACTCACTCACACACACGTACAGTTTTTGTCGGACGTGGCGCTGGTGTGGCACAACTGCTTCCTGTACAACGAGGAGGGAGACCTGGTGTACGAGTCCGGCAGGGTGCGTCCTTGTGATTTCTTTAAAGCATCTACACAGTCGTGTGCGCGCGCACACACACACACACACACACACACACACATACACACACACATACACACACCATGCATCCTCCGCCTTGTTCAGACACACATAAGTTGACACGCGCACTCACTCTCACACACACACACTTACAATCACACAAACATCGATAACCACGCACACAAAACCACACACATACCCACCATGCAGGCTGCACAGCAGCTGTTCAATGCGCTGTGGGTGCCCCACCTGCGTGCAATGGAGCAGGAAGCAGCTGGTCCCCAGTACCACCCACAGTGAGTCACGTCGTGGGTGTAGGCTCTGATACCACGTACGCGCACACACACACAAACAAACACATGCGTGCACACACATACGCACACACGTTCACACACACGTACACGCACACGCACGCAAACACACACATACACGCACGCACGCACACACACACACACACTCACACACACACACACATACACACACACATACACGCACGCACGCACGCACACACACACATACACGCACGCACGCACACACACACGCATACACACCCCGTCTCTACAGGAGAGAGGGAGGAAGCTATGAGCTCCAGGATGGCAATGGTGACGACAACGATGAGAGAGGTGGTAGTGCGGATGGGAGTAATGCTGCACACATACTGCAGTTTACAAGCTCAGGTGAGTGGTGTGTGCGTACCTGCGTGTGTGTGTGTGCCAGCGTCAAACTTTGCTCCAACAGTCGTACCTCAGGCTGTGAGAATGGAGTGAGAAGAACAGACCCCAGCCGGCTCGCTTCTTTTTCTTAGCCAAAGTTGGCGCTGTTAGCACTAAGCACTATTACAGTGTGCATGCACGTGCGTGCGTGCGTGCGAGTGTGTGCATTCATGTTGGTTTATGTATGTGCATGCACGCGTGTGTCATGGTGTATACTGTTGCAGTAGTTAGGTTTATGTGTCGGTGCACACGTATCTGTCAGAACAACATACTCCTGCTATGAAATCCTGCACACCTACAGGTATGGGTGTGTGTGCCACGCTCTGCTAGACCCCTCCACCAATTATTTAACATACATACACACACACAAATGGGCACAAAAATACAGGGCGGCGGAGGAAGCCCACAGCGGTGGCCGTCGAAGCAGCAGCAGAGGCCGCAGCAGGAATAGGAGTAGGAATAGGAGGAGAAAGGGGTGGGGGTGGGGGTGCTCCACGCAGGAGTACAGGAGGTGGGGGTGGAAGTGGGGCCCAGAGAGATCTTGTCCCTCAGCAGCAGCAGCAGCAGCAGCAGCAGCATGCGCTGCCCTATCAGCACCAGCTGGCACAGCAGCAGCAGCAGCAGCAGCAGCAGCAGCAGCAGCAACAGCGGCTGCAGCAGCCGTGGAATGTGCAGCAGCAGCAGGAGCAGCAGATGTGGGCGGCGGCAGCAGGTGGGAAGTGTGTTAAGGGAAATGGGGGAGGGGAGGGGGGGATTATATGCATGAGAGTGCGGATGTGCATTGTGTGCGTATGTGCGTATGTGGAATTTGTGGTAAAGGAGCAGGGGCGGGTGTGCCCGGCAGCCGCAGGTGGATTTCTGGCCATGTTTTGCACGAGCAGGAGCAAAAGTTGAGCATGGTGTAAGCAACAAGTTGCCTACACTACACTGCTCAATGATTTATTTGCCAGAACCCTTGGAGCTGGAACCTTGCCTCGGAATGCTCATTTGTAGGGTGGGCCAGAACCATACATATACGGTGTGTATACGGTATTTTTGGCAGGGAAATCACCAAATATACGGTCAAATATGGTGTGTATATACGGTTCTGGCCAACCCTACTCATTTATAGTGGAGCGAGTTCGGTCCTTTCTGTTAAGTTGCCACATGGTGTTCGCGACACGGATCAACGATGCCATGCACGCACTCACACGTACAAACATACACATGCACGCACAAACACACACATACCCACTCATGTACACTCACATACGCACTCATACAGGCACACACGCGCCCAGCCGTGGCTACCCCCTCCCACAGCAGCAGCAATATGGGGCTGCAGGCTACGCATCTGGAGGCTACCCCCCGCAGAACTCCACCGCTCAGCAGCCCCAGCACCTCCACCTGCTTCAACACCAGCACCAACTGCAGCAGCAGCAACAGCAACAGCAGCAGCAACAGCAACAGCAGCAGCAGCAGCAACTGCTGCAGCACAGTAGTTCAGCAATTCCAGATATGGGATCCCGTCCATACACGGTCCCCCATCCACATTCCCAGCCGCACCCCTCACGCAACACACCTGACGCCGGAGGGAATGGCTGCGGCAATGAGGGGTTGGATGAAGAAACGCGCGCAGCTGCTGCTGCTCTGGTGGGAGCGGGAGCAGGCATGGTGGCCAACCGCACAGTGGGGGGAGGGGGGGGTACGGATGCTGGTGTACGATCAGCTGCTGCTACTTATGGGCCAGCTGCCGCACTCATGGGCCAGCCAGCCGCGGCCCAGGCAGCAGCAGCACCACCAGCAGCAGCTGGGGTGCAGGTGCAGCCGCTGACACAGCAGGCTACGCCACACGCTCAGCCCATGCAGCACGCAGCACCTCACACGCTGAACCAGAGTAGCAGCGGTGCTGGTGGTGGTGCTGGTGGTGGTGCTGGTGGTGGTGGTGGTGGTGGTGGTGGTGGTGGTGGTGCTACCGCTACCACCGGTGCTGCTGCTGCTGCTGCTGCTGCAACTGGCAGTGGTGCTGCTGGTTCTACAGCCCCTGATGCTGCTGTTTACCAGCAGCACTACCAGCAGCAGCTCCTGGCGCAGCAGCACTGGCAGCGCCAGATGTGGGTGCAGCAGCAGCAGGTGCGTCAGGTTACGAGCATTTTGTTGAAAGCACAGTGTCGACTGTCGACGCTAACAGTGGTGCATTTGCAGTGCTCAGGCTGAGCTGAGCTTTCTGGATGCTGGTTCGTGCCTATCTTTTTCACAAGCTGCAGTTTTACCGCGGCCATCGCCTAGGGCAAAGCCAGCAAGGAAAGCCCTTTGTTGTGCATGTGCTTAAGTGTAAGGACGCACACTTACATACACACACACGCACACGCACATACATTTATTTGCACAGTTTCCATTTTTTACTACTCATTCACTCACTCACTCACTCATCTCACTCACTCACTCACTCACTCGGTTGACACATATCTGCATCTGCTGTTGCAGGCACTCGCGCAGGCCAAGCTAGGGCGGCAGCTCACCCAAGAGGAGCTGCACATGCAATACCAGAGCGCACAGCTGGTCCGACTCCGGCAGCGCCAGCAGCAGCAACAGCAGCTGCAGCAACAACAGCAGCAACAGCAGCTGCAACAACAGCAACAACAGCAACAGCAGCAGCAGCCGCAGTAGCAGCTACGATGAATGGATATTAACTAAGGCTATTTGGCTGGCGTACTTGACGGACCCTTCTCTGGTTCATGGAAATTGACACAAACGACTTAAATTAAAATGAAAGAGCTTGACAACTAAAAAATGCATGCACTACTTCGCTTCCCATACAGAGGTGTATAGTTGTAAGATGTGATCGCGCTGCAGTCTGAATGCTTCTTTTTCTTTAGCGATGTGTAATTCTGAACCCTTGTTATTGAAAAGACACTGTTTCCCTTGTTTATATGAATCTTTCAATCCTTTTTAAGCTTGGGCTATGAAAAAAAGAAAAAATGTAGGCAGTGAAAAACCAATCCCCACAATAATAAAGGAAAAGGAGCCACTTTAGTATCGGGTACCGGGAATCTATTCCGCCAATAGAAAGGGAAAAAGATCAATGGGGATCAGGAGGGTTGCAGGCTTGACCCAAAGCCGTCTCCTGAAGAGAGATGGACAGGTTTGGCAGTGTACTTGACAGGATGAATATGACGTTTTGCCCTTCTTCTCATCACCCTGGTGGTTGTCCCCCCTACTTTATGTTATCGCTTCCAGCCTGCATCTCTTGCTTCCTTTTTATCTATCAACTTTCAGTTCGTTTCAACTTCGTAGTAGGGAGTTTGCTATCTCCTCTTGACCTAGGAAATACGCCATCAGTGAATATGAAGCTTGGAAGCAAGTTTCTTAACTCTTTGAGAATCAAGACCCAGCTCCTTAAAAGGCTCCAGCGTGTGATTGTTGTTGATAGTGCCACCCACTCCCAAAAGGATGGTGAGGAGGGTAACAGAGGCTCCTTGGATGACGGAGCAGAGGCTTTTGTGTTGTTCCTGCGCTTTGCTCAGCTGGTTGTGCGATCTAGTGTCCTCATCACAGTACTTGGTCTCGATGATGGTGAATGTCACTCCAATGTCACATTGGAGAAAGCTGAGATCTTTGGGTCGATCGGTGCTGTCTGGGAATGAAAAGTAGATCTGCTAGTGGCTGGCGGTGCTGCTGAAGTGCTCCCAGTTCCCCTCAGTTGCCCCCTGCCACTTCTAAGAACCACCTTCCATCATTGCTAGTCTGTTGCTTTTTAGTTTCACGGAGATGGGAGAAACCAATACAGCATCCGGATTGCTGGAGGTAAACCTGGTTTTGTCTGAGAAGCGAGGTGGATAGAGCCACTTTAATATAATCCTGTTGTCAGCTGTATCGGGAATCTGGAAATTTAGCATAGCCAGCCATTCGCTGCTACCTATATCCATGCAGACCAAACAGGATCATAGGGAGCCTGTCTTGCTGATGGCTTTGAAGATCATGCTGCATGCTAAGTTGTGTCTCTAAGTGATCATATTTCTCAAATGCGTGTGTTGGCACCAAAAAGGTACTATGCAGGGCACTATCTAGTTGAGGGCAGAGGGGGCAAGTTAGGCTAATATAGTGCCTAAACCACGCCGCATGCTTTTGGTTGTACAGGGTTCCTGTTCTATACTTCATAATGATGCCTTGGTATTAACAGGGACATAGGAAGGCCTACTGTTAGGTAGTCGTTGCTAGCGGCTCCACTACCATAGTCAATATTGATAAGGATCTGGTAGTAGTCATGGTAGTTTGCTACGGTATTGGCGTTTCCTAGTTTGTGGAGGGGGTGCATGTGTGCTTGCAAGGCGTCATGGTAATTAGATAGGTACCAGAGCCTTGAGGCAGGTGACTGGGCTGTGTTTGGTTAAATTTGTATGTTTCGGTATTTTTCACATTCTTGCAAGCCAGTAGATGTTGTTGAAGGGATTTCCCTCAGGGCCAGCTGTTTTGATGGAGGTATCCGCAATGTCAGAGTAGGTTGCGATTGATTTTCTAGCAAGAGCGGCAGCATATTCATTGCCTGTAATACCTGCGTGGATTTGACTTAGTGGGAATGAATGGGCAATGGGGACTGGTGGATTGCTTTGACAATGGATTGGAGGACATCTCCCTGGATGTGGTGGAGGTGGAGGTTTGGGTGTAAGAGCTGCTTTTAATGTGGTGCATTGAGGTTAGGCTATCTGTGGCTATATGGGAGTATCCGTGAATGACTGCGGCTGCTATAGAGCTAACTCTGCACGTGAGATGGTATTGGTTATAACTACACCTCTTGGGTTCACATAATGGGATACGTTTAAGCAAGGGGCTGTGGCTGTGAGCAATTACTTTTTTTTACGAAAATAGTGTTTTTCCTTTCTTGTTCTGTTCTTCCTTTTTCTTTTGGGCAAGGAGCTCCTGAAGCGACACGCTTAACCAATCATTGCTGGTGTCTATTGCAAATAACACAGATCTTGTGGCAAGATCAGAGAGAATAGATGGACTGCTATTCTTTCAAGTAGGGTACTTCAATAAATTTTAGTAGGGGGGTACTTATAGCTGCTAGTGCCTGTAAGTAGGGGGTGCTTAAGTAGGGGGGTACTTAAAAGGGAAGTGCTTAAGTAGGAGTGCTTAGCCTCCCCCCCTACTTAAGTACCCTACTCCCAAGCGCAAATCATAGTAGGATACTTAAGTAGATAGGGGGATGGAGGGGTACTCAAGTATATATAAGTAGAAGCAAGCAGCTGTGTGTGTGTGCGTGTGTGTGTGTGTGTGCGTGTGTATGTGTGTGTGTGTGTGTGTGTGTGTGCGTGCGTGTGAGTGTGTGCAGCACGCACAGCATGGTGACCAGTTTTCGCACGGCTCCGATGGACGCGTCACACACATTCTACCCCGTGTTTTCGACCCCCAGAAATGTGTGTGTGGGGTCTGTTTTGTCTGTTCTCGCACCGTTGCTCGCAACAGACACTTTTTGTCACGCTTGCATTGCAACGACCCCTAATTTGTACACATCGGCACCTTTCACCCGCCCTAGGGTATATTTTCGTTTCCAAGGAACACGCACAAGCGTCGGTTTTGCGTCATTCGTCTTGTGTGTGTGTGTGACGATGGCACCCTCAATTTACAGCACGCACAGCACGGTGCTCAGAACGGCCTGCATTTTTGCGATGGACGTGTAGCACACATATTACCCTATGTTTTTGACCCTCAGGAATGTGTGTGGGGGGTCTGTTTCGACTGGTTTTACTACTAGGGCGGGTGAACTAGGGCTACTGAATCACCAATTTTCCACCCAGCTTGCACCCCAGCAGATCAGCTCTTTCCTGGGTGCATCAGCACAAATTCAGGAACAACAGGGTGCCCTTAATTTACATTTTAAAGCTTTCATTTAGCTGCTCTGTAAAACAAAACCTGCCCCGAGCCAAGGGTGCGATGCGGGCGTGCCCACGTAGAACCGCGCTTCTTCAACAGGCACATGGCACAAGGGTGGTGTACACCTAATCCTGTGGCTTGCCCTTCTTCGTGTTTTTTAAGACTGCCATCAGTGTAGGTCCAGTCCCGCCAATCTTGTACTCTATGGATCAGGTTTGGGCTGGAGCTCTGTTGGGTCGCTTCGTCGAGCACTGGGGCTGGTCCAAGGTACTTGTTTTATCTCGGAGGCCTTGTGGGGGTTGACGAAGGTGGTCGTTGGGTAGTTTCCTTACTTTATTAAGGCCAGGACTCTCTCTTCAGTGCTAAGTGCAGAGGGGTAGGGATCGTTATGGGTGCAATTGATTTCCTACTTTACCTCAAAAATTTCTATGGCAAGATCTTTTAGCCAGTTTTTGTTGCAAGCATTGAGGCAGTTCCTGCCTTCAGTATTCCATATGGCAATGATATGCACTTCCCAAGTGTGTTTGGGAAGGGGCGTCTGTATATTGTTCCAGAAGGGTACTTCTGCAAATTGGAGTTGGTCTGATGGTATGGAGCCCAAGAATCTGCCCATGTGCGGGAATCTGCGGTAGAGCGATGCGTAGGGACTTGTGGTCATCCTTTTATTCCATGAGGAAGAAGGTCGCCGTTGCCTCTGTGCTAAGGACAGCAGGGTAAATTGCATGCCTTGCTGCTAGATACATGGTGTTTTCATGGTAAATGGGATGGCCAATAGAGAAACCAGTGAACTTGGAGGAATAGGCATTGCAGTTTACCCCGAAGGCCTGATCTCTTGGGTGTTCACTCCAGTATTGAGGGAGTGTGGGGTCATGGTTAAGGGGGGAGGGAAGATGCCATTTTGGTTATAATGTGGGGGGGACGCATCCGTGAGAATGAGTTTTTGATATTTTGGCTTGTATGTATGGAGGTGGCAATATCTTTTTGTGTAACGAAGCCTACAAGTTCTGATGCAAGACTGTGTCGTGATATGCTCTTTGTACTTTTGGAGGCTGTGTCTAAAGCGTTCACAAGTATTTTGCAGTTCTTCTGGCTCCCATGTTGGGTTCCACGAGACTTTCACCAGTTCTCTTTTAAGGGATTTAAAGGTCCGTTCTTTTTTTTCAATTTCATCAAGTAACACAGGCTGGGGCAGGCCCAAGTGTCATTGGTGTCAATGGCCTCTCGCGCATTAGCATTGTAGCAGTTGGTTTTTATAAGCACTGCCAATGGCAGGTACGATTACAGACGTCGCATATGTACATATGTACATGTCTTTGAAAGGAGGGAGTAGATCCAGTGATTCAAGTCCTAGATGGTGGGAGCACACTTCACAGGGTGCACATGCAATATCAGTGCGAGCAGCAGCTTGATTGTTTTCGGGCACTAATCCAACTGCCTTGAATAGGGGTAGGGCCCATCGTTCTAAAATGATAAATGATAGGAGCGTAATGAGTGTGGCATTGCCTCTGTCCTTCTGGGGGGCCAGCATCTCTACCCCTTTTGTTGCAAGTGCTTCCAATCATCTAAGTGGTGGATGTCCAGATCATCATGATAAAGCATGTTGATGGCCTCAGTGGGTGTCAAAGAGAGGTCTTTGTCTTTCTTGTACGTCCAGAGTTCTTGTTGAATGTGGGAGGTGCGCAATGGGATCATACTCAGCTAGGTAGGCATCGTGTAACATCAAGGAGCTTGCATCTTGCATCTTCTTTTTCTTTGGGGTCTAGAGCTGTGCATATGGTTCTATGCACTCTCGTAGGTTGGGTTATTGTGGCTTTTTTTTTATTGAATGCATAACATTTTTAAGGATTTGCAAATGGAGCTGACGTGAAAGGACGCAGGCAGTGGAAATCAATCCTTACATTGCAATGTCGTCCTCAATTGAGGAAAAGAAAGCCACTTTGGTACCGAGTACCGTAAAACTCCTTTACCAGCATACCAGCAAACAAAAAAGGCCCAGTCAGAGAGGTCCAACAGAGTACCAGAAGGAGAAAGGAGAAAAGAAGTCACAAAGAGACTGGAGTACCAGTGGAAAAGGATTGAAAGCTTCCTGCGGATATTCCTCTAACATATTACAATTGAGGCGTTGGGAACGAACGAATAAAGTCCATCCTAGGATCGTCAGAAAGGCTGGAAAATTAGTGTTTGACCTGGCGTGAACGAGGTTAATATTACGGAAATGAAGAGGTTTAATAATTATACAAAGGGAAAAATAACTCATCTAGTCTTGATTAGAATGGCACTAAACAGGCAAGGGCCACCCAGGTTAGTGGTACATGCCTGTAATGTCAAGGTACATGCCAGTAATGTCAAGGTACATGCCAGTAATGTCAAGGTACATGCGAGAAAGAGGCCAGGAAAGAGCGTCATCACAAAATTGGAAGTCCCCAACAAGTCTTTGGACCCCTCTCCACCCTGGGCTCAAAGCCTGAAACCAGCGTAAGTAGCGTAGTAAATGAGTGGGTATGATGAGGATCAAAAGTGCTTGCTAATCTGTGCTTGCAAGCTGCACGGCATGCAATTTTCATATCATCACGGTTGACCATCCATGGTTGGAATCCACGCCTGTGTGGTGTTGTTGGGGGTGATGCAATTTCCCTCACTCGTGCCTGTGCGGATCAAGTGTGTTCACTGAAGTGTGTTACGCACAGTATAGCATTTGAAGTGTGCCATACAAATGTACCAAATTTACATCACCAACAAGACCACGTACCTGGTACTGTTTATCAGCTAGAACTAGAAGCCCGTCTTCACAATAACTTTCGTGCAATTAAGCGGGTCAAAATTGTTTGACACATAATTTGCTGCAAATACAGGTGCAAAAAAGATGCGCAAAACCTGCGTGAGCTCTCAGCTGACATGCGCAAGCTCAATGGGCCCACAAAGCAGCGGAAAGCAGTGCACATCACGAGGTGCATAACCCTACCTACTCGTGTCAAAAGTTAAGAAGCTTGTGCGGTCTCAACAGGTCAATTGTGTTTGCGGTCTTAACAGGTCTTTTGTGTTTGTGTTGTGAATCTAGTAGTCAGACCAAGTAACAACGTCTGCCTTTTTGCTCGAGGTTTTCCCCTTGTTACTGACTGTATGAACGGCGTATGTGTGTAAAATGACGACCCTAGTCACTCCTGCCTACGCATGTAACTCACCAGAGTCATTTTGGTGTTCAGGCAAGGAACCTGTGCCCTACTATGGTCAGGTAATGCTAGAAGCAGAAAGAGTTTGTATATACTGAGTTCACTCACCCAGAAAGCAAGCTGGCATGCCCACAACCTGTTGTGCATTACCCATGCTGACTGAAGTGTGAGAGACGGACACGATATTATGGGTATTTCGTGTTCTTTGCATCTTCGTACGACGGTGTTACAGCAATGCACCACCAAACACCCATTTTGGTATGGTTTCCGTCTCTCACAGTTCGGTCAGCACGGGTGGGTATGCACAACTTGTTGCCACTACAGTAAAGTTACAGTCATTCTGAACCCTGTGTCAGCACGCCTGCAGTGGGTGTGCATGCGGCATATGCATGTGTACGTATGTATGTATTTTGTATGAGGGTATAGGTCTGGTCGACCCTGACACTGTTTCAGCGTAGGCCTACATCGTGCTGCAGAAGGTTTGTTTGCCAAACAGCTGCGCACGCACGCGTGCTAATCAGCATGTTTTATCTATGGCCTTTGCCACATGCTACAACTTTGCCTACCCAATTTTTGGCTGGTCATTACGTTGGAGCATTAGAGAGCACGTGGAGGACATCGTCTCTACAGTAAACAAGGCTTGCAACCAACGACTGGTTCTTCTTTTGTGTTTTGAATGGACGCTGCATTACTGTTGCACAAGCATCTTGTTTTAGCAATTTTTTGTATCGGGCACTAGATCACTGCAGCTCCCTTGTCGCTCTCCATTTGCATTCAGCAGCCGATCAGCCAAACAGCCTGGCTAACGGCCACCCCCCATACAAGTAACCCTTCTTCCCACCTTTTGCTCCCCACTGCCATAACATCAGTGCCATGAGGAAGCTGAGCTTGCTGGGTGTGTACGACCTGAGCCTGCAAGGCCTCCTCACAAACTGGCTGGCAGCCATGACGATGGGGCGGAGCAGCTCATTAAAACCTCGGCACCTGAGCATGGCGTTGTTTAGCTGTGAGTACGGTTTTTAATGTGTCGATCAAAGCTAGAAACCAGACACACTACGGTTTTTAATGTGTGAATTAAAGCTAGAAACCAGACACACTACGGTGATTAATGTGTGAATTAAAGCTAGAAACCAGACACACTACAATTTTTAATGTGTCGATCAAAGCTAGAAACTAGACACACACCAAAGCACATGGCATTGACCAGCCCGTGTGAATAAGGATTGTAATTTGTAATACTGTGATTGTCACACTCATATCAGTAGTCTGTAGTCTGATAACATGCAAATGGGGTCTTTGTGCCTTCCAATCTTAAACGCGAGGCAGCGTTAGCAACCACAACAGCAGTGTGTTGTGAGCTGCTTTCATGTTGTGCAGTTTTCTAAGCCAGCCTAGGCAGCCTACGCTCAGGCTTTGTTTGCTAGGTAGGCATGACACACTGATGCAGCGACGCTCTGTTCTGACGGGCTTTGTTTGCTAGCTAGACATGACACACTGGTGCAGCGACGCTCTGTTCTGACGGGCTTTGTTTGCTAGCTAGGCATGACACACTGGTGCAGCGACGCTCTGTTCTGACGGGCTTTGTTTGCTAGCTAGACATGACACACTGGTGCAGCGACGCTCTGTTCTGACGGGCTTTGTTTGCTAG
>Ga0307947_1003072_pt1 | contig 13464 bp, 17 predicted proteins | sample OrgLakmetagen232_FD_201840 | JGI IMG/M metagenome (GOLD analysis project Ga0307947, IMG submission 201840) | Saline water microbial communities from Organic Lake, Antarctica - #232 | ecosystem: Environmental > Aquatic > Non-marine Saline and Alkaline > Saline | place: Antarctica: Organic Lake...
GTGTATGTGTGTGTGTGTGTGTGTGTGTGTGTGTGTGTGTGTGTGTGTTTTCTAGGGTTGCTGACTAGGCAAAGGAAGACCAACGCAGGACGTATACAGCGTGATAGGCAGCAAATTTACCAAGGAGTGAATCTGAGTCTCACCTCTCGGACGCTCTTGGCCCGCACGGGTCAATGTTGTATTTTATTTTAGTTATTTTATTTAAGTTTATTTGTATATATCGTTACCCAACAGTTCTGGCTTGCAGTCTTGCCCATTGTTGTAGGACCAGAAATTATTTATCAAAACCTGGTTTCATGAGTAGTCCTGACAGTCCCCTTCTATGTAAGAGAAAAGGGGGAGCAAATGTGGTTGAGTCTGATGATGAGGAGCTCCCTGACTGGGCAGCTAATTTTAAGGTGGGAGGCACGCACACGCACAAACAGGAGGCAAGCAGAAGTTGATTTACTTGTGCATGCAATAAAGAATCATGGGTGCACAAGCAGGTTTACATGCAGACACAAACTCAGGCAGAAGCACGCACAAATTAGTAGCACAGATGCACACACACACACACAAACACACACACATACACACACACGCACACACACACACACATACACACACACACACACGCACACACACAGAGACCACCTTCGCATGTGCCTAAAACAGCTGATCAAGTATGCACATGTGGGCGTACAAATCATAACTTATGACGTCAGCATGTATGCTGATTAAGATGAACTACTTACTCTACGAATTCTGCAATTCAGCCATGAGTCAAATACAAGGGTATACCTGTTCATAATGTGCTTGCACATACGCACGCACGCTTTTACTCTCGCAGTCGCCCTACACAGGCGGGCTCAAGCCGCAAGTGAGCAGCAGCAGCGATGATGAAGAGAGGGACAAAGATAAACGTAAGGAAAATGTCAGAGGTAGGGGGGGGGGGAAATCATTTCTCGCTCGCTACAAGTTTTTTTCTTACCATTTTGTGTTTTTAGCAATTTTATTGCCTTCTCACAGTTCTAGCTAACTCACCACAAGCACAACCTCTTAACTTTTGCAGAAGCACAAACTAAAGGCACAGAGCAGCACGCACCAGTGCAAGGGGGAACCTCTGCAGGTGCAAGCCAGCAAGAGCCTTTGACGCAGGCGACGCCACCATCAAGAGGCACGAAAATAAAAGGCCAGGGGGGGGAGATGGAAGCTCCTGTTAGCATTAGAAAGCAAGGGCAGGCTCAGAATCAACGGCCTGCAGCCGGCAAGCCCGCAATCCCTCGCACATTAAAAGCAACTGACGGCACCACAGCTGCTGCCAAACCAGCTGCTGCTGCTGCTGCTGCTGCTGCTGGCGGTGGCAGTGCTTCACGAGAGGGAGGGCAAGACGAGCAAAAGGCTGCAGTCAACGATGAAAATAAAGCAGGAGCAGGCGAAGGTGCCGCCTCGACGAGGGAAAAGAAAGAGATCCCTATTGTGCTACCGGAAAAAATGCCGCGCAATAAGGTAGATCTGCTGGTGGATCTCTGTGTCTGTCGTGTGTGTGTTTGTGTGCTTTTGTTAAGGGATATTAAGAGCTTGGCAAAGGAGAGGAAGAGGCGAAAGGAACAACTGAATAAGTGTCACTTGTGCAAATGTGTGGGGCTGGCATCACAAGTGCACTTATTGCAGACATAGTTTGAGTCTCAAGTAGAAAGGCTAATTTGTTTATTCTAGGGTTCGCACTGCTTGAGAATTACGCAAGCGTGTGCATCAGATACTCCACCCTGAAGCACTGCAGATTGTCTGACCTGGTTAGGCCTGGCAGTGTGACCTGCATCACGACAAATATCCAATTGACTCCTGTCAATGACCTCATCCGTCGTAACGACTTTCTGACAGACTAAAGGTTCATTTTGCATCTGCAAGGCTTTGGCTGAGCTGTGCCCAGGAGAGGACGACCAGCTCATCGACCTGGCTGGAGATTCAGGGGCAGTGGGGCGCATGGTGGTGGCTGGGGAGCAAGGTGAAGAATACCGTATATTATCTAGGCTTGAAACTCTGTCTTGACCAAGGTGGCATCAGTGTCCAGTAGCCGTGTTCTTTGTTTTGTAGCAGAGATAGCAAGGAGAAGATGCGTGGCTTCTTCTCAGGCTTTGGACCAAGGAGGCGTCGCTTGCAAATTTGTCATTTACAAGGCTTGAGCTCCAGGGTTCGTAAGTGGCCTACGGTTGCTTAACGGGTCCCAAGGCAGGATACTTCAAATTGCAAGTTGACGAGTTTGCCTCAATATGATGCATTTACGCCTACCACTACTGAGCCGCTTAACAACTTGTTGTTTAATACTTAAATGCTTAAAGCTCCATATCCACCATCTACGTGTTCTTTCAAGAAGCGAACAACTGCATGTAGACTTGAAGGAGCTCCATATCCACCATATACGTGCTCTTGCAGGAAGCGAACAACTGCAAGTAGACTTGAAGGGGACCCTGTTTAACACAACCATCATGCCACTGGCAGGGACAGCGTTGGTAGTGAACATAGGACCAAGTGAAGCAAAGGTAGGAGAGGTGTGCGATCAACTCATTTCATTCTCACACTTTCAAACGTGTCACGCAGATCGTTCCCGTGGCTTCTCTTTTTAAAAGAAAATAATCTACAAGGGTGGGGTGAGCAAAATAAAACTCCAGACAGCTCCAGACACGCAGATCTTGACTTTCCTGCTTTAATTAACTTTAGTTACAAGCAAGGGTTTAGCTTAGATCTCCTGTACTGCACTTTCCCTCTGCGATTTCTCTTGAGTTACAACCACAGATCAATTGAAATAACACATTCTCTCTTTGTTTCCCAGGTGGAGGCCTTGTTAAATGACTACTTGTGTTTACAACCTCAAGAGGGGCTTTGCGATGACGATGATGGTGGTTACGGGAAGGACCTCATGGTGTCGGATGATGATAATTACCAGCCGGAACAGAAGGCGCAAGGTGAGTTCCTTAGGTTGAAAGCCATCTCCGTCCTCTTGTTAGCCAGCCACCGAGAATTCCTTGGAGAGGCATTCGTCTACGCCTGGTTCCTTTTTGCTACAGGCAAGAATCAGTTTCAAACTTGCTGTGTTTGAGATCTGCTCTGCAATGCCACTGATTGCCTATAAGTTATGCACTTTTTTGTGTGCATAGGGTAACTCCTGCTCCATTAAAAAACGGCTGGACTCTCGTGCCCCATTTGCAGACGCGGCAAAAGGGTCACCAGGAGGAAAGGGCGGCAAAAAGAAGGCAGTGGCAAAAGCGGGGGCTGGAAAGAAGCCTAGGGCAGGCTCTAGTGGTGGTGGCAAGGCTGGTGGTGGCGTGCGAAAAAAGGCCGGAACAGCAAAAAAGGCGGCCGGATCTAGAACTAAAAAGTAATCTTGTTGCTGCGCTACCATGACTGCAGTTGATATGAGATTGACAATATTTGGGGTATTTATGTTGGGGACGATCGATTACAATGATCACAAAGTCCTCGAATCCTTTCCTCGAAGTTGAATTGTTATTTTCTCGTTGATATTAATTTATTGGGTGTAGCCAATTGTCCATTGTATCGAAAAGAACAAGATTTGTTGGGCAAAGCAGCAATCTTGAAGTATTATTTATATGCATAAAGTAAGCTTTGGATTTTATTAGGGGCATCTGCGATGCTCGGCGGCACGCTTCCGCAAATTCAGCTTCAAGGTAATAGACGGCACACATACACACACTCTCACACAAACACACACACACATACACACACATACACACACACACACACACACAAACAAACACACATAAACACACACACGCACAACAGTCCTCATGCATGTGCAAACACACACACTCACACACACTCATGCACACACACTCCTCACAAATTATGCAAGCACATTTAATCACATGCATATGCATGCATAATAAGCGTGCACACGCTCGCACACACACACACACACACACACACACACACACACACACACACACACACACACACACACACACACATCACACATACAGAGAGGCACACACACAGAGACATACGTACACACACAGACACAGAGAGAGGTGCACACACACGCACACACACATACACACACACACAAACGTAAACACAACGCACAGGAATGCACACAATCGCGCCATTCGTTCACACATGCACATGCATGTACAAACGCAGAGACATAAAGGGCGTGCATGCAGACTTGTACACACACATTAAGGATAAACACTCTTGTCTGTATAGTCACGAGTAATACATCCGGTACAGACTTGCCATTGACCATGCACCACTTACGCAGGTAGCTGCAGCTCTCTCAAGGGCATCCAACAGCGGGTGCTGCAACCTAGGGATGTGCTACGCCGGAACGTGGCCGCCAGGATGGCACGCAGTGAAGACTTCTCGTTGTGGAGGGGAGAGACGCCCATACCTAAGGGCTGGTCCCCTTCAGTGGTTCCAGGGGTTAAGACTGTGGCCACCCCTCTGCTCTCTGCCGACAAGGTACCTCTCTTTAGATGGTCACCATTGTGTGCTTGTGTAGGGTGGGCCAGTCCTCCTTGGCAACACTTGTTTGTCACACGTGCCAGGGTACGTGTTTCCGACCTTCGTCTTGCGCACTGGAATCAAATGTTTTGTTACGTGGACCTGGCCATTTTGATGCGTGTGTAAATGTGTGTGGTGCACTCGCATACACGCAGTCACTGTTCAAACCCCGAGTGTGTGGCATGCAGCACAAAAGCATGCTCACAAGCTTGCGTTCACGTGTTCCGTGTCATGTGTATCAAGGCCTGCAGAACGCCCAGGCTGGCAGCCTTATTCACGCGCATGCACACAAAAAGCATGCAAACCTGTGTGCATTCATATCACGATCACATCACCAACCGTGGCGTGTTTAATACAGCAGGTGGCCGTGCACGCACGTAACTCAAGGAACATGCAGTTGCACAAGTTATTACTGCTGCATCTTCCGCACCTGCCTCCTTTCACAGCTACGACCTAACCAAGAACAAACACAGATTGCTCTGTCATGCACCTTGTGACCGTTGCTCAGTTGCACAGTGCATCATAATATGAGCATGCGATGAAGCAGCAGTTGAAAGTGTGATTGGTGCGTCTTTTTCATTCTGTAAGTGCGAGTGCAGAATCCCGGTCTCTGCTTTTCCTTCCTCATATCGTTCAAGACCAATCTATCCCTCTCATGTTCTTTCTTCTTAATGGTTAACCACGACAATTCATGAGTTCCATGAACGTGCGGTACACTTGGCAGTGAAACATTGGAATGCACGGTCATGTGTGGTGCACGTACACGGTAATGGCCAGCCCCACTATTCTGCACGCCGAATCTCGAGAGGTCTTAATAAATTGAGAAGATTGCAGCTAACACATCAAAATCTGCACTGCCACATATCAACTGTCATGTGCTATTAAAGTCTATTGTTTGTGTGGCATCGGTTCTGTCAGGTGGTAAAGCTGCCAATTCCGCTTGGCCGCTTTCATGAGCATGTACGCCCATCGCTTCCTATACTCTTTTTTTTGTCTCCGCTTTCCTGTCGCCATTCATAATCCCCCCGTGTCCACCAGGTGGTCCTCACCATCCAAGCGCAGAAAGAAACAAAGGCTTTTGCCTGCTTAGCACCTTTTGACAAGCTTATTAAAAGTGGCTCTCCTACTGCTTTAGAGCAGAGGCCCTATTCGCAACTCAACTCATAACCCATGACCCATGACACAAGATTAGGTTAAGGAATCGCATAGAGCACGTCCGATCCTAATCTCATAGATTTAACTTGGTTTGTGTGTGCCAAGGACCTCCCATTGCTGATTTATTAATCACTTCTCCCTTTTGCGTACAATGGCTGTCAAATCGTTGCAGTTTTTGGAGAGCCAGAACACCTTTGCATTGTGCACATCACATGATTGCACGATGCTTGGGAGGAAAGGGATAACCACAAACCACATTTTATCATCCTGTCTCTTTCTCTCTAGTGCAATAGAATTAAAGCTGTCGTCATGTCATTGCCCAAGATCTTTCTTACCCCATTTGGCTGGCAAGCCACACAAGTATATGGCTGCTTTTTATCTTTGTAACACACACACCTCCCTTGTCATTCCCATAACCTTACAGCAGTGGCTGCCCCCCCCTGGTTTGCCTCGGCAGCAGAGAGCATTCATGCATTGCCATCCGCCCTATCGCACAGATACACCAATTGACAAACAAAAAAAGAGATTATACAGCAGGTCGCCTACTACTGGCAAGTCCACCTCAGCAAACAAACGACTGAACATTTCCTGTCTTGTTGTTTGTAGGTTGCAGAGCGCCTAAGTGCTGCCATCAAGCAGACGTACAGGTCCTTAAGACAACTGTACCTCTGTCTGGTTGAATGCAGGTCGCAGAGCGCCTCATCAATGCCGTCCACCCCGTCGCAGAAGCCCACTTTGGGGCATTTTTTTCTAGTGAGCTGGGGGGCATTGTAACAGACCCAGCCCTCATGGTTATCCACATGGACGACCACATGGTGCATCGTGGCCACGGGGTGTTTGACACCGTGCTCATCACGGATGGCCACCTGTACCAGCTGCCTCAACACATTGAAAGATTTAAGTGCGTGCATGCTTTTGGGTAGTTGGGGTCTCGGAGGTTGTGAGCATAATTGGCTTAGTGCTCATCACAAATGGCCACCTGTTCCAGCTGCCTCAATGCATTGAAAGATTCAAGTGCGTGCGCTTTCAAGTGGGGGTTGATGATGGGAATGGGACATTTTCTTTCCTTTTACTTCGCTATTGCTCATGAGCCATAGGTATGTTTGGCTTTGTGCTCATCATAAATAGCCACCTGTACCAAATACCCTAACACACTGGAAGTTCCAAGTGCGTGCACAGGTGCAACCACACTCATGCAAGCTTCTGCTCACTATGCTCATGTACCCGAGCACCAAATTATGCAAGCTGCGCATCTCCACCCACTTTCCCTGCACGCAGGAAATCTGCTGAGATGGCTGGCATCCCAATGTGGCGCTCCGATGCAACACTGATGCGCGTGCTCCTAGACACGGCAGCTGCAAGCAGGAAAATTAACGGTTCGTGCCTGCCTTGCTTAATAGGACAGTGATTCAGGGTGTGGAGGCTGCTGTATGATTGAGGGGCTAATGGGTCTATGTTTGGGTTAAGCCCTCGGTTTGAGCCTGATTCACGTTTTTCCGGAGTGTGTTCGTTTTTGCATCACTACAAACCATTCATTTTTGGTGTGTGACCGTTTGCTGCTTGACATGGGGCATAATATTTAAGCTACAATTTATTATGTTTAGGTCAGATATACAAAAGGCGTTGAGGCCAAATTACTTTTACTTTCTGGGTATTTGTATTTGTGGGCTCGTTCACATTGAGCAGGCTAGACGGAGAATGCCATCCTGTCCAAGCCTGCTAAGTGCAGTTGCGTGATCTAAAATAGCTTTTCAGGTCATCAAAAAACATGTGTGTGCGCATGGAACACATGTGCAGGTATCGTCAAGTTTTGGCTCACACCTGGCCGGGGGGGTTTTGGCCTGTCGCCTGACGAGTGCACTGAAATAGGGTTCTACGCTCTAGCCACGTCAGAGGTGCGTTAGGGCAATTAAGCGTTTTGGACTGGGTTCTATATTCTAGCTACATCAGATGTGCGTTAGTGATCGAGTGCACAGGTTCTAAGCTCTAGCCGTATTTGAGATGCATTCGTTAGTGTATGTGCATGTGCAGTCAAAAATTTCGGACCTGGGTTCTGAACTCCAGGTGCTAAAAATGTGGTTCATTCTGAATGCGAGTGCACTGAACCAGGGTTCTGTGTTCTAGCCACGTCTGGGGTACATTTATTTGTGTATGTGCATGTGCAAAGAAAAACTAACTGGTATGCATATGCACAGATGCACGGATGCATGCCTAGTCGTGTGTAGCAAGCTTGACGTGAACTCAAACACCTGTTAAATAATGCTTGAGCAGGTCAGACTTATTGGAAGGAACACGTAAGGCTTGTTTGAGCCATGCACATATGGTGCAAAGTATTTCTAGTTAGAGGCACTGGACGTGATGGCTGGTTTTGGTTTGCGTCACAACTGATAGCATACACGTGTATGCACACATGCTATGGAGCAACACACACACACACACTCACACACACAAGCACACACACACGCGCCTTCCACTTGTCGTACTCAACAAATGCACTCAACAAAAGGTTTACAGGCATGCGTAAGTGCCTTCACAGATTACTTCCAATGTAGACGCACTGAGCGAAAATGGACCTGCTCATATTATGGGTATGACTTTATGGATGCTTACGTGCCTTCACAGGTTGTTCCCAATGAGCACGCACTCGACAAAAACGGAATAGCTCGTTACATGGGTATGAATGTATGAACCTATGTGTGCCTTTACAGACCATTCTTGATATGGACGTACTCAACAAAAACAGACCCTCTCATGGTACGAGTATGCATTTATAGATGCTGTCATACCTTCACAGGTCATTCCTAAGATGGACGCCCTAGACAAGCTGACCGGTTACCGGGCCTGCACGTCGGCCATCCCCCCCAACAAAGGGAGGCTGGCCCGCATCAAGAGCAACAACTACCTGCGCAACACTCTGGCTCTCATGGAGGCACAGGATGAGGGGTATGACGTGGTGAGTTGTGTGTTTGTAGGTGGGTGTGCACGTGAATGCTTGTGTGTGCGTGAATGTGGGCATGCAAGTCTTTGTGCTAGGTTGGTATTTATCCTCTCAATAAATGCGTGGTTTTCATTCTGGATTCGTCTGCTGTCCATGTGCTTGTTGTTGTTCAGCCTGAGCTGCATCTAACCTGCACGTAAAGAAAGCTGCTTCCTCCTCTCTAACATATTTGCATCCGTACAAGATAACATGCTTTTTGAATTTCCAGCTTGCTGGTAGTAAGTGGCCTACGTATCCTAGTCAGGCGCGTCAAAGAAGCTTTGGAACTATGCACATGCAGGGTTTGTTTATAGATGAGGAGGGGCATCTCTTAGAGGGGCCTAACATGAATATAGGCATCATCACCCAGGTGCGTGTGAAGTGCAGAGGTAGGGCTAAACATCATAGGTCTCACGCACTGCTGTGACCCAGGTCTACTACTCACCCTTTTCTGTGCTTGACGAAATTCTCGGTCCACGCTTTAAACAAGTTTCACACTCATAAAATATGTTGCTGTCTACAAGCCTCCTCACTTTGCTATGTGGCTCAATAGCGAATGTGGCAGCAGTCCTGCGTTGCTTTTCAACTCTTCTGGTTGCAATAAGCCTTGCCAGACGATGATCGTGTGGTGCCTATCAATAGTTCATCACGTCCCACCTCTCCTCACACTTTCTCTGTGCTGTGCAGCTGCTGTGAATTGGCTGAAACATGAACTGTCTTCTCTTGCTGACACGACTGTGCACAATATGCTTTCTAAGCGTAAAACACCCACACTTTCTGTTCCCCCTTCTTTGCGCAGAACAACGTATTTGTCACCCCTCCTTTCGATAATTGCCTGGCTGGCGTAACAATTCAGCGGATCATGGAGCTAATTCCCGGGGTGAGTGTGAATAACTCCACAGTGTGTCCCCTTGCCTGCCTAGCCTAGCTTGGAAATTTTATCAATGCCATTGACCTTTGAATGTCCAGTAAGGGCTAAGAGTGAATGACCGGAAGCATTCTAACCAATCGGAGGACCTATTCCAGAACAAGATGCTCTTTTGTAGAGCTTGCCAAATTGAAAGAGACAGAAATCAAGGTTGCTGCAACCTGGTATGAACTAAACGTCACTCATTCCTCGTAGACATAACAACCTCCCCTTCTTGACGTCTTGTAAGCTTACATACCCTTCCCGACGCTCGACTGTGTGTACAGCACCGCTGATGCAAAACTGAACGAGGTTTGACCAAAACTGTCTGTCCTCTTTTGTAAGAAAGTACAAATATGTAAACAGCAGGCAAGCAAGCTAAGGGAGTAGATGGCCGATTTGCTCAAACCATCCAAGTACAATTCGAGTATTATATTCTATAATACTTGTTCTTTGGCAGGAGCTTCAATAAATCTTCGTACTCTTCTTGGATTTGTCATTAGAACGCGCTGACTCCTTTCAGCATAGGCCTTCCACTAGGTTCTTATTTCATAACACTGCTGTCTGTGGCATCAGGAATGGCATCTTACTCACTTCAAAGTCAAAACAACCTCGATGTGAATTACATGAAACAGCGGCCGTACTTACTGCATGCGCATCCCACAAATTTTGTCGTAGGAACAAGAACGATCTCCAGATGATGTCATTATCAGTGACATCCAGCAGCGGCCGATTACAGAGGAGGACATGCGCACAGCTAAAGAGGCCTTCCTGACAGGCAGCTCAATGCGTGTCATGCCACTTGTGGAAATTAACGGAGAGCCCATAGGGGAAGGTAGGGACTTGGGTGGCGCGGTGCTGGGCTGGTGTCAAGTTGAGCTGAACTTAAAGTGATGAGTGTCAAATTTGTTGGAGGCTTGCTTGCCCATGAGCAAGTGCAGAAAGGTCTGAAGACTTCAACCACACAGATTTTAAATTCTCGCACTATACTTTTCACTGCGCAGATGGCATGCCAGGGACGGTAGCCCTGGCTTTTGACGCAATGCTGATAGAGGACATGAAGATCCCAGAGGCTGGAGAGAAAACGCAACACATCCCAGTGCCCTTTGGTCGAACCACTGGAATGATCGAGCACTTAGTATGACAAACGGCAGCATTCCAAGCTGAATTGTGTCTCCTATTGCCCTTAAAGCAGCCTATAATCAGTAATTAAATAAGCACTATGTTATTCCTTGCCTCATCAACGTCTTGTGTCGTCGTCGCTGCAGACCTTTGGTTGTGAATTTAATTCCTACATCTGAAATGACAAATGATTTAACAATTGAATGGCTAGCGAGGTCACTCATGCTAATTTACTAAACCTCTCTTTGTCATTCCTGGCTGCATAGTATCCCCATCATGTAACCCTTGCAACCACAATAACAGCCGCGACCAGTTTAAAGCTAGAAGGGCTAAAGTGGTGGGGAGGGCCAGGTCCTTACAGCTGTGCCTTTTTTTTTTTTTGCTATAGCTCAACTGTCCTCGCTGGCGGATATAGCTGTGTAACCCTTACCCTTACCCTTACCCTTACAGCTGTGCCACTGTTACAATGTAAGGGTCATCTGCCCTTCAGACGCTTTAATCACCTGAAGGAGTATAAAAGATAGATTGAAATTTGAAAAACGAAATTGGAAATTGGGAAAGATATAAGGAACAGAAAGTGTGAAGCTGTAAAGTGATGAAGTGTGGCCTAACAAAGCTCCCCTTCTCTTTCCAAAAAAGTCATTAGTAAAGTAATTGTCAACACTATTAACGGTGACAAATTTATGCACAAACCACCTGCACAAACTTTGAAAATAAGACGGGAAAAAAGACAAGATACAAAGCACTGATATTGGCAGTCACAGTTTTATGAACTTTACGATGAGATCCAGTAAAAATTTTTGTGAAATAAAAGCTATTTCCATGTGAGCGTCAACACCCCATCATCCTATCTTCTCCTCTCCCCCTCCTATAATGCATTGAATGCTAACGGATCCCTCCCCTATATTTCCTCGGTGTCTAAAGATGCATCAAGTGCCCGGCAAGTCTTCTTCTCCCCATCATACTCGCTTAAAATCCGCTTCTTCTCGCGTTCCTGGGCAGGATTTAAGGCAGGTGCACCATCATTTCCTCTCTCCGCCTCCTCTACCGGCGCACTGCGCTTCCCCAGCCTGCTCTTGATGCGATCCTGTGCGTTAAGAAATAAAAGATGGAATCAGACAAGGGCTAGCTTCTTGACTGAAGGCCTTTTTTGTAAACCATTTAAAAAAATAGATGAAATCAGACAAGACTTGAAGTTGAAGAGTGAGACGGGTACATGCTTACGGTGTTATCGCCGCTTGCGTAGGATGCCTCTCTCTGAAACTGCTCATCTTATGACCACCCATTAGAGTAAACCCACATACTCTGATCAGCTACTGGTCAGCACGCTACTTGTTCTGCAATAATCAACGAGTATTACAGGCATCAAAGCGGCACTTTCACCGTAGTTCACGTGTGTGGAATGATTTTCACAACCTGCACTTTCTTTTCTTTATAAGGCTAGAAATGACATCCCCTCACCTCCATGCGCGAGGTCTGCGCCTCCCTCACATTCCCGTGCTTCCCCTTAGCAATTGCTGCAACCTGTGCAGCATATGCACGTACGCGAGCACGAGCATGATGCCACAATGACATTGAACTTTCATGAGCGCTCCAAAAAGATTTGCAGTTGTGGACCAAACAGCAAAGCAGAGCCAGTTCCTAGCGTGCAGTTGTGGACCGAATGGAAAGCAAAGCCAGGTTCCTTGCGTCGTTATGCTGACGGGATTGTTGAAGCACTCAACAAAGGAGAAGCTCAAACCTGGGAAGTCAAGTACAGCATCATGTCAGCCCACTGTGGCTTGTGAGGGTTTGGCTTCTTTACAAATTTCAAGCGTCGGAGGTCACTATCTGAGACAAGGTACGTGGACTTGGCCGTGCCTGCATGAAGATATGTCATAGTTGGTGCTTGTGTTTGCATGTGTGTGTGTGTTTGTGTGTGTGTGTGTGTGTGTGTGTGTGTGTGTGTGTGTGTGTGTGTGTGTGTGTGTGTGTGTGTGTGTGTGTGTGTGTGTGTGTGTGAGTGTGTGTGTGTGTGTGTGTGTGTATGTGTGTGCGCTCGTGCGTGTGTGTGTGTGCGTGTGTGCGTGTGTGTGTGTGTGCGTGTGTGTGTGTGTGTGTCTGTGTGTGTGTGTATGTGTATGTGTGTGTGTGTGCGTGTGTGTGTTTGTGTGTGTGTGTTTGTGTGTTTGTGTGCATGCGTGTACGTGTGCACGTGTGCGAGTGTGCGTGCGTGTGTGTGTGTGTGTGTGTGTTTGTGTGCATGCGTGTACGTGTGCACTTGTGCGAGTGTGCGTGCGTGCGTGCGTGCTGCACGAACAGATCTTCACCTTTGCTTATCAGCTTGTATTCAGGGCAATTGCCAGAACAGTGGGAACAAACGTGGACGTTGAACGTGGAAAGCAAACTTGGACACACAGACAGGTGTCCGCAGCTTTCGCAGCTCATTCACAGTAAATGAAGGTCATTGGCTAAAATTTAGATAACGGAGACATTTCAAAAAATGAACAAAATATATGCTCTCCTTTAACCCACGCTGCCTGCTAATTAGCAAGAGGGGGGGTATAAAAACCCGTGCACCTATTCTGGGCAGGTAAGTGAACGAGGCTCTCTCACACGCGCACGCAAGCGCAAGAGCGCAAACACACACACACACCCACACCCACACCCACACACCCACACCCACACACCCACCCACACACACACACACACACACACACACACACACACACACACACAGAGACACACACACAGTATACGCACACATGCACACACACAGATACACATACGCACTCGTACACACACAACACACAGACACACA
>Ga0307947_1003074_pt1 | contig 13461 bp, 13 predicted proteins | sample OrgLakmetagen232_FD_201840 | JGI IMG/M metagenome (GOLD analysis project Ga0307947, IMG submission 201840) | Saline water microbial communities from Organic Lake, Antarctica - #232 | ecosystem: Environmental > Aquatic > Non-marine Saline and Alkaline > Saline | place: Antarctica: Organic Lake...
GTACATATCGTCAAAGTGGTGGGCTGGCCGCTGTGGTTTCCCCACCTGCGATGACAACACATGATTGCTTATGATGGTGAAAATTGTGAGGAATGCATGGTTCATGTCGTCAAAGTGGTGGGCTGGCCGCTGTGGTTTTCCCACCTGCGATGACAACAACACATGATTGCTTATGATGGTGAAAATTGTGAGGAATGCATGGTACATATCGTCAAAGTGGTGGGCTGGCCGCTGTGGTTTCCCCACCTGGAACGGAAACACATGATTGCTTATGATGGTGAAAACTGTGATGAATGCATGGCACATGTCGTCAAAGTGGTGGGCTGGCCGCTGTGGTTTCCCCACCTGAGACAAAAACACATGATTGCTTATGATGGTGAAAATTGTGAGGAATGCATGGTACATATCGTCAAAGTGGTGGGCTGGCCGCTGTGGTTTCCCCACCTGAGACGAAAACACATGATTGCTTATGATGGTGAAAATTGTGAGGAATGCATGGTACATGTCGTCAAAGTGGTGGGCTGGCCGCTGTGGTTTTCCCACCTGAGACGAAAACACATGATTGCTTATGATGGTGAAAATTGCGAGGAATGCATGGTACATGTCGTCAAAGTGGTGGGCTGGCCGCTGTGGTTTCCCCACCTGAGACGAAAACACATGATTGCTTATGATGGTGAAAATTGCGAGGAATGCATGGTACATGTCGTCAAAGTGGTGGGCTGGCCGCTGTGGTTTCCCCACCTGGAACGGAAACACATGATTGCTTATGATGATGAAAGTTGTGAGGAATGCATGGTACATGCCGTCAAAGTGGTGGGCTAGCCGCTGTGGTTTCCCCACCTGGGACGAAAACACATGATTGCTTATGATGATGGATTATGATGGTGAAAACTGTGATGAACGCATGGGAAATGTCTAGGGTTGGCCAGAACCATACATATACGGTGTATAAACGGTAATTTTGGCAGGGAAATCACCAAATATACGGTCATATACGGTGTATATATACAGTTCTGGCCAACCCTATAAATGTCGTAAAAATGGTGGATAGGCCGTTTTGGTTTCCCCACCTGCGATGGCAACAACACGATTTGTCTGGATTGTTATTATGTTTGTTAAGTCATGAGTTGGTCAACATCCTACAAACATGCTAAAAAAACAAACGGTGCATACGGTTGTAGCTGAACATTGTCGGGTTGTTGGGAAGCCATCGTGGTTTACTGATAAGGCAAAAGAGCAATGGTCGGTTAATAAGACAGCCATACAAATGTACCATACTCACTTCCGTGAGACAAATGTACCCTACTCACTTGAGCTGAATTGAGGGGAAATTTTGGGTCGCCCCCAAGCAAGCTCGCCGAAAGAGTACAGCCAGACAAATGTACCCTACTCACTTGGGCCAAATAGAGGGGTAAGTTTGGGTCATCTCCAAGCAAGCTCGCCGCAAAGTCACGAGGAAAGGATTCGCAGTAGGCCATGCCCCCGTAGGGTGATTCAGCCACCTATGATACGCACACATACACACACGCATACAGTCAGCAGCAGTCAATAGGGAGATGAAAGCATTGACACTGAGGGGAATGAACTCGCAATAGGCCATGCGTGTATAGGGTGTGATTCATCCACATACATTTAGGGTTGGCCATAACCGTATACTTACACCGTATATGACCGTATACTTTATGATTTCCCTGCCAAAATTACTGTATATACACCGTATATATATAGTTCTGGCCAACCCTACATAACACACATTGCACAGATGACAACATTTAATATTAAGACAGTATGGATACTGGAGGGAAGGACTCGCAGTATAGGCCATGCCGGCAAAGGGTGAGGTTTATCCACTAGCGTCACACACATGCATGCACACTGACAAAACATGTGAGCTTTTGCGTCCAGCCATGCTGCAAACGCAAACAACCTAGCCACACATAAAACCGAAACTAATGAATGTTTGCACCATGATTTACTGGGCAGGGCATACATAAATGTAAAACCATAGGGGAGGCAGCCAAGTGTGAACGGGTTAGAAACGCCAGAACACACGAACAAACAAATGCATAAACACAAACACACTCACAAACACACTCCGGACGCGATGGTGCAATGGAATACAATCTGGACGCGATATTATACACTCACAAATACACTCACAAACATACTCACAAACACACACATGCACGCGATGGAATACGTGACCATTTACCTCAAACCACTGCCCTTTGAGGCTTTCCGTGCATGGCACGTAACAGTCTCGGTGAGAAGGACAGTCCATTCCAGGGGGACAGGCTTGTTTTCCACCCTCAATGTGGTTACAAAACACGTTTGCAAAGCCAAACAGCTGTGAGAGGCACACAGGGCAAAACAGCAGTGAGAAGTAAGGAGGACAGAAGTAAGGAGGACAGAAGCAAGGAGGACAGAGTACAAAACACAATTTGAGAAGCTGAACAGTTGTGAGAGGCACACCGGGCAAAACAGCAGTGAGAAGTAAGGAGGACAGAAGTAAGGAGGACAGAGGAATTACAAAACACAGGTTGAGGAGCTGGCCAGCGGTGAGGCACGCAGGGCAAACAGCAGTGAGAAGTAAGCAGGAAAACAGTAAGGAGGACAGAGTAATTACAAAGCACAGTTTTAAAAGCTGAACAAGTTGAACAGCGATGAGACACGCAGGGCAGAAAAGCAGTGAGAGAACATGATGCTGCAGAAGCCTGTCGGAGCAAACTTGTACTGTTTGGTGAAATGTGATGCAGCGCTTGATAACCATGTAACCACACATTGATGGACAATTTGGAGAAGCTCGTTCAGCGTTGGACAGCTACTTTATGTGCCTCTGTATCTGACTTGTCCCTGACTGAGTTAATTTGCAAAACCCACGTAAGCAAGCAGTTCCTGGAGGCAAGATTGTGAGGCTTGTGTAAGAAAGAAAACTGACTGTGATGAATGACCCATTATTCCTTTCAACATCCTTTCAATGATTAAAACTGAACGATTGCTAATTTAAGGTTACCATCAGGACACATCTGGGCGGCAGGATGTGTGTACGTGTGTGAGACCTGCAGTACATCAGCAAAGCGAAGCAGACACTACAACCAAGCACAAAGCTGAGCGTCAAAATGCTTAGACAAAACTGAACGGAAGTGCGACCGATTTCTTTCAAGCACAAACACAAATCTGCATTCCCAAGAGCCCCATCACGAAAAACAACTGGACGGAAGTGCGATCCCCATATTTCAAACACACACACACACACACACACACACACACACACACACACACACACACACACACACACACACACACACACACACACACACACACACACAAACACACACACACACACACACACACACACACACACACACACACACACACACACACACACACACACACACACACACACACACACACACACAAAAACCTGCAGTCCCAGGAGCCCCATCACGAATATTAACAAGACGGAAATGCGATCCCCATATTTCAAGCACACACACAAACCTGCATTCCCAGGAGCCCCATCACAAACATAAACAGCAGCACCAGTGCCAGCAGATATGCTGATGCCTTGAAAGCTGCGCCCAAAATGCGCAGCACGATGTTCAGCCCAGTCCAATAGCGTGCCAGTCGAAACAGGCGCAGCCTGAAGGTGATTCGTAAAGTTGGCCAGAACCGTAAATACACACCGTATATGACTGTATGTACGGTGAATTCCCTGTAAAAAATACCGCATATACCTATTAAATGTATGGTTCTGGCCAACCCTATTGATTTGCAATGGGAAGGAAGAGCGCATTTGTTCAGCCCGGTCTAAAAGCGTGCCAGTCAAAACAGGCAGAGCCTGTAGGATGTGTGCAATGGCAAGGAAGAGCGCATTTGTTCAGCCCGGTCTGATAGCGTGCCAGTTGAAACAGGCGCAGCCTGTAGGATGTGTGCAATGGCAAGGAAGACCGCATTTGTTCAGCCCGGTCTGATAGCGTGCCAGTTGAAACAGGCGCAGCCTGTAGGATGTGTGCAATGGCAAGGAAGAGCGCATTTGTTCAGCCCGGTCTGATAGCGTGCCAGTCAAAACAGGCAGAGCCTGTAGGATGTGTGCAATGGTATGAAAGAGCAAATTAAAGGTGGCATTTTCGTTTTGAATAGCGTTTGTGATGGAAAAAGTACAGTATTCAAGGTGGCAATCCGGCCAGGTGATGTTCACGTTCGCAGCAAAGCGCTAGATCGTTGAATAAAGGCCAACAACAAATATGAATCACTGTTTGCATGCTTTTTCTTTGTTTTGTTTAGCAGAGTGAGCACTCCTTTTGAGCCCATCCTTGGCTGAATGATTGGACAAATTACAGTTGACTGTTTGGACACATTACAGTTGGCTGAATGAATGGGCACCTTACAGATTGAAGTTTTGAAGCTAGGCAGGCTCAAGGGGTCCCAGCATTTCACGTTCTTTGTGTGTTAGCGTGTGCGTTTTGCGGGTCAGTCACTTATAAGATACTCACTTGAAGTTGAGGCTGCTTCAGATACGCGAGCATAACAGACTACAAAAATTGTGTACACACTATTTTGAGCCCAAATAAAACGTTGGTATTCCGCCAGCATGGCAATTTACTCCTCAAAATGTTATATTTTGAGCCCAACTAAAACGTTGGTATTCCACCAGCATAGCAATTCACTCCTCCAAATATTGTGCCGGTAAAGTGGCACTACACTTTTGAGTACAGAGCTGAAAGATCCACACAAGCAAGTATGGAGATGCACCATGGAATACTATTGGGTTGGCCAGAATTGTAAATAGACACACCGTATACGACCGCATATACGTAGGGTTGACAAGAACCGTATATATACACTGTATATACAATCTTTACAACACAGGGACTATCCGCCATACACGGCGTATGTATACGGCTTTGGCCAACCCTATATACCTATGGCGATTTCCGTGCCAGGAATACCGTATACACACCATATTTCATATCACTTCATACAGCTGTTTATACCCAACACATTTTAAGACCACTCACAATCTGATTGCTGTGAGGCCGCCATTGAACTCAGAGCCCGCCCCCGACAGTGCCACCACCATCTCAGCAAAGCCCGCCGCAGTGATGAGGAAATCAAACCTGTTAGTGTGTATGCGTGTACGTGCATGTGTGTGTGTGTGTGTGTGGGTGGGTGGGTGTGGGTGTGGGTGTGTGGGTGCGCATGTGTGTGTGTGTGTGTGTGTGTGTGTGTGCGTGTGTGTGTGTGTGTGTGTGTGTGTGTGTGCGTGTGTGTGTTTGTGGGAATGCTAAACCGTGGACGTTGTCAAGGGAAGTAAGTATGCCACAACCATCTCAGCAACGCCTGCCATGGAGTGAAGAGAGTCAGACCTCAGCGTGCATGTGTGTGTATGTGTTTGTGCAGGAATGCCAAACAGTTGACAGTGCCAAAGAGCACAATTGTGTCCATGTTAGGTCTCACAACTGATAAAAAAAGAGCTTGGCAAAGAAAATACTTAATGGTGTGTGCATCAGCTTTGCTGCAAAGTTTGGCACCGGGTTCCGAGAAGCTCCTCCACCAACTGTGCGTGCGCACTGCACGTAACTACGTAGCAGTAAAAACCACTCCCAACATGAATCAAGGAAGAAAAGCCACTTTGGCACCGAGAGTAGGTTCTGAGAAGCTCCTCCACCAACTGTGCGTGCGCACTTGCACGCAACTACGGTGCCGATGAAATCACTCCCACCATAAATTAAGGAAGAGGAGCCACTTTGGCACCGAGAGTAGGTTCTGAGAAGCTCCTCCACCAACTGTGCGTGCGCACTTGCACGCAACTACGGTGCCAAAGAAACCACTCTCAACATGAACTTAGGAAGAAGAGCCACTTTGGATCCGGGTTCTGAGAAGCTTCTCCACCAACTGCGCGCACTTGCATGCAGATACGGTGCTGAAGAAACCACCCCCAACATGAACTTAGGAAGAGGAGCCACTTTGGCACTGGGTTCAAAGAAGCTCCTGCACCAACTGTGTAAACTTGCATGCAAGATTTCTGCACCAACTGTGTGTGCGCACTTGCACGCAAAACTACGGTGCTGGAAATAAGCGCGTTGGCAATGAGCTGTCTGGTGTGGGGGAGAAACAACGCTTGTCCCTCCCGCACACACAAGACAGGATCATGACTAGGGTTGGCCAGAACCATTTATACACACCGTATATGACCGTATGTGTGGTGATTTTCCTGCCAAAATACCGTACATACACCGTATACACCTATAAATGTATGGTTCTGGCCAACCCTGATCATGACGGACCTTAGCAATCACATTGACACAAACCAATAATGGGCATCAAACGTTAGATGAGAGCGTTGCAGTCCATTATAAACACGGGCAATGATCACACAGGAACGAATGAGTGGACACCCACCAGTTCATGCCGCCAGAAAAATAAATGTCGGGACCTTGGCCGGTGATGCGAATCAGGAACTCTACCACAAAGTATATGGTAAACACAAGGTTGAGCACGTTCATGGCAGCCTCCAGCGCCTCTGGCATCAGGTACCTGCGAGGATTTAGGGTTTCGTTAGGGTTAGGCTTAGGCATAGGCTCAAACTTAGGGTCAGGGTAAGGGTTTAGGGCCCAGGGTTAGGGTTTAGGGTTTAGCCCCAGGGTTAGGGTTAGGGTTGTGGTTTAGGGTTTAGCCCCATTCTGGCATCGGGTACCTGCAAGAATGGGCCAGAGCACTGAATTCAGAGATATTTTTAGTTGGGAGCACCAGTCAGGTGCAAACAAAACGTGGAGCAACTGGATGAGCACGCTCTTGGCAGCCTTCGACGCTCATGGCATCAGAAACCTGTGAAATAATGTTTAAGTGCTGACTTTAGTGTGTGCTATAGAGTGAGCCGGGCAGGGATTGCAACCAAAAACAGGTGCTGAAAGCCTTGTCTACTTGAAGCTTGTACATACAATGTGAGGAGAAGGTACAGTCGCCAAGACGCGCACCAGTTAAGACCCAGCACAATCGCATTGACCATGATGGTGCATGCGTCGCACAGGTCGAAACTTGTCCATCAAGGGCTTGTGCATTCAATGTGAGAAGAAGGTACAGTCGCCAAGACACGCACCAGTTGAGACCCAGCACGATGGCATTGACCATGATAGTGCATGCGTTGAACAGCTCAAAGCCTTGCGCACGTGAAACACGCGCGCACAGCGCTCTGAAACGAGTCCACAAAGTCGCATGCTCGTCTGCCAGCACCGTCTCGATCTCCATGGCATTGAACAGCGCGTGTGATTTCTGTTAGGGGTGGGTAGGTTTAGACATGAAAGTGAGAATTCTATAGTATCAAATCTGGATGGCCTGTAGGTCATGTCATGTCTTCTACGGGCCATCCTGAGAGTGGGAGCTGTGTCATGACAGTGGGAGCTGTGATGTCTTGCTCTCCCTGACGCTTGTTGAAGAGAACAATTTGGTCCTTCGTGTAGACAAATCACTGCACAAGCTTAGGGTTGGCCAGAACCGTGTATATACACCGTATATGACTGTACGTATGTACATTTCCCTGCTGATACTACTACCGTATGTACACCGTATGTACATTTTCCTGCTGATAAGATGGATTTCCCCTGCTGATACTACCGTATGTACACCACATATACGTATGTATGGTTCTGGATAGCCCTACACAAGCTGCCTGGGGTGATTGATTGGTAGCTGTTATTACAGTTACAGTTTTCGTTTGGCTTGTTTTGAGGTTTTTCCTCGTTCTCATAGGTTGAGCAGCCATCTCAGGCTGAACGCGTTTGAAAGACAACTAAACTAATTGGTAGCTGTCAGATCAAACCACCGTCAGATCAAACCGCCATCGAATCGAACCGGCATCCTAGACTGAACGCCTTGGTAAGACAACTAAATGCAACCAAACTAATGGGTAGCTGTCAGATCGAACCCCCGTCACTGCAAAGCATAAGACTCAGCACAACAAGTAATAAAGCTTACGAGCATGGATGATTGGCCCGCATGGCAGGCATAAATGGGCCAGACAAGCTAGACAGTCTGTGCCTGCTCAAAACAGGAAATTAATTATTAAGACGGCACAAGGCGTATGTGCATCACAGGCAAATATGAAGAGAAAGCGCTGCAAGGTTGTGACTGAAGAAGTGGAAGGCACGTCTGAACACTGTGAATGGTATCTGACGACAAACCTCAACCCTCCTATCAAGAGGCATAACTTTTGAACGGCCCGTGTCAATTCGATTAAAAATTACATACCGTGCATCTATGATCACTTCGGAAAAAAATGTCATTTTTCTGATCATTTTCAGAGCCCTCTCCGAACTGCAATTCAAATTGTAATGCTATTTTAGTTTTTTGTGGCACTTAAGGGTACAAAACACACCGATGAAGTGCCCCTTACGAATTTCAAAATTGATCCTAAATTCCTTCTCCAAAATAAAAACGAAAACCTTTTAATTTCTTAATCTGGTCTCACAGGGTAATTGTCAGGACGCACGGTATTTGAAATCCTGAGGTCGAGTCCTATCGATAATATATATGGGGAGAATCAAGGAGGAGGGTGGGGGGGGCCCTGGCGGGGTTTTAGTTTTATTGCGGGGAGTCTCCGAGTGTTTTCTGCCCACTTCCACAGAATTTTAAGTAAAAGAAAAAGAAAAAACTACGCAGGCAGTGAAGGCCACTCCCCACATTAATAAGGAAAAGGAGCCATTTTGGCATTGATTACCGTAAAGCTCCTCCACCGCAAAAAGGAAAGGAAAAATTAATGGGGTCAAGAGGGTTGCAGGCTTGGCCTGAAACCGGCTCCTGATGCGAGTTGATACTAGTGCTGGAAAGGGCACGTCTAGTATGGACAAGTTTGGCAGCGTATTTGACAGAATGAACATGAAGCTTGGTATATCATCGGAACTTTCAGCTCAAGCTTAGTCGACAACCACCCTTTTTGAGCAAATCGGGTAAAAGGGGGGGTCTGTGGACATGTCCAAAGTCAGAGGCGCATGCGCTCGGGTGCAGGCCGTGGGGTGAGTCAAGCCAATGGAGCAGCAATTCACCCCAAACTTACAGGATTGTGCCAGCATGAGTTAATCAGTGGAATTCAGAAGAAATGGAAGCAATGTGGGACTGTGCCAGCCAGTTATGGGTGCCTGGTAGGTCACGTGTGCATGGGCGTCCGTGTCTCAGTTTTTGCCCCACAACTCTGCAACACTTCAGTCTCAGGTCTTGATGAGTATGCAGATGGATGCCTACTTGAAAAAGGAGCATATTGGTACCCTTTTTGCCCTGGTGGGGGCACCAGAAGGGGGGTTTAGGGGGGGGGCAGGGGGGTCCAGCCCAAAAAGTATACGTGCCTTCCAAAAAGAAAAAGACGTCTCCTGCTCCTATAATAAAAAAGCTTTGCTCTTACCCCGCTGGCATCGACGTGGGCTCCCATCCACTCATCCTCATTTGAGCTCTCACTGCTATCTGTGAGGTCCGGGAAGTCTGGCAAGCCCAACCTGTCAGTGTATGTGTGTGTTTGTGTGTGTCTCTGTGTGTGTGTGAGTGTGTGTGTGTGTGTGTGTACCTGTGTATCTGTGTGTGTGTCTGTGTGTGTGTGTGTTTATGTGTGTAAAAGGGAAGGGAGCTTGTGCTGTTTATTTACAGTCGCATTCAGCTAGCACACAAACCGTGATTTATGCAAAAGTAAAACACAAGCCAAGAACACACACACATACAACCACGCGCACACACACACACACACAAATGCACAAACCCTCGAGCTGCGGCAAAGGCACTCTCGTCATCTGACAACGCCGCAGCCTTGGCTGTGCCTTCCCCTTTAGTCGCTACAGCTGCTCCTGTAAGCTGGTGCTGCTCAGATGGTACTGCTGTGCTGCCTTCCCGTTGTTGCTGCTGCTGCTGCTGCTGCTGCTGCTGCTGATTCTGTTGCTGATGGTCCTGGAGCCTCCTGCTTCTACGAGTGCTGTCGGTTGCAATGTGGGTAGGCCCTGCTGAATTGATCCATGCTGCCGCATCTCCTGTGAGTAACACACCACACGAGTGTTACATGTGTGTCTGTGTGTGTGAGTGATTTTGAGTATGCGCGCATTCTGGTGTGGGCAGGCCCTGCTGATTTGATCCATGCTACCGCATCCCCTGTGAGTAACACACTACACGAATGTTACATGTGTGTGCCTGTGTGTGTGTGTGTTCGAGCGTGCGCGCATTGTGGTGTGGGCAGGCCCTGCTGAATTGGCACATGCGTGATTGAGGATGCGTGCATTCTTGGAATAGCAGGCCCTCCTGTTTTGATGATCCTTGCTGCAGGACCTCTTGCAAATTATGCACGTGTGTGCACTTGACACAATGTGCCATACTGTGAGGCTCAAAAAAGCACGTATTAAGTCGAAAAAGTCAAACGCTCTTCCCTGTATATCCGTTTTATATTATGTGATCATTACAGTGCCATGCTGCATCCAACAGGGCCATGTTTGAAGGCACAGAAACACTGACACTGCCATTGACACAGCTGTGTGCTTCTCTCTGCATCTTCGTCACACACATGCGCTGCACTGCCTTATTTACAGTGCCATGCTGCACTCAACAGGGCCCTGTTTGAAGGCTCAGAAACACTCACAATACCATTGACACAGCTGTGTGCTCTTCTCTGTATCTCCGTCACACACATGCGCTGCACTGCCTTATTTACAGTGCCATGCTGCACCCAACAGGGCCATGTTTAAATGCTCAGAAACACTGACACTGCCATTGACACAACTCTGTGCTGTGTTGCCTGACTCCGTTATTACTATGGCCATTATCGCTTGAAGCGTTTGAATTTGAGCCTTATGCCTTATGCATGCCTAAAACATGAACGTTTTGAATCAATTCTCGTGCCTTCTGCGTATCTAAAACATGCACTTTGAGATCGATTCTTATGCCTTCTGCGTATATAAAACATGCACTTTGAGATCGATTCTTGTGCCTTCTGCGTATCTAAAACATGCACTTTGAGATCGAGCCTTGTGCCTTATGCGTATCTAAAACATGCACTGTGAGATCGATTCTTGTGCCTTCTGCGTATCTAAAACATGCACTTTGAGATCGAGCCTTGTGCCTTATGCGTACTTAAAACATGCATTTTCAGAGGCCTACTTACTACTGCCTGATGCTGCGATCTGGGCGGCGATGGCTTCTGCTTCAAGGGCTGCGAGCAACAAAATAGAGAAAAAGTGTTAACAGAGAGATGAAGAAGTAGGTAAGGCTGGCCATAAACGTATACATATACCGCATATGACCGTATGTTTGGTGGTTTCTATGCCAAAAATACCGTGTGATTGGTGATTTCCATGCCAAAAATACCGTAAATACACCGAATTTATATAGATATGGCCAACCCTACACATTAAGCTGTCGTGGATACAGAGCTCTGGGGTGTCAAGAGCTGCAGAGTCACTGAAACAAACTGTTGCTCTACCACACACGGTCGTCCCCATGAACAATTCACCCAACCAGTCTCACTTAGCTCTCCACCCAATTCAAAGCCCCCTATACCTCATCTGAATGCTAAATACTTGGTGTTATATCCAAATCGTTGACATTTTCTGGAAGTTTGGCATTCTGGGGGGTTCTGTGGGGCCCGCTGCGTATTTTGTACCCACTTTGGCAGGAAAAAGTTTTTGTACCCACTTTGGCGGGAAAAAGGTGCATTTCTATTTTGTACCCACATTGGCAGGAAAAAGGTGCATGCGTATTTTGTACCCACTTTGGCAGGGAAAAGGTGCATTTCTGAGGTTGCCCCGATCGATTTCTGCTTCAGGATATAAGCATTTTAAATGTTATGTAACAATGCTGCAATGTCGAATTTGGGGCAGGGGTACTGGGAATGCCGGCGAGTGGAAGGCACTCACACAAGGGACACAGGGGAAGAAGAGAAGATTATGTCGCTCCATACCTGCTTCGATTTTCCTCCCGGTTTTTCCCCTCAGCGTTGCAGGCAAATTAAATGAGGCGCTTTTTCCAGATGTGCCTTCTCATTCAGTCCATGACCCCCAACTCACACCAGAGTTGAGGCCAGGCTAAACAAACAATGATTTGGTAGGATTCGGTAGATTCGGTAGTAACAATGATTCGGTAAGGGAGCGTTCTGTTATTGGGTGAAGTTATGTTGAAACCCAAAAACATTAATTTGAGAATAGAGCGCACAAATATCTCCCCGGCCTCTGCACCTCTCCCCAACCTTTAAGCATCAGCTGAAAGAACAAAAAAACTGCTATCCAATGCATTCTCAGGTCACAAATTGGTGCAGTGGGGTGCAGAGATATGCTTGCGCAAAGTTGAGTGAGACTGTTTGGCTGGCTGGGGGGTGAATTGCTCATGGGGACGACCACACATACATACGAACACTCATACGCTATCCCTCCCTTGTAGGACTTTAGTGCAGCAGCTCCCACGCACAGCCATCATCACACACACACACACACACACACGCACACACACACACATACATACACACATGTGTACACACATGCACGCACACACGCACGCACGCACACACACACACACACACAAACACACACACACACACACACAATCACGCGCACACACACACACACACACACACACACACTCACACACACACACACACACACACACACACACACACACACACACACACACACACACCTGTGGACTCTGGGAGTTGCACGCTCGCACGCCTGGCTTTGGCACCCCCTGTCACAACACCGCTCTCGTAACTTCGTCGGTCCCATGGCAGGCCTTTGGGAAGGTCCACGCTCGCACGCCTGGCTTTTGCACCTGCCCTTGGCACACCCTTATCATGACTACGTCTGTCCCACGGAAGTCCTTTGGGAAGGTCCACGCTCGTTCGTCTTCGGGCTCTGGGCCGGGCCTAAATGATGAACAGAGGATGGGATGCAGTTGGGCAAGCAATAACATACGAAATGTTGCACATGCACATGCACACACACACACACACACACACACACACACAAACACAACACAAACACACACCTCAGGTGGTAGGCCCTCCCCTCCAGTCCCTCTTCCAGCTAATACAGTGTTCAAGGAACTCCGTGGTTTATCCAAGGCCAAGCTTGCAGGCTTATCTATGCGTCTGTCAGGTTGCAACGCCGCCACACTCTGGGAGCTCTTGTTCACGTCGTGTGAAGGAGCAGCGTTCAAGACACCATCACTGGTGAAGCTTCCGCTGTGCTCTGAGTTCACCTGCAAAGTGTGTGTGTGTGTGTGTGTGTGTGTGTGTGTGTGTGTGTGTGTGTGTCTGTGTGTGTGTGTGTGTATCTGTGTATGTGTGTGTGTTTCTATGTGTGTATGTATGTGTGGGTGGATGTGTGTGGTGTGTGTGTATGTGTGAGTGTGGGTGTGGATGTGGGTGTGGGTGTGGGTGTGGGTGTGGGTGTGGGTGTGGGTGTGGGTGTGGGTGTGGGTGTGGGTGTGAGTGTGAGTGTG
>Ga0307947_1003077_pt1 | contig 13459 bp, 21 predicted proteins | sample OrgLakmetagen232_FD_201840 | JGI IMG/M metagenome (GOLD analysis project Ga0307947, IMG submission 201840) | Saline water microbial communities from Organic Lake, Antarctica - #232 | ecosystem: Environmental > Aquatic > Non-marine Saline and Alkaline > Saline | place: Antarctica: Organic Lake...
GTGTGTGTGTGTGTGTGTGTGTGTGTGGTGTGTGTGTGCGTGTGTGTGTGTGTGTGTGTGTGTGTGTGTGTGTGTGTGTGTGTGTGTGTGTGTGTGTGTGTGTGTGTATGTGCAACGAAGCTACTTTAAAAGGCGTCCAACCCAACTTCTCGTGAAATCCCCTGCATACCTGGGCGAGGGCATGTCCCCGGCATCCGTGATTTTCCGCCACTGATATGGCTTTTCCGAGGTGTCCAGCGCCCAGGCATCGCCTAGGGTCGATTTGCCATCGTTGCCCCCCATCGCAACCAGAAAACGGTTGGCCACCAAGCTCAGGGTGTGTGCATACCGTGCACTGGGGCCAGCACCTTGGACAAGAACTCTGTGGGAGAAAGGGGGGGATTGTTGAGGAGAGGGGATGGAGAGGTGCGCAGGTCCCAGGAGGGCAAATTGTTGACCAGACAAAACTCAAATCCAACCCACCTGTGCCATCTGGGTCTCTCTGGATCAGTAAAATCCAGCACATGCAGGTCCTCAGTGGCCAGGCCTGCTGGGCCAATGCCTCCCTGGGAAGCAAGGAAGAGAAAACAGGGCTGTCTGTCACACAGGGCGCGCAACTTCCTTAGCTTGCTGACCGAGTTCATGACAACACAAATGCGGCACCTTGATCAAGCAAAACCCACCTGGATCACAACCATGTTGCCTACAGCTGCTGCTGCGTGTGCTGCACGAGGGGAGGGGGGTTCACCCTGCGGAGTGATTTTCTCCCACTTCCCCACACGTGCATCAAACACGTGCACATCATTGGTAGCTCCAGCAAGTCGAATGCCTGGAGGATGGGGGAAATTGTAATGAATAGGGGTAATGCTCCTCACTTCACGAGTGCACGTGTGGGGATGTGTGTGCGACTGTCGTGGTATTCCCGTCATTCCCAAGCTGTATAACTCTGGTCCCATATCAGTCAGCGTGCTTGTAGGAGAGGCAAGGGTAGGGCTGCTACTGCTGAATTCATGGTCTTCATGCTAAAGCGCGTGCAGGGTTTGTGTCTGATGTCTGACCGTCAACATCTTGCCATGAACCCACCTACCCTTCACCTCTGCTCTGAAACCCTCCATCTTCATGCACAAATACCTGATGCAGCAGCTGGCCCGGGGGAGGAGGGTGCTCCATCTCCACCTTTGGCAGAGGACCCGGAACCCTCGAGGGCTGTGGCACCCCCAAACAGCACCAGCCGTGCTTTTGATAAGTCGCCTTCAGGACCGGCTATAGCTGTCAAGGTATGTCCGCAGCGGGGGCCGGGAGGCACGCCCGCGATGGGGAAACTGCGAGGCCTGGGCACCGGAAGAGGCCTCCCATCCTCCATGTTCAACAACACCCTAAATTAGAAATCAACCTTGCGTCATGCTGACCAAACGTGTGTTATATTCTGTCTATCGGTATTTAACGGTAATTATCTAGTTTTCAATCAATCGCGAGAGAGTTGTAATCTTTTGTGGATATATAATTTGAAAATTTCCGCTCATTTCCTGAGGAAGTCGAAATTTCAACGGACCAAGTTGCTGTGTGTCGCCAGAACACGTCCTGGGAGTAAATAAGACAACAATCATCGCAACGCACAGACATACAGCCCAAACAATCTAATTATCCACTGCTGCATCTTGTACATATTTCAAAGCCTGTATTTTGTAATGATAATTTCGTATATTAGGGGGAAATAGGCTCGTTTCCAGAGTCAGCACAATGCGATACAAGACAATAAACCTGCGTAACAGACTATTCGTGAGAAACATTATACCTACCCCCTACGCCCGTGGATAGCTGCTCCTCAGTTCTTCTTTAGTCCAATTTGTGACCACAAGTCAGGTGGCTGCAAGGATATCCTCTTGCAAGACAAACTTTGCCCGGGTGGTTCTTAAAGAAAAAGAATGCAGATAGTGTAATTTAACCTAAAAGTTGTAGGTAGTGCAAAGCTTACAGCTTACTCAGTTGCCATGATGTTTCAAGGCAAATAAAAAGGCATGTAGCTTATCAAAACAGTAACCATAGTAAGCCAGCAGTAACCCACAGTTGTGTTGCGCTTCTGATCTAGTAGGAAGTTAACAAGCAGGGCAGTAATTATATTAATCATGATTAAGGAGAGATGGAAAGCTGCCTAGGCACCAAGCAGGAAAAATAAAATCGCTGCAGTGACTGCGCAGCCAGCATGCCTGCGGCTTTCAGAGCGGAGAGTGTTCTGCCCTTGTTTATTTCTGGCATGTATCTAAGACCTGCACTATGCTCCAACATGTGTTAAGTTCTCTCACATAACCAAATTATGTAATTGAGAATGATGAAGCATTTGATTGTGGAGCACTGATAGCACTGCTCAGAGTAGAGGCGATCCACTTCACCGGTCATCGTTGTACTGATCTCCACTTAGTTACACAGTTACACATCTTTACAGAGTATTTGCGGCTGTCCTGTGGTATCCTCTATTTTTAGTACAAAAAAAAGAAAAGAAAAAGAAAAGACTCCGCTGGTAGTGATGACACAGCCAGCATGATTAAGGGAGGGGGCTACATAGGTGCCCGCACCAGGCAACCCCCCACCGCACAAACAATAATAACGAAATTAGAAATTAGTGTGGGTCAGGTGGGTTGTGTGCCGTAGCACCCAGACCCAATCCTTGAATATTGTTGCTTGTGTTATATTGCAGTGCATACCTTGTTTTTGTGAGTGCAGATGCATGTCTGATGGAGTGTTCATTCAGTTTGTGTGTCAACTTCTTAAACGCCGTATGGTAATCCAGAATAAGGTCTGCCAGAGGTTTGTCTGTATAGTCTTTGTAGGTAGTCCCCATAGCTCCAACGAGGATCACGTGAAGCTTGACTTCCCTATATCCTTGTCTGTTTAGGTTGGCAGTATGCATGCTGTGCTGTGCTTTTGCTTTTTGGAGTTGGGGATCAGGCCTAGTGTCTTCACAGAATTTAAACTCAATCAGGTTAACCTCCCACTGGTTTGGATTCAATTTCTTGTCTTTAGCAAGCTGTTAAAAGTTCGGGTCGCGGGTGGTTACGCGACAGGAGCACACAGTGCTAGGTAAAAATAGGATGGCGTCAGGACGAGAAGAGGCTTTTAAAGCATGTGCTGCTAGTTTTGGTAGCAAAAAGAGGGCAGTGTTTTGTTGGCAGTGTTTCTCAGATCTAGGCCTTGCTCTGATAGTTTATCTGCGCTGCCTACGTCAGTGTAGGCAATTTGGTTGGCACCGCATGGTCCCTTTGTAGGGCTTGGACAATCAGCACGCTTGCCGTATTATGGCGTTTTACATTCATGTTCCTCATTTTAGTGTGTTGGCAACCTGAGAGTATGTGAAGCGCACTATCAGTGCAAGGGCAGATGGGGCAGTTTGCATTGGGAGAGAAGTGGTACCGGTAGGCGTGTTTTTGATTACCTCATAACATTACGCTTTTCGTAAAATTTGAGATCACTATTGTTCCAGAAAGCATGTGTGACTTGTTTATTGACCAAAGGTCTAAGGTCCTTCCAGTAGTTGTAATACCCTGTGTCTGTTTTGGCACTCCCCGGTCTGTGTTGTTTGCACATTTCTGTAATCAGCTTGGCCTTTAAATCAGAGAGTGCACGAAGCCTAGGTGTAATTGCCCCTTTTCCGCTGGGATCCTCATCGGTGTCCTTAGCTGCAAGCCAGTAAATGTGTGTGTATGCATTACCGTCTGGATGGAGCTGGAGGTTGAAAGTGCATGACATGACCTCCGTCATGTAAGGCAGAGTGTTTGGCATTTGCATCTGCACATTCATTTCCGGCAATGCCACTATGGGCTTTCACTTTAAAGAAGCAGATAGGCTCTGGTGAAGCATAAATCATAGATACAATTTGTTCTAGCCGATTCGAGTGTATATGGTATCATTGCATTTCAGGGAAGAGTAGCTGTTTTCTAATTTGGCTTAGGGAGCATGCACTGTCCGTTGTAATCTGGGTATACTTATTGTTAGGCGCTGCTGCAATCCCTGTGAGCTCAGCTCTAATGATGGTGTTTGTCATTCCCACGCCTCCTGAGTCCACATAACATTCAGCTTTGGTTTGAGGCCAGTATACCCCTGCGCCTATAAAGTTTTCGGCCTTGCCTATGCAGCTTTCGTCTGTGTAAGCCCATAATTTCCAATTGGGGCACTTCAATTCAAACTGCTTATCGTCCCATGGTTGGAGGTGAACGTTAGTGTTTTGGCCTCTTTCCTGGCCAGTGACGTTGTCTCTTTTTGATTTGAAGTACTGGGGGCAAACATGGTTGGTGATGTGGTCTGTGTCCTCTCTTGCAAGAACTGGTTATTTTCCCAAACTACTTCTGGGATACTCCTTATTTGCAGTGTTTGCAGCCAATTCATCTTGTGACAAACTTGCTCTTCTCTCAGACTTGTCTGATAACCATCTCCTCGGTGCGTTGCTTGAGCCGTCGCTTCCTTCTCGCGTGGAGAGGGAGGAGACGTTAAACACACCTTTGTGGGGGGCTTGGCGGACGCGAACCACTGACCTCTTCCATGCTCATACTTGCAATCCACGCTTAAGCTGGTACGCTGGTACCATGATTCGTCGTGACAACATTCCTTTTCTTTTTTGTGCAATGATTGGCTTTGGTTCAAGAGTGTGCCCCTCCAAAGGCAACATCTCGGAGTGAAACGCAGAAATTTTATCACTCACTTTCCCATGTTCACGCCACGTCCTGTGTATTCTTTTGCTTTAATATGCGGAAATGAAAACTTTGGCAGTGATAATTGCTCCCCACAATAATAAGGAAAACGAGCCACTTCGGTACCAGGTACCGTGGAACCAAGAAGTAAGAGAAAAAAATCAATGGGGATCATAAGGGCTGCAGGCTTGACCTGAAACCAGCTCCTGATGAGAGTTTATAATAGTGCGTGTCTGGTATGGACAAGTTTGGCAGCATGTACATGAAGCTTTGAAGCAAATTGCTCAGCTCTTTTTGAGACCCAGATCCTGTAGAGGTTGTACAGTGTGATTGTAGTAGATGGTGCCGCTCACACCCACAAAGATGGCGTGGAGGGTAACGGAGGCTCCTTGAAGGATGGTGCAGAGTGCAGAGGCCCTCATGCTGTTTCTGCACGGTGCTCAACTGGATCTGAGGCTTAGTGTCCTCACCGTACTTGAGTTCAATGGGGTATATGTCAGGTTGAAGAATGCTATTTAGTAGTAGTACCATTTGGGTTGATGCTGTCTGGAGAAGGTATATTTGCTGATGGCTGGCGGTGCTGCTGAGATGCTCCCGAACGTTTCCTTTATTTGCTCCCCTACCACCGCTCCAAAGTCTCCATCCCCCCCCCTCCATTACTAGCAGTCTGTTACTTTTTGTTGTTGCGGAGATGGGAGCAAGCAGTACAGCATCCGGACGGCTGGGGGTAAACCTGTATTTATCTGAGAAGCGTGGTGGATAGAGCCACTTAATTTCAGTCGTGTCAGGATTATGTAGTCCATCGATACTCACTGCGTGTTTCGCGAAACAAGTCAGATGCCCACTTTTCTATTGGTTCAGATGCATCATAAAATTCTGGAACAGTTTACTCTCTTCAAACAATCCTTCCCTTGAGAAAGTTGTGCGTGCTGACCTTTTTCTTGCAAGCAGGATTGAGGCATGGACTAATCAGATATTGCATGCGCTCCAAGATTTCCCTGCGTCTCAGCAGCTTTTGGATGCCATTCAATTTCGCGAGTCTATGATCTAAAACAGTTTGAGCTCACTCTGCACGGACATTTCATTGGGGGCTGGAGAGAACTTGACAGTTTGAAACCACATGAGACTCAACAATAAAGCAGAATTATAAGACTTATCACATACCTTTTGGTGTCACACCAACTGTACCTTTGGGAAAAAAAGGAAAAAAAAGAACGAAGATAGTGTATACTAAATGGCCAGACGTGCCACTTACCCTGCCGCCCTTAGCAAAGGGGCATGGATCATCTGAAGCAGATTGGTCTGAAGCTGGACTGCCAGCGGACGGGACACAATAGAAGTGCACACACCAGAAGCTGGGAAAGCTGAAAACAAAATGAAAAAGGCGAGAAAAAAGGCGAGTTGCTTAGCACTATCATGGCTGTTAATGACGCTGCAAAAAGAGAAGCTCTTTCATCACAGCAAGCAGCAAAAAGCATCAGAAGAGGTGGAAAGAAAAGAAAAAAGACTCCGTTGGTAGCGATGACAGCCAGCATGATTAAGGGAGGGGGCTACATAGATGCCTGCACCAGGCAACCCTCCACCAGAAGAGGTGACAAAAGCTGGCTTATGCTTGTGCAAAAGAGGAAGCCTTAATCATGCTGGCTGTGTTATCACTTCCAGCGGAGTCTTTTCTTTTGTTTTCTTTCTTTCAAACAGAGGAAGCCGACAGCTTTGGAGTGTTTGCAGCCGGGGCCAGCAACAAGCTGCCAAAAAGTACCCCGGGGCTCCTTAGTCAAGAGCGGATCGGGAAAGTCACACAGGATTTCAAAGATGTGTTTGAGCCTATTTAAGAGTGCCCATCTCACAGATTTGATGCGGATCATGCCATTAAATTGGTGGAGGGGTCCACACCCACATTCAGGAGGCCTTTCCGGTTGAGCAGGCAAGAAGAAGGAAAGGTAACAAGAAGGTATGCTTGGAAAAAGGACTCATCGAGTTGAGTGTGTCACCGTATGGTGTCCCGGTTTAATTTGTACGGAAAAAATATGGGTCCTTGTGCATGTGCATTGACTACCGTGCGCTGAATAAAATAACGGTGCAAGATAGGTACCCACTCCCCAGGATTGATGATATGTTTGGATAAACTGCATGGTTGCATTATCTTTTCGCCCCTGGACCTTCAGAGCGGCTATCACCAGGTCAGGACCAGAGATGAAGACAAGCCAAAAACTGCGAAGATGACGCCAATGGGCCAGTTTCAGTTTACAGTGCTGTGCTTTGGGTTGGCAAATGCCCCCGCTACTTTTTAATAAAGAGCAATGAACAAGATTTTCAGATTTTGAGAGAAAATGGGGAAGGCAAAGCTCAGCAAACGTGAATTTAACAAGGCAGAGCTGCACTTTTTAGGGTGGCAGTCATTGGAAAAGACGGTGTTGCAGTGGATCCCACAAAGATTGCTTTAATAGAAAAATGGCCCCTACCCAAGTCTCTCAAGGAGTTGCAGTCATTTTTGGGACTTGCAAATTACTTCAGAAAATTTGTAAATCGCTTCAGTTATGTGGTTGCGCCCCTTACGGCTTTGACAGGCGCGACTGGAAAAGGACGAGCATGCAAACCAATACAGGAAATAGACTGGAATAACCTAAGTGAGGAGCAGGTGAAAGCCTTCCAGGAGGTTAAATCACTCTTGGTAGCAGCACCAGTTTTAGTCCAGATCTGAACAAACCTTTTCAATTGCACACGGACGCCTCTGAGGTTGGCACCGGTGGCGTACTTATGCAAGAAGGTCGCGCTGTTTCGTACACGAGTTAATTGTTCGCACCTGCTGAATTTACCCATAAAACACCTGAGCAGGAGCTGCTTGGGCTTGTGCGCGCCTTACAGTTTGGATGTTTTCTTTTTTGGAGGGCACTCCAGACTGTGAGCTCATTACGGACCAGCACCCACTCATTCACTTGCAAGCGCAACCAACTTGTCTAGAAGGTAAGCAAGGTGGATGGAATTTCTATTGCATTTCCCATTTGTCAACAAGTACGCCAAAGGCTCGACAAATGTGGCAGATCCGGTGAGCCGTTGCTATATAACCCAGCAACCCCCAACACGGTCATTTGTGTAGGGACATTAGGGGTTGTGTTGTCTGTGATGACAGAAATGGTCAAAGGATTCTCGTTGAAGGTCCCCCCATGTTAATATCAATATATATCTTGACTTAACTAGTTACAGGCCAAAACATTTCCGAGATCACTCTTACAGCACAGATCAGTAAATGTAGCAAGCACCACGCATGCAAACAAAATAAATCAATTTTCTGAGTCTCTCGTTCTCCTTCCCGGGTCACACGCATTTTCACAAACACACCCAAACACATCATTTACTCACACACGCACACGCACACACACAAACCCAAACACGCACACTGGTCAGGCTCAACATAAAATATGCTGCATTAAGTCTTTTATTGTTATCAGGATTTTTACCATGGATGCAGCTGCTTCACTCATTAAGCGTCCTGTGCATAGATTGTTGCACTCGTCTGTCTGGTCTCTGGGGTGGTATGTACTATTTTTACTCTTTAATAACCCTTATCCCATAACCCATAAGGTAAGGTTAGGAGCACGCTATATATGCCTGAGGGGTAGCTTGGAACTTGGATCTGAGACAGGAAGTCAAAGCGTTGTGTGTTGTCACGCCCAATTGGTGGTAGTGACAAATCGTGTGATTTACTTGATGAATTGCTTTGAAAAGAAAAGACTCCACTGGTAGTGATGACACAACTGCTTTGACTACTAGTGAAAACAAGTAGTCGTGTTACCATAAGGCTGCCTTTCTGGACAAGTTATTGAACAAAAACCCTGAGCTATACGCTATATCAGCCCAAATACATGCAGCCAACGCCACTGACGCAACCAGCCTGGAATGCTTATCTTAACCTACATTTCCGTCCATCAGCAGCAAGAGGTGTGCAACCGCAACGTCTGGGGGTGGGGAGTGGCTTATCAGCTAGAGACATGGTGGTGCCACTTAAACGTAACCCCCCCCCCCCAGACGTTTTGCTACAACAAGGTGCTCAGAATGATTGGAAGCCTGCCCCTGACACTATTGATCCCCCTAGTAGCAATACAATGCTTGCCTTGGTGGCTGAGCCAATAGTAGAGATGAACGGACATGCTTCCCATGGTTTTGATTGCGTGCCTGCTTCCTTTATTAAGAATGCTGTAGTGGTTAGGCCAAAGCCTGATGGGCGTGGTAGTGAGCGTGTTAACGTCTTAGCGCCTTACATTGCCAAGTTGTTCAATCTGCTGTATGACAAGGCCTGCATCCCTGCGTGCTGGAAGCAAGCGAAGCTTAGCCCTCTGTACAAGAAGGGCCCCCTTTTGGACCCCAACAATTACCGCATGTTGGCTGTCAGTGGCACTATGTACCGCATGTGTGCCAATGTTGTTCGCTCGTTGCTTACTGAGTGGTGTGTGGCAACTGGTCAGATCCCTGACACCCAATATGGTTTTTACCCAGGCCGTAACACTTTGCAACCTATGTTTATTCTTCAACACTTACAACATGCTGCACGAACAATTAAACCCAATGGGTCGCCTAGGTTGCACGCTGATTTCATTGATTTTTAGCAAGCCTATGACACCATTCCAAGGGATGCACTATGGAAGCACCTTAAGCGTACTCGCATGCCTGCGCCTTTGGTTGTCTGTGATTCAAGACATGTACAACCGTGATGAGTATGTCTTGAAGGATGGTGATAAGACTGCTCGTGTGCCCGACTCGTGGAGTAAAACAAGGTTGCCCCCTGTCCCCCCTGCTTTTTTCGCTTTACATTAACGATATCGATGACATTGCTGAGGGTGTGTCAGGGGCTAACACCGGAACCGCGGGTGTGCACGTCTCACACATGTTGTATGCAGATGATCTGACTTTGCTGACCAATGAGCCCCGTGATATGTAAATCATGCTGAGTTGGTTGGCTGTGTACGCCAGGAGTAAACATATAATTGTCAACATTTCCATGTCCGAGGTTGTGCACTCCAAGTCCGCGGGTGAAAATGTTCCTGTTTTTGATAATGGCGGTGCCACCCTTCATTACAAAGATTCTTTTAGGTATCTGAAGGGCACGTTAGGTGTTAGGTGTGAAGCAGTCTACCACTAATTGGGCTGTACTCCGAAAATGTGGACATGAACCATGTGTGTGGGTTTTGACCTTTTAAAAGGTAACTATTTTCCAGTATGCGTCTATTTTGATGAATCAACATCTGCACTTTGATACATTTTTAGCTACCTACTTCTTCTCGTGTCTTTAAGGTTAGCATTTTCCAGTTGCGCCACAGCCCTTTTTTACCTGGTTTGTTTTGAGGTTTACCTCGTTCTCATAGGTTGAGCAGCCATTCCAGGTTGAATGCCTTTGTGACTAAACTAAACTAAACCAATAGTGACACTTTGCGGGGGGTAGTCCAGGCTGATCTCAATTTACAGCCTCGTTCAAGTGCCTGCTGGACAGCTCAATTGCTAAGCGCTTTTCAGGGACTGCGTGGGCGTGACTTGTATGTAAGAGCTGTTCAAACTGGGCGTGCTATTCCCATGCAAGAGTATACTGCAGAATTGAAGCATAGGATGAGAGGTGTTTGGAGAGACGCTGAGTTGGTGGACCCCAACACGCACAACAACAAACTGGCCACCTATCATTCTTGGTTTGCCATCCCTTTTCCTAGAAATGAGCGTATGCCGATTGATGTTCCACGTTATCTCCATCTTGATCTGTCCAAACATGTTATGCGCAATGTAAGTAGACTCTGCTTGCGGGCGAATTCTTTGAAAGTTGAGGCAGCAGCGTGGCTTGAAGATGGTTCTTGCGTATGTGACCAATGTCCTGGTGAAGATGAACATGTTCAGAACGAGGTGCATGCTCTTAGAATTTGCCAAGAACATCGAGTTAGTGAGCTGAGGAAACACTTTTCCTTTCTGCTTACCCTTTTTTTGAGGACTTTTCAGCAGCCCAACCCTTTTTACTGCAACAGGTCAACGACCAACTTGTTCATGATTTCCTTTCTCAGCAGAACAATAGACATTTTTTTCTTTCTGAGCTTAAGGATTAAGGAGGACCGTGTAACAACCCCCACCAAAAAAAAAAAAAAATTTATTTGTGGCTGGCCGAGACCAGCAGTCAGCAGCCGATCAGCCAAACAACCTGGCTGAAGGTCACACCCCATTGTAACCATTGTTTTTCCTTGCTATATGCCTCTGGGGGGCATCTGAGCGAAAGCTTGGAAAATGCCTCGTTCAAGGAACTGGTGGAGCCAGTGAAGATAGCATTTTCTGGTTTTGATATTGCAGATTAGCTCAGTATGCTCAGCCTTTAATTCCGTAGCCCTGGGGAGGAGAGGCGTGGCAGCCAACTTGCTTGTGTGTATGTGTGTGTGTGTGTGCCATTGTGTTAAAGCAAAGTTGGATTTGAGAAGCAGTAGAAAAAGAGATAGAATTGCCAGCAGTCAGAAGTGCAGTTCCCAAGCCTTTGCTCAATAGAGACTCGGCCCTGGCTGAAAACTATTCTAGTTGATGTGCCGACTCGGGTCTTTGCTGTATCACTGATTTGATCTGACAGGGTACAGGACATAAATGGCTTTTGAGCTTGAGTTACAAAGGCCTCCAGCACTTCACTACCTGGAAATCTGACACAGGACAAAGTTCACAGGGCAGAACGCCATTGGTGTTTTGATTAACTTGGGAATCACTTTGTCCGGGGCCCATGTGGCAACTTTGACAAGCTTGCAGATAACTCGAAAAAGCTCTGAAAGCAGGTCCTGCATATGTAGATTTATGTACAGAAGCTCAATGGAACGAGAAAAATAGCAATATAAGTTAGTTAGAGAAACGACTCACTCAATACAAGGAGGGACATGTGTTGCCATAATGTGCTTCTTACAACCAATCCACCAGCTTTAGGCGCCAGCGTGGTCACAACCCAAAAGACACAATCTCCTAATTGTTCAACGCACACAACGCAGCAACACCCTGCATTATGGACTGCTGCGGCTCCACCCCCACTGGCAAGGGCAGCCGTATGTGCAGCACAAAGTTAGTGGACTGGCCGGTGGTGGACAGCACGCCCGCACGCACACTTGTTTTATACAGAGGGCACTCATAAAACCGCTGCCCTTCTCCTCCATGTACACTGGTAGCATCCGTTGTAGCGTCAGTGCTCTCGCCTTGAGCCATTTCGGAGGGCAGGAAATGGATGGGTGGCATGGTGGACGTCATCTCACGCACCCGTGCTTCGCAAAGCGTGCCTTGGGCCTGTGGGGACACAGCAGATAATGTGAAAGGCAGTGTTTTAATTGGCGGCCAAACAGTGTTGTGGGGACACAGCAGATAATGTGAAAGGCAGTGTTTTAATTGACGACCAAGACAGCGTTGTGGGGACACAGCAGATGGTCGTGAAAGGCAGCGTTTTATTGACGACTAAGACAGCGTTGTGGGGACACAGCAGATGGTTGTCAAAGGCAGCGTTTTATTGACGACTAAGACAGCGTTGTGGAGACACAGCAGATGGTTGTGAAAGGCAGCGTTTTGATTGGCGGCCAAGACAGCGTTGTGGGGACACAGCAGATAATGTGAAAGGCAGCGTTTTAATTGACGACCAAGACAGCATTGTGGGGACACAGCAGATGGTTGTGAAAGGCAGCGTTTTGATTGATGACCAAGACAGCGTTGTGGGGACACCCACACTCACACCCACAACCACACCCACACTCACAATTAAGAACTTACCTCATCCCATCTTGCGCCCTCCAAGAACAGGCCATGCACGTATACGCCCTGTGGGGGATGGCTGGTAGGGAGCCAGGGCATGCTGTCAGCCTTTTTGCCTGCAGCTGCTGCCTCTCTGGCCAGCTGCTTTGCAGCACCCTCAGGCACACGCAAGACCTGCACACAGGTAAAACTCACATGATACGTTTGCAAGTGCTCATATGTGTATGTGTGTGTGCGTGCGTGTGTGTGTGTGTGTGTGCGTGTGTGTGTGTGTGTGTGTGTGTGTGTGTGTGTGTGTGTGTGTTTGTGTGTGTAGCGTTGACGCCCCTTTGGTTCTGGCACGCGCTGATCTGCAGAAAGCTTTCTCAGTTGACACACGCATGACCTTTTCCCCAAAAATTCCGCTTGAGCAGGCCGCCCTGTGTAGTATATAGACCTGCCTTGTATAATGTAGATCTGCCTTGTATAATATAGATCTGCCTTGTATAATGTAGATCTGCCTTGTATAATATAGATCTGCAGTACATAACGATCAGGAGGCATCGTGGAGCTACTCACTAAGGCAGCAGCACGCAAGTGCGGATGCTTTCATGAGATCTGCACAGCCTGCCATATTGTGACGTCCATAACATGTTTTTACCCTAGCCTTTGATCTACACTACAGATTAGCCTTTGACTCCGTACAGTATACACACTCATTCTTTTTATTCCTTGGTAAGCATGACAGAGCCCTATGCATCTCACGATGCAAGCGAAATAAAATCACACGCACATATACACATACACAAACACATACACACATACACATACACACGCACACACACAAACACACGCACACACAGGCACACATACACACACACAAACACACACAGATCACTGCCAAGCTACTCAGCAGACTTGCCTTGAATGAAAAGGAAAAGCGGTCAATGGGCACGCCTGTTTTGCGAGCATGGTTTTGCAGGACAGCTGTCATGAAGCCCTGGAGGGGAGAAAGATTAAAGAGTGATGTGTGCAATGTTGCGTGTGTATGTATGTATGTATGTATGTATGTATGTATGTATGTA
>Ga0307947_1003082_pt1 | contig 13454 bp, 14 predicted proteins | sample OrgLakmetagen232_FD_201840 | JGI IMG/M metagenome (GOLD analysis project Ga0307947, IMG submission 201840) | Saline water microbial communities from Organic Lake, Antarctica - #232 | ecosystem: Environmental > Aquatic > Non-marine Saline and Alkaline > Saline | place: Antarctica: Organic Lake...
TGTGCTACAACTCTTTGTACAGACCTACCATCGGCTACTTTCAGCAATTTGGCACTTCTATAACCAATGCTTATTCAACTCATTTCGTCAAGTCATCTGGCTTGAATGCGAAAGCAAAGTTTCATTACATGTCATGCACACGCACGCACGCAACCGGCAGGGGGCACCATCCATGTTATCATGCGCAAGCATGCACATGCTCACTGAGTGCCCGGTGATGCCGTAGTATACGGAAGTCCCACGCATATGCAGAGCGCACGCCAGCCACATGTCTCTAGGTGCCCAGAAATGAGCATCACAAAGCAGGGACCTGCTCTTCCTGCTACTCTACTCCCTCCACTCCCTGCTGCTGCTCTTGGGCTCCTCCCTTGGGCAAGAGGGGAGGCCTCCGCTGCGTCTCCTCCCCCACCCTGAACCCTGGAGTCCCGGGCCTCTCTCCGTCGATACCACATTTTCCTCCGGGCAGCCCAGAAATACAATTCTAATATAATGCGGGCGTCCCGGATCCAGGTTATTTGGGACCCTGGAATTTCTCCGGTTAGCCCAGAATTAGCCCTTCGTACAAAGCCAATTACCAAATGTACGGTCGTATACGGTGTGTGTACGGTATTTTTGGTAGGGCAGTTACCAAATGTACGGTCGTATATGGTGTGTGTACGGTATTTCTAGTAGGGGTATTACCAAGTGTACGGTCGTATATGGTGTGTGTACGGTATTTTTAGTAGGGCAATTAGGGCCTAATAAGTGCGACAATACACACACACATATACACACACACGCACACACACACACGCTCTTCAAAAAGCAAGACGGTTCTATGTTGTATCAATAAGTTTGCAGTGGACGTAATACAAGCGCATAAATATACAGATGGCATTCTCATGTCACTAATCCTTAGTGTGCTTGCGCAGCAAAGACGCGCGTGCATTGTCAGCGGCCCTTTTCTGCGTAACAAAACTACATACATTTGATCACTGAATTTCCGTGCGCCTGTGCAAAAACATATCGTGCCGCTGGTCCTATGTGTGCCTGCGCAACCAAAGCACGCGTATGTTGTCAAGGGTCCCTTGTATGCTTACGCAGGCAAGACAGCCAACCCCAGCGTGTGGTGGTGTGTGAGGATGCTGCCGGGGAGTTGGAGGTAAGGGTGTTGAGGCGAGGCACACCTGTGACCTGATGTGTTTGTTTTGTGTAGGTGGATGTAGGGGGGTTCTATTACGTTTGCATCATGAGATGGCGGTGCAGTATTTACAAAAGATGGAGTGATATGAGAGATATCACTTTGCTTCACTTCAAGAACTGGAGTTCAAGTGTTACACACTGAACTCAGCAGTTTGTTTGCTCCTCTCAGATTTGTGAGTGTCAACCGTGAGACGGTGTGTGTGTGTGCGTGTGTGTGTGCGCGTGTGTGTGTGCGTTTTAGGTTTGCAAGCGTCAATCTTGTAACTGTGGGCTCCACACTGCCAATGTTGCAAGCACATGGTTACTTGTTACAAGATCAGTCACTTCATGCCAGGAAAATAATGTTAGCTGTAGTGGTGACGGTACGAAGGCACCCGCCATCGATCTGTTTAGGCCGTGCGTTTGGCCGTGGTTGCTGAATTAGGAGGGCCATGCGGTGTGTGCATAAAGAACAAAGCACCAGGCGCAGCAATTGTTGCTCTTCTGCCCGGGCTGGCTTGTAACACTCCCTTGGACGTGCAGCATGCAAACTTGATTGTCAAACAAATGTGCATGACGGTCATGCCATGACCCAATTCTATTTGTAACGTATCATTTCATCACTTCCGTCTGCTGCCTAAAATATTCCCACTTCAGGGCTGGTACTCTGAACCCACTGGACGGATTATAAGGGATCGCTTACTCGAGCGAGGGAGCAAGGTGAGCGCTCTTACGCAAGTGTGCTTATAAACCTTAGCGCGGGCATGGGATCTGGCAGAGCGTCTATGCTCTTGTGACGTGTGAGCTTGTTTGAGCTAGACAGCTGTGGTGACTGTGAGAACCCTCTTTGGTTCTGCTGGCACTTACTCCCATTCACCTGAGCTTGGGTGTGTCATCTGCTTCTGATCATCTCGTCGTCCCTTCCTCTTGCTCAGCCCACTGGATTACAACGAAAGCACGTACACTCTTACTTCCACCACAAACGCATGGATACCATGCCCGACCCACGCAGATCACCTCGCTGGCCGACTTTTCCAACCTCAATGGTGTCATGGCTCAGGTAGCCTTACAGCCTGGCCTCAGCACCGTGTTTGAGGAGGTACGCACGTTCCATTGTCTCGCTCCAGGGCTGCCTTGGATGTGCAATTGTGGCCCGTGTAATAGGTCCTTCTAATACAGACGGTTCCTTTGCTTTTCTCGTCTCTGTACCCAGATGGTGTGTATAAAATTGTGCAGTTACTCACCCTGCAGTGCCCAAAAGAAATACAAATGTGCAGTGCTCCAGGGCTGCCTTGGACTTGCAATTGTGGCCCGTGTTGGTGGTCCTACTTAAAAGGAATGTCCTTGTTCGGAGAAATGTGGCCTTCCCTGAAACCTGTGCATAAAACAGTGCAGTTACTCACCCTACAGTGCCCGAAAGAAACACGAATGTGCAGTGCTCCAGGGCTGCCTTGGATTTGCTATTGTGGCCCGTGTTGGTGGTCCTACTAAGAAGGAATATCCTTGTTTGGTGAAATGTGGCCTTCCCTGAAACCTGTGTTAGGTACTTTGCTGTATATTCAAGAATTCTTGCAGGAGAGATCCCAGCTCAGGGTCTCCAAAATCTGCTTCATCATCACACCATATGTGCTGGCCCTCTTTGCACACAGATTTTCCAGCATAGCTACGGGTCATACGAGTTTTACACGCGGGACAACCCGGCCAACACCGATGTCACCTTCAGATATGCTCGCAGAGGTTTCCCTAAAGCAATTTTGGTTGGGCTAGTGGATGCTGCCCAAGGTGTGTACGTGTGCGTGTGTGAGTTTTGTTTGTTGTGCCCATATGGCGTATCCACATGTGTCACAAAATCAACATGCCAGGGTCTGTATTGCTGTGGGTTTGCCTATTCAAGCCAACACATTTTAGAGGCAAAGCCAAAGACTGTAATGGCCTGATGAGTCACACAACACGTCTTGACAGCCAGTGAGGAAATGGGCTTATGCTCTTCCCCTCCTTAAATGTCAAATTTGGAAGAAGTCTGAAGTGACTTGTACCCTCCAGTCTCCTGAACTCCTGAACCTCCTGTGCTGATCTGCGCAGCTTTCCTTGTTTCCTCTACCTGCCCTATGATCCAGCAATTTTTTGACCAACCATGAACTTTCTTCACCTGCCCCCTCCTCTTAAACGCTCCGTGTCTCTCGCTTCAGCTGTCAAAAGGCCAACTACTGTAACCCATATATCCTCGTACCATATTCTTATATTTATGATCACATCATGCAACGGTCAAGCACTCCAGTCTCTGTCAGACGACTACTCTTTCCCCCCAGTTTTTTCCTTGCCTCACCTTCGTTGAAGAGGCACGTACTCTGTTGAACGTACCTCAGCCCGTCAGCTGATGCTCCTCTAATTCCTTTCTTCCCTTGCAATCAGCAATGGGTCACGCACCGTTCATTTCCTCATCCTCAAACCACCATGCAACACAATATTACCAGAGGGTAATACAATACAATATTACAAGAGGGTTATACAATATTACACAATATTACCAGAGGGTAATACAATACAATATTAACTGAGGCCCAAAATGGGCAAGTTTTTATATGCTCTTTGGCTTATACGCCCCCAAATTGGCAAGCTCCAAATTTTATATAATATGAATCTGACCATAGATGTAAAATTTGGAGCTTGCCAATTTGGGGGCGTGTGCTTAATTTGCTGTGGCGTGCAAGCCATTTTTTACCACAAATTGTTCATACCAACTCACCCACTGCACCAATCTGGAATATTTTAGATGGTGTAGAGTTCTTATTGAAAAAGAATACCATTGCAACAAAAATGAAAGAAAACGGCTGAGTGGTTGGTGTTTTATGAGGATTTGAGCCATTTTCCCATGGAAATTATCACATTAGGGTTTACATGCACCGTGTGTGCTTAATCTAGTCTATCTCAGCACGCAAAGCGACCCGCATAAAACTGGGCACATGCTCGGGTAGCTCTCAATGCCAGCTACAATTTGGTACTAAAATGGTGTCTATCGGATGAAGTGGCTGTGAGTGGCTGCCTTCTGAATGCAAAAATGCGCATTTTCAGGCATTTCTTTTGTTAGCCCCCTCTGCAATATTACCAACATTTTGGCCTGTCAGACAGCTTTTCTATTCATTTCCCCTTTGCAATAATCTATGAGTCACGCACCGTTCCTTTAATTATCCTCAAACCTCCATTAATCACAATATTACCAACATTTTGGCCTATCAGACAGCCCTACTGTTCATTTCCCCCTTGCAATCATTCAGGGGTCACGCATCTCAGCCCATCAGACGACTACCTGCTAGCCCCTGACGATTCGCTCATTCTTTTGGCAAAGGGTGCAGAGGACTTAAGCTTCCAACCCAATCTGGCAGAGCGGGTGCGTCGACAGAGGGCATGAGTCCTGTTGGGAAGCTTTCTTGTTAGAAAAGGAACCTTTCTTTTTTAGAGTGGACTTGGACTTTTAGTCTAGAACAGATGAGAAATTGAATCAATAGAAAGAATGAGTGCTGCTGGATGCCACCTTAAATCAGCAGAGCAGAGGGGAGACAAAGCAGGAATAAACCTACCCAAATGGTGGCTCCACTATCTTAATTTATGCGGGGAGTGATTTTTACTGCCTGCGTAGCATTTCTATTTCTTTTCTTCTCCATACGCAAATATGCCATCGTTCAAGTACTGCACACAAGCGACCTCCTACTCTAGCACTTTCCACCAATCATTACCTTATTTCAAACCACAGCTGTGTACGTGCACTTTTTGCAGGCAGAGGCAAGATCACACAAGGATGCAGAAAGAGAGCAGCAGGAGCAAAAGCTGGTAGCTGAGGCAGCCTCCTTCAAGGCAAAGAAGGTGCAGTTAGTGATTCAAGGAGGGGTGGCACATACGCGCGCACACATTCACACACACACACACACACACACACACACACACACACACACATAAACACACATAACACTCACACACACATACTTGAACTTCTTGAGATTTGTCTTGCTTTCTCCCCCTTTCATACAAAATGTGTGCACGTCTGCACATATTTTAGAGTGGCACAGATGGCTGTAGCGTGCCTTTCAGACTGTGTTGTGTAACCAAGCTTTCGGAAATGACACCTCACAGCAAATGTATGTACACGGTTTTACCTGCTGGTGCTGGCATTCGTTTTGCCTTGTTTCTTCCTTGCGGTGAGAAGGCTGCTGTGGAAATGCAAGCAGGCACAAAGGAAGTTAGTATAAGGTGTCAATGTATCAACGTATTCTAATATATAAATGGCATGTATAATGCAATGTAGTGTATCAATAGGGTCTAAAGAGAGAGCTGTCAGCACGATACACACGCCAAGTAAATTACATACATACTTTATGTACTTTATCTTGACCATAATGAGGGCTAAACTTAACTTGCTTGCGCCATGTTATTCCATGGTGTCAATCGATTTGTAAACTGCTGCTGGGGTGGACACACAAAAAACATGGTTTACTTTCCCAGCAGATCATCAAACGTGGCTTATAAAACACAATATGGTGCACACAGGGTGCTGTGGCTGCCAAATATAGCAGCAATGAAATGAGCAAATTGATTCCTCCACCGTAACCGATGCTCCCGTCAGCGCGCACACATGTGTGACAACGCTGTGGCCTTGGTGCACGTGTGCAGGACGGTGTGGCTGCCCAGCGTAACTGCAGAAAAAGCATGAGCAAAATGATAACTCCACCCATACTGACGCTCCCGATGACGTGCACACGCGTGTGAAGTTCACACTGTGAACACGCTGTGGCCTTGGTGCACACAGGACGGCCATGCCACCACACCACAGCAGCGGCACGAGGAGCTGCACAAGCCGGGGAAGGTGGTGGTCCTGGGTTTTGGGGGCTGTGTCAAGGGCCTTGCAGACAGCCTGGCAGAGTTCAGCGCTCCAGGCAGCAAGGTCACGCTGGCCATGCCTGACAGTGAGGATCCAAGGTGTGTTTGTCGTGGGTGGGTGTGAAAGGGAGGGAGCGAGGGTATTTGGCTGGGTGGGTGTCTGGCAGACTTCAGCGCTCCAGGCTGCAAGGTTACGCTGGCCATGCCTGACAGTGAGGACCCGAGGTGTGTCTGTCCCTAGGTGGATGGGTGGGTGGGCGTGGATGTGGAGGGGGTGGAGGTGTGTGTATGTGTGTGTGAATGGGTGCGGGTGTGGGTGCAGGCAAGCTTAAGCCGAGGAGAATTCATAAGCGCTGATGCACTGAGCTTTGTTATTGCGTCCTCGTGCCCAGGTCTTGCACTGGGTACGAACATACACACACACACACACACACTCACTCACTCACACACACACACACTCACACACACACACTCACACACACACACACACACACACACACACACACACACACAAGCGCAAGCGCACAAACGACACTTGTGCGTGCAGTGCCAAGGCAGACTACAACAAGCTGTGCTCCTTGTACGATGGCCTGAAAGTCAACGGGGTCAGCTTGAGAGTCCTGCGTGGCAACCTGACTTCTGCTGATTTCTTGCGGAAAACAGGGGTGTTTGAGGCGGACTCTGTCATTTTGGGGCAAGTGGCCTCTGGCTGGCAGCCTGCTGATGCTGATGCCCTGGTGAGTGTGGAACTACGTGGTGCGTGTGTATGGCTCTGTGTGTGTGAGTGTTCATCTAAACACATACTCCAAGTCAGTCTATGTTGCAATATTGTGCAGCTTGTTGCAGAGCATAGGCCTCTATTTCCACTAGACAGCGCTAGGACATTCAATTGAGCCTCCAGCTGCAGCTGCAAACAGAGGACAGGCAAACCATACATGTTCTGAAATCAACAGCACTTTACCACCACACCACAGATGTACACTTAGGAACGTGCTCACTAAACATGTGCAGCTCGACAGGACAAAGCACTTGTCCTGGCTTGTAGGTGGTGGCCACCACCCTGCAGCACAGTGTACTTACGCACTGTCCAATCTGAGGGACACATCAAACTAGGTTAGAGGTAACTTACACACCATTGTGGCTTGCAGGTGGTGGCCACCACCCTGCAGCTGCACGGCTTGTTGGAGGATGAGGCGGACCGATACCTCTTAGGGTTAGGGTGGCACTTTAAGCTAAAACTTAAGAGGTTTTAAGAGGTAACTTACACATGGCTTGCAGGTGGTGGCCACCACCCTGCAGCTGCATGGCTTGTTGGAGGACGAGGCGGACCGATACCTCGTAGCTCAAGACAGGCACAAGAAGCACAGCATGAAGGGCATGGGCAGCGGGAAGGTGCTGAAAGGGAACAGGTGATGGTGCACTGAGGGGGAGGAAGGAACGTGTGATGGTGATGGGTATCCGTGTCCTTGGTAAGCCGATGGTAAAGGACTGATGGTTGCGTCGGCATTGGTTTTGATACAGGCTAAAGGCGAAAGGGGTTTGAGTTTGTGTGTGTATGAGGGCGTTTATTAAAAGGGGGTGGGTATGTGATTGCAGGAAGTTGAAAGGGGGTAAAGGAAAAAGGGGAGGGGAGTGATGTCATTTGAGGATGCATGCAAGAGGTGCAACAGAAGAGGAACTTTGTGATGGGTCGCTCCCACCTGAATTGGACACACACAAGATGCTTCATGCCTACTGAATACGCAGCGCAAAAAACGCTTCACATCCACGTACACAAAAAACGACATGCAACATACACAGGCCACTGTCAGTTGTGAGCTGCGTGGCTGAAGAGCGCACCAAGGACGTGCTCAATCATCTGGTGGCCCCCCGTGCTGCTTGGTCTGGCAATGTGAGCACCAGAAGCTTGAGCACTTCTCCTGGGACCTCACGTGGTCTGGCCCTGCAAGTAAGTGGCGGATGTGTTCGTACCAGTGTGTACTTGTTTGTACACACTTGTACTTGTGTGTGTGTGTGTCCGTGTTCATACCTTGAGCACTTATCCCGGGACCTCATGTGGTCTGGCCCTGCAAATTAGCGGCGTGCGTGCGTGCGTGTGTGTGTGTGTGTGTGCGCGTGTGCGCGTGTATGTGTGTGACCGTCTGTCATTGTGGTGGTGGTGGTGGTGGGAGGGAAAGGCAGGGACTCTAAAGTTAGTGGTCAAGGAATTGGCTCCGTGAACAGGTGTGGGGTGGGGCAGGTGCAGAGGGTGCAGCCGTGGATGCCATTTCTTACATGCTTGCTACTGACCCAACCTAAGCTACCCACATATTGCGTCGTGTCTGCTTAGGGTTGGCCAGAATTGTATATATACGCCGTATATGACCATATACTTGGTGATTTCCCTGCCAAAAATACCGTGTATACCCCGTATATGTATATATAGTCCTGGCCAACCTTGTTTCTGCAACTTCTTCATGGATAGCTATCCGTGCCTTTGGTATCACTGCATCTCTGAGCATGTCTATATCTGCTGCTCCCCCTGTGTACTGTATTCCGCTTCATACCGTGCATCATAATAGGTGCTGCTCCCAACTCACAAACACGCTGCGCTGCGCTGCGCACCCTGCAGGTCATCATGACCCAGGAGCTCATGAGTGGCATGCTCACCCAGGTGCGTGCCTTTGGATGCCACTGTTTACCTCGCAGAGTGTTTTCAGGGCCTATGCTGAACTGTAAAACCCATGTGTCGACACTTGGTGAGAGAGAGACAAGCTTGGTGTAAGAAGGGCACACGCGTGAACAGCTTTCATTGTAGCCAGATCTTTGCCAAAGATCTAAGGGACCTGAACAGTGTCACGCCTACGTCCAGCTACTGTGTATGTGTCACGCCTACGTCCAGCTACTTTGATGCAGGTAGGCAGACCTTGGGTCTGTACCTGTACCAAGTCCTGCACCAACATGCCCTCCAATCACAGACATGACCTTTCCTGCCCACACACAGGACAGGGCCTGACACACAGGCATGACACCTTTTTGTAGGCGGCACAAAACCTGTAAATTTGATCACGTTAAACTGGCAGGCAGAGTAAAACACAGGGAAATAAGTACCACTCTTTCCATTGATCATTTGTCATGAGGCCTTCTACTGCAAAAATTTGGGGAAAAACAATGCGAATTAGATCCATGTGGTGCCTCGTGTTATCACTCAGAACATGCACAGTGCAAGCACGCTCACACTCTTCCACTTCCATTAGCACGCTCACACTCTTTTTTTCATTTTATTGCTGGTAGAATCAGGCCCCACACATTGTCTTGCATTACCTACAGCCTGCATGCACACTTGCTGAAAACCTCTACACAACTCGGTAGTACGCAGAGCCTGCATGTACACGAAAACGCTCTTCATATAAACACACACTCACATAGACGCACACTCGCACAAGCAAACGCATGTCTGCATGCTTTGCAGGTGGCATCAGATCCTCTGTTGCTGGGTCTGTTTGAGGAGCTGCTGAAAGAGGATGGCAGTGAGCTGTACATGCGCGCACCTGAAGTGTATGGCGTGCCTGTAAATGTGCCAAAGACGTGGGATGAGGTATGTGTAGTAGGTGTATGTACGAGGGGGTGCCTGCGTTTTAAAGTGTTATGTGTTGTAGGTGTATGTACGAGGTGGTGCCTACGTTTTAAAGTTGTATACATAGTAGGTGTATGTACAAGGGGGTGCGTACGTTTTAAAGTTTTATGTGTAGTAGGTGTGTATGAGGGGGTGCCTACGCTTTAAAGTGTTATGTGTAGTAGGTGTATGTACGAGGGGGTTGCTACCTTTTTTAAGTTGTATGTGTGTGTGGAGGGGTGAGGGGGTGCAGTGCATGGCGCACTTGTGGATGTGTCTGGCTTGGGATGAGATGAGTGCTTAAAAGTGTGTTTGTATGCTTGTATGTATGTCTTAGTGCTAGTATGTGAATGTGAGTATGTGCGTTAAAAGCGTTGTACGTGTCTTGGTGCTCAATTAAAGTGAAATTTTGCATGTGTAGGTACTTGAACTTCTGTTGTTTTATAAAACATGCGACTTATAACCGCACGCACACACGCACACACACATACACACACGCACATACACATAACTAATGCCCGCGCAGGTTCAGGACGCAGTGCGTGCGACAAACACAGTGAGCATAGGCTACCTTGACAAGTATGACAAGGTCCACCTTGGGATTGACTCTGGTACCTCCATCACCCTACAAGAGGGAGAGAAGCTGGTCGTGATTGCTGAATCCTAAAACAAAGCGTTGATGTCTTGGCAGCTCAGACCTAGGTATGTTGTGGCTGATTGAATGGCATTAAGTCACAAGGTGGGGGAAGAACTTGTTTTTTGATAATAAGGCGCGTCGTTCTTGGTGAGCAACCGATGCAGGAGCAGGATGATTAAAGTTGAAAAGTTTACATTGTTCTGTGTCAAAGCGATGCCTTCTACGGTCTGACAGCGTAGCATTCTCTAACTACAGGGCACACAGCTTATCCCTGTCTGTCTGTCAAGGCTATGAGTATATGAATATATCTGACACAACTGTGGGGTTGGTTTGTGAGTTCGTCTAGTTCATATTTGAATGCAAAAATGAAAAAAGCATGTTCTCTCTTGGGTTTTGATCAGTGGGCCAAAGTCATTTCTGGGGCTGGAAATGCATTAGAAACTGTTTAAGGTGCAATGGTACATTCGTTGTCTTATGCCCGTGCTTAAAGAGGTGCATTGTTGATTACACTTCATAGAGCTAAGTGCACAAATGCTTTGTCCGCCTTGGGGATAAATCTGTGTGCCTTATTATTTTATTTCTACAGCTTTTGTGATGGTGTTTTAGTGTGTAAAGCATTTTAGAAATGCATGGCAAGCAATACATGATCTTCAGAAGCAAGGAACTGGGACAAAGGATGAATCGTTTTTAATATGTTTAAGGTGTTTAGTACACTACCTGCGTTCTTTTTATTATCTTCAAAGAAGATGGGTTAGAGTGCATATACACTGAAATGGGTCAGTGTGTGTTTATCATGGTGAGTTATGTCTATCACATAAAATTGCGACCAATGGGAAGAGTAAAATGTGCAATGAATAAGCCAGTAGCTAAGAACTGTTAGTAGCTAGGTACTACTTGCAGAAACGACATGCATAACCAACTTGAAAGCTGTATTATAAACATGGTGTGAAGGCACTGCCACTGCGGCAGCAAACCACCTCTCCCCATTCTGTCAAATTTGCTGCCAAGCCAGTGAACTTAACTTGGCTGGCTTGCTGTTGAACATACCTACGAGCAAACAGTGTGGGAGCTGTACATGTCTAAAAGCAGGGCTAGGTTTTTTGGTGCCAGTAAAAAGCCGGGTGCTCTCCAATAACAAACATGACACCTTGCAAGCACACATGCACCCCCTCCACAAACTAGGAAATGCCAACAGCGTAGCAAACTACCATAAACACTACTAGACGCTTGTCGAAAATGGCAATGTCAATGGAGCCGCTAGCAACGCTTACCTAACAGCATCCTATGTCCCTGTTAAAGCCAAGTGCATCATTATGAACATCATTATGAACAGGAACCCTGTACAACCAAGAGCTTGCGTATGGTTGAAGCGCTTGATCAGCCTAAGTTGCCCCCTTTGCCCTCAACTAGACAGTGCTCTGCATATCCTTTCTGGGTGCCAACACGCAGGTAAGGAATATGAGCAACTGAGAGACACAACTTAGCATGTATGCAGCATGATCTTCGAAGCCATCAGCAAGACAGGCTCCCTAGGATCCTGCTTTGTCTGCATGGATATAGGCAGCGAACAGTTGGCTATGCAAAATCTTCAGGTTCCTGATACAGCTGAAACTAGGATTATACCAAAGTGGCTCTCTCCACCCCGCTTAGGCCAGCTGTTTTGATGGAGGTATCCGCAACGTCAGAGTAGGTTCAGCAGAGTAGGTTTAACAGTTGTGATATATTTTCTAGCAACAGCGTCAGCTTATTCATTGCCTATAATACCATGTGCGGGATCTGACTTTGTGGAAATGAATGGGCGATGGTGACTGGTGGATTGCTTTGGCAATGGATTGGAGAACATCTCCCTGGTTGTCCCTGGTTGTCCTTGGTTGGAGAACATCTCCCTGGTCATTGACGGTGGGTGATGTTGTCGTGTAAGCCGCTGTATTTTGCCTTTTCAAAAGCCTTTGTAGAATGTTGAGGTGCTCAGGGGTGAGCATGCCTTTGCATTTCCTGTCTACGTTGTATATGCAAGCTACTCTGGCAGTTTACACTTCTGGGAGTACAGGGTTGCCTGAGGGAGATTCGGTGTCATTTCCTTGGTGCTTCATGTGATCAACGACAGTAATCCAATACTCACAGCGCCCAGTGGCTACAATGTCTGCTTGAAGGTTGGTGGGCTGGAAGTCAAAATCGACTTTGTTCCAGAGTTTGATATCATAGGACTGGTAGGAGTTTTCTTCTTGGTTGGCTAAGAACCCTTGTTTTTGAAGATCATTAAAGTGTTTGTCTGGTGCAGGTTGCGGTAGGTTTGGTGCCGTGATATGCTCTTTGTACATCTGGAGACCGCGTCTAAAACTTTCACAAGTATTTTGCATTTCCTGGCTCCCACTTGGGTTCCACAGACTTTCACCAGCTCTCTTTTGAGGGATTTAATGGTCCGTTACTATTTCTTTTCATTTTCATTTAGGTTAATTCAGGCTGGCAGGCCCGTGTGTCATTGGTTTCAATAGCCTCTCGCTCATTGGCATTGTAGCAGTTGGTTTATACTAGTAGGCACTGCCAATGGTAGATACGATTACAGGCATCACATACGTACATGTCTTTAAAGGAAGGGAGGGAGCAGATCCAGTGATTTAAGAAGTCCTAGATGGTAGGAGCACACTTCACAGAATGCACATGCAATATCAGTGCAAGCAGCAGCTTGGATGGTTTTTGGGCACTAATTTAATTGCTTCGAATAGGGGTATCATCTTTCTAAAATCATAGGAGCGTAGTGCGTGTGGTATTGCTCCTGTCTTTCTGGGGGGCCAGCATCTCTACCCCTTTAGCTGCACGTGTAAAATCTCCAATCATCTATGTTGTGGAGTCATACTTAAGGCTGCATCCAAATAGACCTGCTGTTGGCAGGCAATAACAGATTTCACCACCTTTGTTTGAACCCGTGAAGCTCAAGTAGCCTTTTTGCCCGTGCAACACTTTTCAGCAGATGCATGAACTGCATTATTGCATCTTAGTAGGATTCGTGCAAAAGCATAAGGCTCCTGGGCTTCTTGTGGAGCACAGACTTTCTGAAGTAATTTTTTTTTTTTTGGTGGGGGTTGTTACACGGTCCTCAGCAAGGGCCTGACAGAATGAAGGAAAAAAACCTATAAGACTGGGAAAAGGAAAACTCCTGCCTAAAACAGAAAAACCCTCCTTGAAAAA
>Ga0307947_1003085_pt1 | contig 13446 bp, 13 predicted proteins | sample OrgLakmetagen232_FD_201840 | JGI IMG/M metagenome (GOLD analysis project Ga0307947, IMG submission 201840) | Saline water microbial communities from Organic Lake, Antarctica - #232 | ecosystem: Environmental > Aquatic > Non-marine Saline and Alkaline > Saline | place: Antarctica: Organic Lake...
GTGTGTGTGTGTGTGTGTGTGTGTGTGTGTGTGTGTGTGTGTGTGTGTGTGTGTGTGTGTGTGTGTGTGTTTGTGTGTGTGTGTGTGTGTGTTTGTGTGTGTGTGTGCGCGCGTGTGTGTGTGTGTGCGTGTGTGTATGTGTGTGTGTGTGTGTGAGTCTGTGCGCATGTGTGCTTCGTGTTGCTCATTTGCAGGTCTGCCGTCTGAATCCACCAGAAAAAAAATTATTAATTGCATAATGGACTGGCAGAAAAAAATATTAATAGCACGGCAGTGTGACAGGTTCAATGCTGTTTGAATTAGCATATATTTAACTTATTTATTCTCTTTAAATTGAACTGATAGCAGCTTTGTGTCTCTTAAGTTCCTGACCAGGCATGGCCGATCATGGCGAGACGCTCGCTAATTTCATGGCTATTGCCGATTGCTCCGACGATGCACTTGCCATCAACACTTTAGAAGCATCAGACTGGAAACTCGAGGAGGCAGTCAACCTGTTTTTTGCTAGTGCCGCTGCTGCTGGTGGCGGAAATAGTGGGGGGGGAGGAGCTTCAGGATATGCCTCTGGACAGCAAGGGGGGGGTGGAGGAGGAGAGGAGGAGGAATTCGTGCGTGCACCCATCGATTCCAAGATCGATCGTCTAGTCGGGGGCCAGTTCAACCCTTCAACGCGTGCGGGGCCTATGTACGGCCTGTCAGGCCCTAGCGGCAGCAGCAGCAGCAGGGCACAGCCGGCTGTGGATGTGTTCCGGGATTTTGAACGGGAAGGGGCAAACCGGGGAGGACCAGCAAACCCTAACCCTGGATCCAACCATTCCCTGTCCAACCTCTTTGCCCCTCCCACAGGCCTGCTCTTCCAGGTACAATCAAAGCTTTCTTTACTTATTGAAATTGTACACACTTTGCGGGACGAAGAAGTTCAAACACAAGTTGGTTCTCTTGCTTTTTCTGACCCTGCAGGGTGGTTTTGAAGCAGCCAAGGCACATGCAGCTCAGCAGGGCAGGTGGCTTCTATTGAACGTGCAGAGCCAGTCAGAGTTCGCTTCACATCGACTCAACAGGGACACGTGGTGCGTTTTTTGTGCGTGCTCACCATGTTCACACATGCTTCACCAAAAGGAGCACACCGAGCTTTCCTTGCCCACGGTGCACGTGTTGGTTTTCAGTCCATGCTTTAACAACCTGTTGCACTGCACAGCAACATTGGGATTTCTTCTACCAATATTAAGCGACCGTGTACGCCCCTTTCTTCTATTGGCATACTACCAAGTTTTGTGCTCATCTAACACGCATTCTGCGATGGCCTCGCTCATTCGAGATGTTGGTTTTGTTGGCCTTGACTGCAGGTCCAACGACATTTTACAGGACATGGTCAAGGGCATGCTGGTCTTCTTCCAGGTACGATGCCTTATTGCTCCTACCACAGCGCACAAACACACACACATACACACACAACCATACACACAACCACACACACACGCGCACTCACACACACACACAACTGCACACTCACACACACAAACACACACACACATTCAGGCCCACGAGGACCATGATGAAGGAACTCAGCTTGTCAGTAGCTACCGTATCAGCGGGACCCCCACGATCTGTATCATAGACCCCATCACAGGTACCGGTCGTGACTCAATGTTCATCACTTACACCCGTGCACTCGCCTCGTGCTGCCTGAATAAAAGAGGTTGGCCTTCATCACAATTGCATTCTCATCCGCATTTGCTGTTGCTCATTTGCATCTGCATTTGCTGTTGCTCATTTGCATCTGCATTTGCTGTTGCTCATTTGCATCTGCATTTGCTGTTGCTCATCTGCATCTGCATTTGCTGTTTCTCATTCTCATCTGCATTTGCTGTTGCTCATCTGCATCTGCATTTGCTGTTGCATGAACCCCGTACTGTATGTCATTGCCCCAACAATGTGCTCGAAAACGCCCTTTTCTCTGAACGTTGTAAGGGTGAGCTTGTTTGCATTTGCCCTACTGTTATACAGGCCTTCCTTGCCTGACCACGAAAGGGGCAGAACAAAAGGGCCCGCTCTTTTATACGTTAATAAAGTTGTCCCTTGCATTGCACGCAAACTTAATTTAGAGCCTAACACATTAATTACAAGTCTCTTTGGTAGCCCCTGAGGCTTTGATTTTTGCGCCAAAATATCTGGTTATCTGCACCCTGCATAGGACACAGGTTCCACACGAATACACACACACATACATACAAACATACACTCTCCAGGGATTAAGCTCTTTGAGAAGCAGGGCTTTGTCGATGCGGAACAGTTGATTGAAGACTTGGTGCCTTTCATGGATGCCGGCCCCAAGGTACGAGGGTTTGAGGGTCTGTTATTTCTTGAGGTGGAGGGATAGGGTAGAAAGTTGGGGTTTCAACACTCAGGGATTCGGGTTCGTAGGCTAAATCAGTACAGGGCTGTTCTTTTAGCAGGGCTGGGTTTCTCAGGCAAAGAAAAGGTGTTTTATGGAGCGGAAGAAGAAAGTACCTCACCAGCGAGACCCATTGGCCGCCTCTGCCATTACCACTTGTACCTCAAGGAGCACTGTTTGCAGTGCTTTATTGGCGAAGCCCCCCTCGTGGGGGCGTGAGCTCCTAGCGTTGATGGCTTCCCACCACACTTCACACAGGCCTCCCCAGGCTCTGTATCCTGTAACTTTGCTTTCGCATTCAAGCCATATGACTTGAAGAAATGAGTTGATTAAGCATTGGTTATAGAAGTGCCAAAATGCTGAAAATAGCCGATGGTAGGTCTGTACAAAGAGTTGTAGCACAGCCCCCCTTGCTAGGCAAGAGCCTGGGCAAAGTAAATGACAGCCGACAACGGTACAAGGCATATGACAAGCTTTTATAATGAAACTTTGCTTTCGCATTCAAGCCATGCATATCCTGCACACGCCCGTACACAGTGCGATTGCCTGCTTTGCTATATTGTGCATGTGTGTCCTGTGTGTGCACATGCATGTCCTGCATATGCCTGTACACAGTGCGTGGTTTAGAAGTGTGGCTGGTCCTGTCCTGCAGGTGTGCAATTTTGCTGTGTATTCTAACACTCAATTGGGGGACTATTACACTGTATGTCTTATTTCTTCCTACTCTTCTTCTTACTCTTTTTAGTCTTCTTCTTACTTTTCTTCTTTACTCTTCTTATTGATGCGCGTACTTCTTCCTACTCTGCTTTTGGTTATCATTTTCTTTTAGAACGTTTTAGATGCAAATGTGCAAATGCACCCAACCAAGTGAAATTATGTTGTTCTTGCTTTCAGAGCTTTAATGCAGATGAGCTCGATACTTCTTTTTTGATATTTTCATTGTTCTTGCCGCACTCCGCTTATCTTTTTCCTTCAGAGCTTTGGTGCAGACGAGCTCACCTAATTTGTCCCAACTACTAGCACCCCGCAAACTGCTTTTCTTTGAAGCGCTTACGGTACGCGGGATGAGGATGCACTTTGCATTCCCAGGGTAATTACTAGGGTTGGCCAGTACCGTGTATCTATAGGGTTGGCCCAAACTGCATACGGGATTTCCGTAGACGTATATATACGCCGTATAAACCGTATATATACGTATTTTCCGTAAATATTCCGTTTTTTGATATTTCGACCTTCTCAGAAATGAAATTTAGGGGGGTCATCTTGTAGCTCTTGAAGAGCTGTACAAACGTATCCAATTTAGTTGTGCCAAAAAATCAAAGGTTGGGAAGCTATGCTTGCCCAAAGAGGCCAAAACACACAGGCACACACGGTCACTGTCACGAGACTCCTCTTCTTCCCCCACCCCATCGAATTACCTCGTTTGTGTATGCACGTGTGTGTGTGTGTATGTGTGTGTGTAAAAAGGTACATGCATGCATGCGTGGAATTCGTGCACGCGTGTACATATGCGTGTGCATGCATGTGTGTGGGCATGCGTATGTATGTCGTGCGTGCATGTGCGTGTGCATTTGCGCGCGTGCATGCACACGTGCCCGTGCCCATGCTTACGTGTGCGTGTGCGTGCGCATGCTTACGTGTGCGTGTGCGTATGCATGCTTACGTGTGCGTGAAAATGCGTGTTCACGTGCTTGCTTATGGTTGTATGCATACGTGCGTGCATGCACATGTGTGAGTGCGCATGCTTACGTGTGCGCGAACATGCGTGTGTGTGTGCTTGCTTATGGTTGTATGCATGCATGGGTGCGTGCATGTGCGTATACATTTGCGTGCGTGCTGAGGTTCGTTCATGCATGCGTGTATGTGTGCGTGCTACATGTGTGTAAACGCACGTGCATGTACCTTAGCGCACGTACATGTGTGTTTGTGTGTGCATCTGTGCACACAGGTTTGCGTGCATGTGTGTGTGCGCGTGCAGGGGTGCGTGCATGTATGTGCGCGCTTGCAGGGGTGGGTGCATGCACATCGGGAAGAGTATGTGTCGTTTCTGTTCCTGCATTGTCTCCGCCCTGGAATCCTTCTTTGAGGTTGGCTTGCATGCCCTGCTCATACTCAAACTCTGGTGCTCCTGGTGCTGCTGCTTCTGGAACCCTTGCTGTCGAACCACTGGCTGCTGTTGAATTATGACGGATTCTCCTCCACGAGGGATACAGCTGTTCAATACCACAAGCACAATCTTTAATTATTGCCCGGATACAGGACTTTGTGTGGTCTCGAAGGCCAGTGGAAGGTCGCTTTCGACCACTCATTCAGACCGTATATATACGTATATATACGGAAAAATCGTATATATACGTAATAGACGCCGGCTAAAATTCACATACGGTGTATACGAATACGGGTACGGAGGAAATTTATTTATACATACGTATATGTACGGTACGTCTATATACGGCGTATATATACTTATACGGTTTGGGCCAACACTATATATCTACTATATACAGCATTTTTGGCAGGGAGATCACCAAAATTACGATCATATACAGAGTATATATATGGTTCTGGCCAACCCTAATAACTACCCTCAGGCCTCGTGCGACTCACGACGCAAGCAAAACAGGACTGCACCTGCACTGGACTTGCCTGTCTTGATGCAATACAAAATTAAGGGTGTGCGTCATTGTGGTGCAAACATACTCCTATTTTTGTGAAGGGGCACGGTCACAAATCCACGGCACGCAGAGGGGGTAAACGTAGAGTTGGCCAAAACCATATATGTACGTTGTATATACGGTATTTTTGGCAGGAAAATCACCAAATATACGGTCATATACGATGTATATATATACGGTTCTGGACAACCTGAGGTAAACGTACGTGTCCCCAGCTAAGTGGCTAGCTCGTCAAGCTTCTTGACCTTCAGGTTCTTGACCTTCGGACAACAAATCTTTTGAGGTAGCCACCAATTATGGGACACGTATGTTCACCTGCAGTTTACGTAAATAACTAGGGTTGGCCAGAACTGTGTATGCACACCATATATGACCGTATACACGGTAAATCCCCTGCCAGGAGTACCGTATGTACACCGTATATACGTTTGTATGTACGGTTTGGGCCAACCCTATAAACAACCCCCTTTGGTTTGCATTTTGTTTTCATTGTGCAGGACCCTAGTGCCGCAATTGCCTCACATAGGTGATGGTCACAAAATGCAAGCATTCCCCAATACGCTGCATACATGCCGTGCTGTGCATTCACTATTTCTGTCTGTGCATTCGCATTTCTTCTCCTGTGCGCTTGCAGGTTCCTGGGGCTGGCAAGCTCACATATAGGTGATGGCCATAATATGCATGCATTCCCCAATACGCTGCATACATGCCGTGCTGTGCATTCACTATTTCTGTCTGTGCATTTGCAGGGCCCTGGTGCAGGCAAGCTCATCCAAACAACAATTCCGACCACGAACTCTCCAACCCGCTGCATGCTGCCCATGCCCTGCACTCACGTTTCCTTTGTGCTTTCGTGTGTTTGGTGTGCTTTGCAGGGCCCTGGTGCAGGCAAGCTCACCCAAACAACAACTCCAACCACGCACCCCCAACCCGCTGCGTGCGTTCTATGCCCTGCATTCACGTTTCCTTTGTGCTCTTTGTTTGGTGTGCTTTGCAGGATCCCGGGGCTGGCAAGCTCACACAGATGATGGCCATGAAGAGCAGGCAGCCAGCACGCAAGCAAGTAGGCCCTTGCGGAAGCCTTTTGGGTGGTAGAGCATCAATTTATTTCACCTACTCGAAATGCTGCTTCATAAGGCAGCATGTAAATGTTGCACCGCACGTCGAACATGTGTTACCTCATCATCTCCACCAATGGTACTTGTGTGAGGGCTGGGTCATAAAGCGTGACCGTGTTGCCAGGAAGGGACGCATGCACATACGCGCGCACACACACACACACACACACACACACACACACACACACACACACACACACACACACACACACAGACACACACACACACAGTCAGGAATGGTCAAGGCGGCAGAGGTTTAGGCAACAAAGCACTTTTCTTTCAAAATACCCAATATATGCACTTTAAGTCTTTGACAGAACTTAGCCCACCCTTTGACGGAAGCTGCCCACAGGAAAACGCCCTAATATGTAGGGTGGCCAGTCCCGTGTATATACACGTACACATTTATATATGTGCGTGTATATATAAACACAAATATTCATATATATATATATACAGACACGTACACGACCGCAAGTACAGTGATTCCCCTGCTCAAGATGCCATAAGTACACCATATGCACGTGAGTGTGTAAGGTCTGGCCAGCCACGATATATTTTCAATGCTTCCTTTGGATAAGGTGAGGCCGCAAAGGAATTGCGTTGAAACCTTGGATACGAGCAAAACAAAATACGGAGGTTTGGCACAAAACGTACCCACACACACAACATACCTGTAGGGTTGGCCAGAACCGTATACATACACCGTATATGACCATATATTCGGTGATTTTCCTGCCAATAATACCGTATATACACCGTATATGTATGGTTCTGACCAACCCTATGTACATTACCGTGTGATTGGGAATTTTGTGCTAGAATTACCGTGTACATACCATGTTTTTACAAAGGGTTCTGATTGACACTGGACATGTGCGTGGACATATTTGGGAATGACATGATTGGTCAGGTGCACACATTGGGCATGAAAGGCTCTGTCACGTAAACCACTGTTGCCTTGACCATTTCCGACTCTCTGTGTGTGTACATGTAAGAATGGCATGGTCAGGTGCACACGTTTGGTACGCACATTCAAAATCGCATCTGCTGAGCAACGTGCAAAATACTGGTCTGCATTCCGTTCATCTTTATCAGTGCTTATTTGGTGGTGCAGGCTAAGGAAGGAGGGAGCAGAGTCCTGTCTGAAGATGAGCAGATTGCCATGGCCTTGGCGGCATCCATGGAACCTGGTACTTCAGGTGTGCGCACTCATGCGGTGTGTGTGTGTGTGTGTGTGTGTGTGCGCGTGCACGTGCGCGTGCGCTTTCGCATGCGTGTGTGCTTAAGTTCCGTATTTTTGCTCTTTGACATGCATCTCAAGCTAGTCTGTTCATCAAACTTGAGGGAAGCAAGAACAAGCCGCTGCAAATCAGCAGCGATGCTTAGGTGCAGGATTGTCATGTTTATGACACACAGGATGACATCACGTGTGTCATAAACATAACACAGGATGACAAAGTGTGTCATAAACATAACACAGGATTCCATAAAGTGTGTCATAAACATAACGCAGGATGCCATGTGTCATAAATATAACACAGGATGACATAAAGTGTGTCATAAACATAACACAGGATGACATAAAGTGTGTCATAAACATAACACAGGATGACAAAGTGTGTCATAAACATAACACAGGATTCCATGTGTCATGATGTGTCATAAACATAACACAGGATGGCATCATAACAGAGGATGACATGAAATCCAGAAGTAAGACCTGAAGATGAAGTCGAAGCCTTTTGTGCTGTGAAGTGCGTACCTGCCTGGCTCTCTTCTTCTACAACTCCATTCCTGCTCGACGCGCAGCTCATACACAGCCGCCTTGTCTAGCTCAACGTCACTGAGCTTGTCTTCCCCCTCTGCTGCTGAAGTGAAGGTACCTTGCGGCGATTGCAAGGGAAGACCAGCAGCGAGCTTCTTTCTTCCGTCCTGCAAACACCGAATTCATTGTTCTTGACGTGCAGCTCAAGGTACCTCCACTTCGGCAGCAGAGGGGGAAGGCGAGCCCAGTGATGATGAGCTGGACGAGGCGGCTGTGTATGCGGCGATTGCAAGGGAAGACCAGCAGCGAGCTCTGGCAGAGCAACAACAAGTAGAAGCCCTAGCACGGCCGCCCCCAGAGAAGGTGAGCGGTGTGTGCATAAAGAAAGGTTGTGTGGTGTGCATGAGGAGGGGGTGTGTGGTGTGCATGAGGAGGGGGTGTGTGGTGTGCATGAAAAGGGGGTTTGTGTGTGCATGGAGAGGGGGTGTGTGGTGTGCATGGGGAGGGGATGTGTGGTGTGCATGAAGCATGAAGAGGGGGTTGGTTGTTGTGTGAGAGGCTCAAGATGATGGCAGATGATAGGTGGAGGGGGTAAAAGGTAAAAGGCAGAAAGTTGCGGCATGGCTACCCCCCAGATAGATATCACTATTCTATCAGGAGTGCAGTGTTTAAGTTATTGTAAGGCTGCACCATTGGCGGCTACGACATTTGCTAGTACACCAATATGTAGTGCCCTCGTGCTTTTGTAGCTATGTACGCCTCAGGCAGGAAATGTACAAATGACCAGGAAATGACCATACACGTATAGGATTCCCTATTTATTTCCATGATAAAATTGGTACCACAACTGAAAGGCGATGCAGTTGTAAACTTGAAGCTGTTAATTGCATGTCACGAGCTTAGTTCCAGGTTGTGTGTGTGCTGAATGCAGACCCCGACAAGCCAAGTTACATGCAATACAAGTCTGGCTGCAACATTCGACAATATGCAACAAACACGGCCGCCAAGCATGCACAACCAAACAATACGCAACAAATTTTGATCGTACGACATGCAACAAAACTGGCTGCAGATCATGCAAATTTAAACAACCCACAACAAATTTTTATTGTATGTCATGTAACAAAACTGGCTGCAGATCATGCAAGATTAAACAATATGCAAACGACTCAACTGCAGATCGTGCAAGATTTGACAACATGCAACATCTTTGGCTGCAGATCATGCCAGATATGTTGCGCTGTGCAATCCCCAATCTGTGTTACGTGGTACGATTGTGGCTGCAGATCATGCAAGATGCAGAGGCCCGTCTGCCTCCAGAGCCTGTCGGGAATGACAGCACTTCTTGCAGGATTGCTGTGCGTCTACCTACAGGTACGTTGGATGCAAATTGGGGGAATGTATGTTAAGTGGGTGCACGCCCGTGCATGCGTGCTCTGGTGCATGTGGTGAGCACCTCCGTGTTTGCGATGTGGTGAGCACCTCCTTGCTGTGTTGAGCACCTCCATGCTGTGCTGTGGTGAGCAAATCCGTGTTTGCGATGTGGTGAGCACCTCCGTGCTGTGCTGTGGTGAGCACCTCCGTGCTGTGCTGTGGTGAGCACATCCGTGCTGTGCTGTGGTGAGCACAAGTCCATGTATGTATGTATTCTACCCATGTGTTTTCCCATACCCAATGGGTATTACAGTATACTGGGTTATGACTTAAGTTGGCCAGAACTGTATATGTACACCGTATATGGCCGTATGTACAGTAATTCCCTTGCAAAAAATACCGTACGTACACCGTATGTGGCCGTATGTACAGTAATTTCCCTGCAAAAAATACCGTACGTACACCGTATATGCGCAAGTATGTTTGGGCCAACCCTTGTTATGACCCATGTGTGTATGTACCCCATCCATGTGAGAAGTGCAACTGTGCTTCCTACAACGCTGCTCTCCTGACGCTCTGCTGCCCAGCACATTGCGAGTGAGCGTGTCGTGTGTGTGTGTATGCATGTGTGTGTGCTAGTGTGCTTTGTGCTAATGAGCTTGTCTTGTGTGTGTGTGTGTGTGTGTGTGTTTGTGAGTGTGTGTGTGTGTGGATGTGTGTGTATGCTAGCGTGCTTTGTACTAATGAGCTTGTCGTGTGTATGCTAACCTGCATCGTTTTGGAGGCTGGCTGGATCCTGATGCGTTGGTTGTTCGCCTCAGTTGCCTCTACATGCGTTGCTGATTGCCTCCACAAGCGTTGTTGATTGCCTCTACCTGCGTTGCAGATTGCCTGTTTACAACTAATACATCTGTACGAGGGAAATAAAAAGTGAAGCCTGAATCCTAGGCTGTGGATGATCACCTATGAAACAAACTGGCATCGCTTACATCACAAAGTAAGCCTGCATCCTAGGCTGTTAATGACGGATGATCATCTGTGGCATATTTTGGCACTGCACACATTACATGTAAAGCCTGATTCCTAGGCTTTGAATGCTTACGTGTGGCATAATTTGGCACTGCACACATTACAAGTAAAGCCTGCATCCTAGGCTGTGATACACCACCTGTAAAACTAAGTGGCATTGCGTGCCAATCGCAAATTGTTGCTCCACTCCGGACAAGAGACTATAACTCAGTGGCATTGCGTGCCGATTGCATTGTTGCTCCACTCTGGACAGGAGACCGAGCTCAGCGGCGCTTTCAGAAGACGGACAAAGTGCAGGTGCGTTGCTTTTTGTGTACTCGTAACATAAAGAGGCGGACGAAGTGGAGGCTTTTCTGTACGAGCTTTTTAGTACAAAGTGCTGGTGCATTGCTGCATAGGCTTCCCCCACAGAAATGGGACTATGAAGTGCGTTGTTGGTGGGCTGTTGCACAAAGCAGAAACTGAATTGTTCTACAAACTCCCTCACAGATAAGCGCTGACTATGTTTGCCATCTAGACTTGTAATTGAGGGGGAAAATGTGCGGGCTGTTCACCAGCCTTGTAATTAGGCATGCATGCCTTCACCGTTAGACATTTACATGCGTGTTTGTGATATTGGCTGGGCCATTTGAAGCCGAGCAGCGTGCATGAAACCCCATGACCTGACCTCAGAAAACCCTAACCCTGGCAAGTCTAAAACTCTATGAGCATGTGGCTTAGCAAAGCTTGGCACTGGTTGCCAACCGACCCTACACCTTTTATGCCACTGGTAGAATTCATGCTTGAGTGCTGGTTCGTAGCGTAGACCTCACTGCCGCTGGCTTATTGCTTGAGATGAAGACGTCGTCAATTTTGTTGGTCGTATGATCTTGATCGCAGGCGTTATAGACCTCGTACTGTCCAAAGTCCTCGAAGCGGCAGGAGGGAAGAAGTTCGAAGTGGTTGCCTCATTCTTTTGTTGGTCGTATAATTTTGATCGCAGGCGTTAATAGACCTTGTACTGTCCAAAGTCCTCGAAGCGGCAGGAGGGAAGAAGTTCGAAGTGGTTGCCTCCTTCCCAGGTTCGTTGTCATACATCAGGTCTCCGAGTACTTCAAGAAGGAGAACTCGGCAGTCAAACAAGGCAGGCTGCTATGTTTTTGCTGGGCTCATCCACTGCATTGTACGTATGTATATATTGTTCTGTGTAAACTACGCAACCAACTTGACTATGTTTAAAATTTGAACCTGATAGGAGTTTCGAGGACTTTTAAAATAAGCTGTATACTGGCTGGCCATAACCTGAACATACACCACACGCCCTGTACAGTCGTATACTGGACGATCCAGGTAGCAGAGCGGACGATTTTACTTTTCATATTCTATATAAATCAGGGGGAAATTGCTAATATATGTATAGGGTTGCCATGACTGTATATACACGTAGCACATGTGCATGATAATAAAATAACCTAAAAATACCGTATGTAAGTGTCTGTGTGTGGCCTTGGCCGACCTTATATACAATCGTGTACACATATACATGCACACTATCTATTTGAATTACAGCCACAGCAAGGTATCAGATTGGTAACCTGCTGTATCTGTAATATATATGCATACAACTGTATAATTGCAGAAGGGGTCAACTGAGGCCCTAAACAGGGGTACTTTTGAAATGTGAATTGAGTATGTGCGCCCCAGCCGGCAGTTTCTAAACTTGATACCCAGAGGTACTTTTGCTACATTTTTCACCACCATTCTCTCATATCTCACCACCCACTGACCTGATTTGTGTCATTTATCCTTTTTTTATAAAAAAACGGCCAGGTTCCCCATTTTGGCCCATTTCCCTTAGAGAAAATCAGCAAAAGGGGTGCCAAAAAGGTGGAAAATCAACTTTCACCAAATATACTTTTTAAACCCCAGGATGTTGGGTGTCATAAAGGAAGTCCTCCTGTCTTGTTTTGGGATGAAAAGAGGCCCTGCTTGGGGCGTGGTGGCCTGTTATGTGGAAACTCAGTGCCAAAATTTGAACTGTATTTCTGTCCAGACCACCGGGGTGGTCCTTTTGGCCCCAAACTTCATGAACCATCTAGTTATATCATTCAAACATGATTTGCATCAAAAAAGTCACATTTCAGGACATTTGCTCAGTTGACCCCCTCTGGTATAATTGTGTATATTAGGGGATGTTCAGTTCAATTTTTTGGGAGCAAGGGTTCGATTTCGTGAAAGTTCTAGAACCCCCGAACTGTTTGAGCAGTTCGATGTGCAATTTCGAAAATGGAGGATTTTGCTGGTTTCTGTGGTCATACTCGTCCAAGACATGCTTGAATTGTCTTAAATACATACAACATATTATATTTAATCAATGCACGACAAATCAGAACGTTTGACGGCCATCTAAGGCTTTTCCAGCATTATTGACTACAATTGTGGACCCAAGAATTCGAGAAAAGGGCATAGAGTTCGACGAACTTTTAATAGCTCTCGAACGGCATTTTTAGGGTTTGTTAAAATGCGTGAAAGTTCGCGAACCCGAACTTTTGACCGAACCCTGAACTGAACAACCCTGGTGTACACGTAGACGTGATTGCCACAGCAAGGTATAAGACTGGTAGCCTCCTGATACCTGTAATATATAACATGCCTGTATATATATGCATATGCACACAACCCCCTCTGCGCCATCGTACCACAAGAATAGCCACAGTTTTAAGCTGCAAATTGCAGCCTTGTGACACTTTTTATCAACAGCCTTGGAAATAGAGCAAAAATACACCTAGTGGTGTGCAGGCCTTTTGCCTCCTTTTACTATGCACATAATCCCTATGAGCGGCCCTTTCCTCCTTTTACTCTGCAGGTGGGATGTTGGGTGGCTCTGTATCCACTGGGCGGTGCAGAACACAGAACAGCATCCCTTCATGCTGTTAGTGACAACATTATATGTGATTGTCGTGCAGCCCACGGCAGCGTTTGAACAAGTAACCACTTACACATAGGCATTAAAACCACCCACATTTTTAAATACGTAGAAAGAAGGCTCCTACTTATTTTATTCTTCCTCTCCTCTCCTCTCCTCTCCTCTCCTCTCCTCTCCTCTCC
>Ga0307947_1003087_pt1 | contig 13444 bp, 10 predicted proteins | sample OrgLakmetagen232_FD_201840 | JGI IMG/M metagenome (GOLD analysis project Ga0307947, IMG submission 201840) | Saline water microbial communities from Organic Lake, Antarctica - #232 | ecosystem: Environmental > Aquatic > Non-marine Saline and Alkaline > Saline | place: Antarctica: Organic Lake...
TGTCATATTATTATGTGATATATATATATATATGATAAATGATATATGCACGCAATAGCCTGTGAGCAGTACATACATCTAATGTATGATATATGCATGCACGCAATAGCCTGTGAGCAGTACATGCATCTAATATATGTGATATGTGATATGTCATATATATAAAATGATACATGCATGCACACAATGGCCAGTGAGCGGTACATGCATCTAATATATGATATATGATATATGCATGCATGCACGCAATAGCCTGTGAGCAGTACATGCATCTAAAATGTGATATATGATATATGCATGCATGCAATAGCCTGTGAGCGGTACATGCATGCGCGCTCACATGTCATAACCGAGTTTATTGGCATACTGCTCCAAGGCATGTGTTCTGCACACATCTAATACATGATATATGCATGCATGCAATCAAATGAGGAGGTCTTTCATGATGCACTACCCCAATATTTGTGAGCATTGCATACACAGTTAACAACAATCAATGCTGACGGACACTTACGCAGCACGCACACACACGGGAAGCATTCAAGCACACAAAGCAAAAATGCATAAAAAGTCACAGTTGGGACGAGTGTGCCAAAGACAAGATGGATTAGAGTCACCTGTGACTACACACGCACCCACGAAAGTTTCCAATGGGAACGGATGTGGCATCCCCAGCTGTGTTTGTTGACAGGACTACACACAATGGAAGGGCGATGCAAGAACAGGACAGACGCAGTACCAAACACGCATACACATACACCTGAAACACACGAAGAACAGAACAGACGCAGTACCAAACACGCAAACACACACACACACACACCTGAAACACATTAAGGACAGAACAGACGCAGTACCAAACACGCAAACACACACACACACACCTGAAACACATTAAGGACAGAACAGACGCAGTACCAAACACACAAACACACACACACCTGAAACACACAAAGGACAGAACAGACGCAGTACCAAACACACAAACACACACACACCTGAAACACACAAAGGACAGAACAGACGCAGTACCAAACACGCAAACACAAACACATTGGAAACACACAAAGAACAGAACAGACGCAGTACCAAACACGCAAACACACACATACCTGAAACACATTAAGGACAGAACAGACGCAGTACCAAACACACAAACACACACACCTGAAACACACAAAGGACAGAACAGACGCAGTACCAAACACGCAAACACACACACATCGGAAACACACAAAGAACAGAACAGACGCAGTACCAAACACGCAAACACACACACACCTGAAACACACAAAGAACAGATGCAGTACCAAACACGCAAACACACACACACACCTGAAACACATTAAGGACAGAACAGACGCAGTACCAAACACGCAAAAACACACACACACACATCGGAAACACACAAAGGACAGAACAGACGCAGTACCAAACATGCAAAGACACAAACACACAAACACACACACCTGAAACACACAAAGAACAGAACAGACGCAGTACCAAACACGCAAACACACAAACACACAAACACAAAAACACACACACCTGAAGCACACAAAGAATAGAACAGACGCAGTACCAAACACGCATTCACACACACACCTGAAACACAATAAGGACAGAACAGACGCAGTACCAAACACGCATTCACACACACACACACCTGAAACACACAAAGGACAGAACAGACGCAGTACCAAACACGCAAACACACACACACCTGAAACACATTAAGGACAAAACAGACAAAGTACCAAACACGCAAAAACACACGCATACACCTGAAACACACAAAGAACAGAACAGACGCAGTACCAAACACGCATAAACACACACACACACCTGAAACACACAAAAAACAGAACAAACTCAGTACAAAACACGCAAACACACACACACCGGAAACACACAAAGAACAGAACAGACGCGGTACCAAACACGCAAGCACACACACACACCTGAAACACACGTTTCTTTGTGTTGAAGTGCATGCCCAGAGCAGTGGCTAAGGGCAACGGAAGCTTGTAGCGCTCTGGCTGCCAATCTACCCACAGCAAGACCTAAGGCCAAGAATGTAACACAACAAGAGTGTCAAAGCTAAAAAAGGCAATGAATTAACAATGGTGGTGCTTTGGCTGCCACTCCATTCACAGCAAAACCTGAGGACTGTAATGTCACAAGAAAAGAATGTCAAAGCCAGAAAAGGGCAATGGAAGCTTGCAGCGCGCTCTGGCTGCCAGATTACCCAGAGCAGAATTAAGAGGCCAAAAATGTAACACGACAAGAAATTGGCTTTATTTCAAGAAAAAAGGGCAATGGAAGCTTGCAGCGCTCTGGCTGCCAGATTACCCACAGCAGAATCAGGAAGAAGCCAAGGAAGAAATACAATGAGAACAGTAAAACGAGGCAAAATGGCCCTGGAAGTGAAAGCATTCTATGCTTTAATGCTGTCATGCTCTGCACCAAATCATTAATGCTGCCATGCTCAGCACCAAATCAATAATGCTGTCATGCTCAGCACCAAATCAATGATGCTGTTATGCTCAGCACCAAATCAATAATGCTGTCATGCTCAGCACCAAATCAATAATGCTGCCATGCTCTGCACCAAATCAATAATGCTGTCATGCTCAGCACCAAATCAATAATGCTGCCATGCTCAGCACCAAATCAATATTGCTGCCATGCTCAGCGCCAAATCAACAATGCTGTCATGCTCAGCACCAAATCAATAATGCTGCCATGCTCAGCGCCAAATCAACAATGCTGCCATGCTCAGCACCAAATCAATAATGCTGTCATGCTCAGCACCAAATCAATGATGCTGTTATGCTCAGCACCAAATCAATAATGCTGTCATGCTCTGCACCAAATCAATAATGCTGTCATGCTCTGCACCAAATCAATAACGCTGTCATGCTCAGCACCAAATCAATAATGCTGCCATGCTCTGCACCAAATCAATGATGCTGTCATGCTCAGCGCCAAATCAATAATGCTGCCATGCTCTGCACCAAATCAATAATGCTGTCATGCTCTGCACCAAATCAATAACGCTGCCATGCTCTGCACCAGTCCTCACAGGCAAGACCATTGATTGTAATAGGCCCCTTGCAAAAGCTTTGATCGCGAAATTATGGTTGAGCCTGCTAGCACAGCCTGACACACTTGTTGGGTTTGGGCTGATAGTAAGGGCTTGGCATATTATCATTATTTTATACTACCGTTTGTTTACGATCACTTCGAAAATTAAATAATTATTTGGCCAGAAAACGAAAATTTTAATTAATTCTTGGAGGCCTCTCTGAACTGAATTCGAAGTGATAAATTAATTATTTATAGTGGTTTTGAGAATGAAAATCAAAATCAGCTCCAATCACGCCAGTTGAACCCCCTGGCCGGGTTCTTGAAGCCCAGCGTCACCAGCTGAAAGGCTGGCTGATTCAGCCTCAGCCACAGCTTCAGCCAAACAGCAGTAGCAGTGCACAGGCAGCATTCATAGGGGACTCTCGAACTCAAAATTTAATTCCCGACAGGGCCCTCCCGAAGTGCCCTCGAACTCAGAAATTAATCCCCAGACCCCTTCACGAACTGAAATCGAAATTTTAATTAATTATTTGAAAGTGTGATCACGAACGGTATTATTATTTTATTATTATATTATTATTATATTATATTAAGGCAAGAGGCTGGCGATGCCAGGGACGATTCCAGCTCCTTTCCTCCATCATACAATTCCCAGCCTCTCGCAAACCGATAAGCGAAAAAAGCAACGCAGCTAGTGAATGACCCACCTTTGCAGTGGTGGGCGTGTCGCCCGTCCGCTTGACCTCGAACATGTCCTTGGGTAGGCCACTATGCAAGGAGCGGTCCCACACGGATGTGCTCTCCTCCCCTGGGTATTGAGCAGGGTCCAAATGCACCTGCACGACAGCAATGAAAGAAGCAGAGTGTCGTTTGCACGTTTTAATTCAGTTTAGTTTAGTTTGGATTACAAAGGCCTCCAGCCTGGCATGGCTGCTCAACCTATAGGTCCCAACAAATAAATCAATCAAAAAGATCGACAGCTGCACTAATAAATTTGTAAACTTCTGACGTTTAAAGATCAGCCTGCACTTGCAGTGAGGTGTTAATCACGTTTGGACTCTGAGCAGGTTCCTGGCACCCACACAACAGAGTTAATCCAGGAATGGGGTGTGATCTAACCTTTTGCTGTTAATCAATGTATATCTCCCAGGTTTCCCATAGATTAGCTACGCAAAATTAAGTTAAATACCTTCCCGGGAAGTTGTGCTTATTAGAGAAAACAATCCTGACATTAATGTGCAAGAGGGGTAGCTCCTTGGATAGGAGCATTGTAGTCAGTGTTGTGCACCTGACGCTTGACGGCGTCGATGGTAAATGACGCTGACGGCGTAATTAATGTCAAATTGACGGTAAAATAGTAAATTACGCCGTCAATCGTCAGAGTTTAGTGACGGTAACGCCGTTATTTACGATTGTAATTTACGGTGCCATTTTGAATGACGCCGTATGTGCACAACACTGATTGCAGTTTTAGTCAACGCAGCCAGCGTGATTTAAGGGAGGGGCTACAAAGGTGTTCGCACCAAACAAACTCCCACAGCACATGCGTACAAGTCCAATCGTGGTGACCTAATCCCTTTCTAGTCCACTCCTTGGATTGGAGCATTGCAGTTTTAGTCAACGCAGCCAGCGTGATTAAGGAAGGGGCTACAGAGGTGTGCGCACCAAACAAACTCCCACAGCACATGCAACATGCGTACAAGTCCAATCGTTGTGGCCTGGTCCCTTTTGAGTCATGTGCAGGATCATCCAGATTAAGCCATGCTACAGGGCTATGAAGGTGTGCGCATCAGACAAACTCCCACAGCATACGCAAACACGTACAAATTCAATCGTTGTGGTCTGGTTCCTATCGAGTCATGCGCAGGGTCGGCCAGATTAAGCCATGCTACAGGGCTACAAAGGTGTGCGCACCAAACAAACTCCCACAGCACATGCGTACAAGTCCAATCGCTGTGACCTGATCCCTTTCTAGTCCACTCCTTGGATTGGAGCAATGTCGTATGAGTCAACGCAGCCAGCGTGAATAAGGGAGGGGCTACAAAGGTGTGCGCACCAAACAAACTCCCACAGCACATGCAACATGCGTACAAGTCCAATCGTTGAGACCTAATCCCTTTCTTGTCCACTCCTTGGATAGGAGCATTGTAGTATGAGTCAACGCAGCCAGCGTGATTAAGGGAGGGGCCTCAGAGGTGTGCGCACCAAACACACTCCCACAGCAAATGCGTACAAGTCCAATCGTTGTGACCTAATCCCTTTCTTGTCCACTCCTTGGATAGGAGCATTGTAGTATGAGTCAACGCAGCCAGCGTGATTAAGGGAGGGGCCTCAGAGGTGTGCGCACCAGACAAACTCCCACAGCACATGCAACATGCGTACAAGTCCAATCGTTGTGGCCTGGTCCCTTTTGAGTCATGTGCAGGATCAGCCAGATTAAGCCATGCTACAGGGCTATGAAGGTGTGCGCATCAGACAAACTCCCACAGCATACGCAAACACGTACAGATTCAATCGTTGTGGTCTGGTTCCTATCGAGTCATGCGCAGGGTCGGCCAGATTAAGCCATGCTACAGGGCTGCAAAGGTGTGCGCACCAAACAAACTCCCACAGCACATGCGTACAAGTCCAATCGTTGTGACCTGATCCCTTTCTAGTCCACTCCTTGGATTGGAGCAATGTAGTATTAGTCAACGCAGCCAGAGCAATTAAGGGAGGGGCTACAAAGGTGTGCGCACCAAACAAACTCCCACAGCACATGCGTACAAGTCCAATCGTTGTGACCTGATCCCTTTCTAGTCCACTCCTTGGATTGGAGCATTGTAGTATAAGTCAACGCAGCCAGAGCAATTAAGGGAGGGCTATGAAGGTGTGCGCACCAAACAAACTCCACAGCACATGCAACATGCGTACAATCGTTGTGGTCTGGTTCATATCGAGTCATGTGCAGGATCAGCCAGATAAAGCCATGCTACAGGGTTACGAAGGTGTGTGCACGAGACAAACTCCCACAGCATACGCAAAAAACGCACAGATTCAATCGTTGTGGTCTGGTTACTTTTGAGTCATGTGCAGGGTGGGTCAGTAGAGCCATGCTTCAGGGCTATGAAGGTGTGTGCACCAGACAAACTCCCACAGCATACGCAAACACGTACAGATTCAATCGTTGTGGTCTGGTTCCTATCGAGTCATGCGCAGGGTCGGCCAGATTAAGCCATGCTACAGGGCTATGAAGGTGTGCGCATCAGACAAACTCCCACAGCATACGCAAACACGTACAGATTCAATCGTTGTGGTCAGGTTCCTATCGAGTCACGTGCAGGGTCGGCCAGATTAAGCCATGCTACAGGGCTATCAAGGTGTGTGCACCAGACAAACTCTCACAGCATACGCAAAAAACGCACAAACTCAATCGTTGTGGTCTGGTTCCCATCGAGTCATGCGCAGGGTCGGTCAGTAGAGCCATGGTGCTAGGGTTGGCCAGAACCGTACATCACGTAACAAGTGAAAGAAATCATAAAGTTGGCCTCACGCGTGTCAGATGCCAAACAATAGCAAGCAGTCTTTTGTGAGTGATTGCGCACCTCGACACGCTGCACGTGGTCTGTGAACTGCCCCCTTGAGACATACAGAAAGGAATGCAAGGCGCGTACGTCCTGCCTATCATTGATAAGGTGTTCTTACTACACACCTCAACAAGCTGCACGTGGTCTGTGAACTGCCCCCTTAAGACATACGGAAGGAGTGCAAGACACATACGTACTGCCTATCATTGGATAAGGTATTTTAACTTCACACCTTGACACGCTGCACGTGGTCCGTGAACTGTCCCCTAGGAGGACGGTGTAATTGCTTAATGAATTGAGGTAGAATTTAAGGTGGGACAGCTAAACATAAGACGCGCACCTCGATGCGCCGCACGTGGTCCGTGAACTGACCGCTAGGGAGGACGGTCAAGTTGCTCAATAATTTGAGGTAGAATCCAAGGTAGGGCAGGTTAATGTGAGACGCGCACCTCAATGCGCTGCACGTGGTCCGTGAACTGCCCTCTAGGGAGGACGGTCAAGTTGCTCAATAATTTGAGGTAGAATCCAAGGTAGGGCAGGTTAATGTGAGACGCGCACCTCAATGCGCCGCACGTGGTCCGTGAACTGCCCTCTAGGGAGGACGGTCATTTTGCTCAATAATTTGAAGTAGAATGCAAGGTAGGGCAGGTTAATGTAAGACCCGCACCTCAATGCGCCGCATGTGGTCCGTGAACTGCCCCCTAGGGAGGATGGAAGGGGGGACAGGGCTGGGCACCATCACGATCTGGCCTTGAGGGCTCAAACTCGGCACAAGGGGCGGCAAGGCACCTGCGAGAGGATGGGACCAGATGTAAAACCAAGGTGTCCAACGAACATATAGCAGCCACGGCGACACTCGCGTACTTACTGAGTGTTAGCTGTGACAGATAAATAGTTGCAGTACAATAGTAAAGATAGCACATCGCAGGGCTTGGCACCGTTGCGATTTGGCGTTTTGGGAATTGAATTTGGCGCAAGGGGTGACAGACAGGCACCTGCCTGGAGATGAATATTGGTGCAGGCCCACGGGTGTCAATCAGTGATGTGCAAGTTCGGTCAGACGGTACGGTACGATTGGGACGGTACGGACCGTCTTTTCTTAAAACACGGCGTCCTAGCGTATTTTGGTGACCGTACTTTACCGTTTAGACGGTAAATTACGGTACGGTGTACGGTACGGTGCCAAGCTGGCACTGCCAGTGCAATAATGACCTCAGAATGGCGCCTTTCCGCCCCAAAACCTCCCATTTCCGCTCCCCGGTGTGCTCCTCCCATGTGCTGACGCCACACAATGCTTCCATGAACGACCCTGAGGCTGGGTTGGGGCTGCATCAGCTCGGGGGAAGGGCCCAGCAGTGGCTTGCATGGAAACTCAAAGTCGGACGCAGTGCTTGATTTCTGTTCAACATGAAAAATTGTTGCAAAAAGAACGATTTTTTTGGGCCGAAATTGGAGCCAAACGGCCAAATTTTGGTCAAATCCGTACTGTACGGTGGCACCGTCCTTGTACGGTTGGGACCATCCTTTTCGAACAGACCGTACTAGCACTGTGTTGTGCGGTGCAAATACGGTACGGACCGTCTAGACGGTCAAAAAAGCCGAAAGACGGCGTAGTAGCACAACACTGGTGTCAATGCTCATGAGCTCATGAGCAACTAGGTACAGATTGCCTGTGTTGCCAGGTACATGAGCTCATGAGCAACTAGGTACAGATTGCCTGTGTTGCCAGGTATAGATTGTCTGTATTACCAGGCATAGATTGCCTGTGTTGCCAGGTACATGAGCTCATGAGCAACTAGGTACAGATTGCTTGTATTGCCCGGTACAGATTGCCTGTATTGCCCGGTACAGATTGCCTGCGTTGCCAGGTACAGATTGCCTGTGTTGCCAGGTACAGATTGCCTGTGTTGCCAGGTACATGAGCTCATGAGCAACTAGGTACAGATTGCCTGTGTTGCCAGGTATAGATTGTCTGTATTGCCAGGCATAGATTGCCTGTGTTGCCAGGTACAGATTGCCTGTGTTGCCAGGTACATCAGCTCATGAGCAACTAGGTACAGATTGCCTGTGTTGCCAGGTATAGATTGCCTGTATTGCCAGGTACAGATTGCCTGTATTGCCAGGTACAGATTGCCTGTGTTGCCAGGTACAGATTGCCTGTGTTGCCAGGTACATGAGCTCATGAGCAACTAGGTGCAGATTGCCTGTATTGCCAGGTACAGTTTGCCTGTATTGCCTGTCTAGGTACTTGCCTAGTGCTAGTACGTACGCTTTTCACTTGTCGCGATTTCAAAACGTCCTCTGTGGGCAGCTACTTACAAGCAACAAGCAAACACCACCACTTGCCTGGTGCCAATACGTACGCTCCGCTGGGGTCTGTGGCCTCCAAAATGCGGCCGTGAATGGCCAGTGTCCATGAAGGCGGCTCATACGGGCTCAAGGAGGTTGCGGGTGGGTGGTACGTAGCGTTTGGCTGCATTTGCGGGGTCAAAAAACGCATCAGCAGAGGATTAAATGTAGATGGCTCATTGGGCTTGAAGAGGTTGTGGGTGGGTGGTACGTGTTATTTGGCTGCAGTTGCGGGGTCAAAAATGCATCAGCAGAGGATTAAATGTAGATGGCTTATTGGGCTTGAAGAGGTTGTGGGTGGGTGGTACGTTTCATTTGGCTGCAGTTGCGGGGTCAAAAATGCATCAGCAGAGGAATAAATGTAGATGGCTCATCGGGCTTGAAGAGGTTGTGGGTGGGTGGTACGTGTTATTTGGCTGCAGTTGCGGGGTCAAAAATGCATCAGCAGAGGATTAAATGTAGATGGCTCATCGGGCTTGAAGAGGTTGCGGGTGGGTGGTTCGTGTTATTTGGCTGCATTTGCGGGGTCAAAAACGCATCAGCAGAGGAGTATACGCAGATGGCTGGCAATCAGCATGAGGGCCTTAGGAAATAGTGTGGGTGATGTGCAAGTGAGATTTGCAGAATGCAATTGCAAAGCATGTTGTATTTGCGGGAAGCACGTGGTTGTGGGAGTTTGATAAATAAATAAATAGGCTGGGATAAACAGCTGCGAACACTAAAGGGGCTCAGTCACCCGTATCTTAAATTGGTATGGGCAGATTTCCAGAGACGAATTCATGGATACTAGCTACTGGTGTGCATGCACGTACGTAGCGGCACTTACTTTGGCAAGCTTTGCATTTGTACCAACTGTGAGATGAAAGTGGTTCAAACTTACCTGCTGCTGGTTTGCGTGCGTGTTTGTCACAGTCACTCGTATCTTGCGCTTGTGGCGGTCCATGGGTTTCAGGCTGTCACGGATATCGACACGCCGATGGTTCACAAAGTCCTCCACATGCCTCTGTTGCAGAGCGCACAACACAAACAGCAATTTCATTAGCCTTGTGTCCTTTTCCTCCACACCTGGGTCTATCACTGTCTGTGGTAAACAAAGTCCTCCACACGCCTTTGTTGCAAAACACACAACAACACAAACAGCAATATTAGTAGGGTTGGCCAGAACCGTATATATACACCGTATATGACATATTTGGTGGTTTTCCTGCCAAAGATACCGTATATACACCGTATATATATGGCCCTGGCCAACCCTAAATATTATCCTCTTCCTTCACACCTGAATCTATCACTGTCTGTGGTAAACAAAGCCCTGTACACACCTCTGTTGCAAAACACACAACAACACAAACAGCAACGTTAGCTTAGTGTCCTTTTCCTAAACACCTGCATCCATCACTGTGGTAAACAAAGCCCTGTGGTAAACAAAGTCTGGTGGTAAACAAAGCCCTGTGGTAAACAAAGCCCTCCACACGTCTCTGCTGCAGAGCACGTTGTGATATCAGCCTTATGTCCTTTTCGCACTTTCATCCCTCACTATCTGTAATGACCTTTGCACGCTTCTGTTTAGAGCACGCAACACAAACTGCAGAGCATTTGTGTGATAAATCAACTCATGCAGCAAAAAGGCAACCGAGACGACCCCTTCGTCCACTAAAACTGCCCGTAGGAGTACGTGCACAGAGCTCGCTACATCTTGCTAAAGCAGTTAGCGCAAACCATCTTTCCGGACCAAAACATCGTGGTTGTGTCCGTGTGAGAGCAGTGAGTTGAATTCAAGGTCACATGTCAAAGAAAAAAGGCATGATACAAGCAGGTTTGCTTGTGTGTGCACCGGCTGCAAAGTGTGAGAGCGCACAGAGCATCGCAGCAAGGAACAGTGTCGACAAACAAATAATCTCTGCTGGTAGTTGAAGCATTCGTTATGGTCAGAGGGGGTGCAGAAATGAAAGAATAAATCAGATGCAAGTGAACACGCTGAAAGGGCACACACTGTTTTTGCTGATCTGTGTGCTTAAATACGCACCTGCTCATCCAAAAGGCACAGCAAAGCGGGAGACTCCACAACAGCCATTGAATCCTCCTGTGTATTTCAAAACGCAATATGTGGTTTGCCAAGGGTGTGCGCCTCAAGGACATGGCAAAATCATCAGTGCCTATTTCTTTCACAATTACTTTTTCAATTCATAATCCTGCACCATGTTAAAAGCAAGCACCTGAGCGATATAAGAGATTTGAATTCGGCATGAAAAAGTGGATATGAAAACTGCCAATCCTGTACTCCTGATGCCGCTTTAACTTTTGGCGCTGCTGTAACAGGTAGTAATAGAAATTTTGATGCATTTTACATTTACGCTTATTGTACTCTTATGCCTCAATGAAGTGAGCGACGTGATGGCGTGGCAGGATGTGTCGGCGTACGCAAGCACCCTCAAGGAATGTTTGCACAAATCGCTGTTTAAAGAGCGACGCGAGGTTCTACACTCGCAGCAGGCAATCATGCTTAACAGCCCATGCGTCGTTGCTCCTCAAGCACAGTGATTTTGATAAGCAAGTCGAGTAACTTGATGTTGCCTGTGAACACACATGGAAGAACAAACACACCTTCTTCTCCTCCCCCGGCCGGTCACTAACCCGCTCCCTTTTCCTTGCACGGGAGGCCTTGGAAGGTTCCACAGCCCGTGGGTTGAATTGGGGGGGCAGCTGCACGTGGACGCGTGTGGATAACTTGCACTCAGCATCAAACAAGGTGCAAGACTTTGCTGGCAGATTGGCACGTCTATTGGTGTGTTAATGGTATTGATGATGCTAAATGAAGGAGCTGTGGAATGCTTGAGGACATGTGTGTGTTGTGCCATGCTTGGGCGTGTCATGCATCCATCCGTCTAGATGGAAACCTTTGGTGGTCTGCATTCATACTCAACACTCTAAAGTGTATTGGCGAGCTTACCATGTTTGGAGGAAACTGCATGCTTGTTTCAAATGTCAGTCTCCAAATAAAAGGAATTTAAATAAAATGAATAGTATATGAAATTAGGAAGGAATTTCTGGCACCGGTGACAGGTAATTGAAACACAATGGGCAAGAGGAAGCAAGACAACGCAAGACATAAGCTGTCTGCAAGGGAGCAGGAAACTGCATCACTCATAGATGCCAAGATCAAGGAGAAGGTAGCTGCGGGCACTCGTGCAGACCTGTACGCGTTTAGACTGGACTGCTCAAGAACTCCCCTGTTTGTTACCCTGTTTGCATGCTGAGACACACGAGGGAGCTGCAATGCAATGTACGGATTTGTGCGTGCACGGGCATACACGCACTGTCAACTCAAATAATCACCTACTGTAATCCCCTCTAAACATCTCCTGCCAACCTCGTACTTCTTGCAGGACCTCGTTCAGCTCCGCAAGCTTGCTGCAGTGCGCGGCTGCGTCAACAGTCCGCTACGTGCCCGCTGCTGGCCACTACTTTGTGGTCTGCCCTCGCATTCCACAGATCCCAACATGGCCGCCCCCTCTCACCTGAGCAGTAGTAGCAGCAGCAGGAGTGGCCAAGCACCGCAAGGCCACCACCACCATCACCATCAAAGAGCAAACAGGCGTAGCGCAGGGGGCAGCAATGAGCAGTGGTGCGGGGCTTGGGCTGAGCGGATTAGCGCACGGGGGAGGAGTCACAGCCTTTGTTTGCAGGATGAGAATCAGCGCCATTTTGAGGCCCTTGCCAACGTACACCACAGAGACAGCTCGGTGGTAAACGTGGATGTGGACAGGTATGTGTGAGTGTGTGAGTGTGTGTGTGTGTGTGTGTGAGAGAGAGAGAGAGAGAGAGAGAGAGAGAGAGAGAGAGAGAGAGAGAGAGAGAGAGAGGAAACAGAAGCTTGACGATGAGGGTGAGTGCTGGGATTTCTTGCCTCATCTAGCACCTTCCTGAAGATGCCGAAAGCGGAACGTGAGATGTGCAAAGATTCAAGCAACTCAACAAATGCGCAACAGAGGATTCTACTAGGAGAAGGAGCAAGAGTTGGAGCGAGGAGATTGCCAAATTTTGGGCGAGTTAGCAGAGGGGGTCACTGAGCAAGGGCTCAAATATGTCTCTTTAAACATTCCAGGTTTGGCCATTGAGCACACACACACACACACACACACACACACATACACACACACGCACGCACGCACGCACACACACACACGCACACACACGCACACACACACATATACACACCTCTTTCCTGCGGCTTAAGCAAATGCAGGTGAATGTGCCAGACCTGACCAACTCAAAATTTATAAACATAGACAGCTAAATCTCTCATCCTAGGATTTTGGCTCAACAAAAGTGCAACATTACACGCGACTTGACCAGCTCGTGATTCTCCACAGGCCTGCCTACACCCAAACATCAATACCCAGCACACCTTTTCATACGTCATGTCCTTGAGGGTTGGC
>Ga0307947_1003088_pt1 | contig 13438 bp, 26 predicted proteins | sample OrgLakmetagen232_FD_201840 | JGI IMG/M metagenome (GOLD analysis project Ga0307947, IMG submission 201840) | Saline water microbial communities from Organic Lake, Antarctica - #232 | ecosystem: Environmental > Aquatic > Non-marine Saline and Alkaline > Saline | place: Antarctica: Organic Lake...
AAGGGGTGCAGGAATGTGCAAAGGAAGTGGTGGTAGGAAGTGGTGGTAGGAAGTTTTGGAGGGACACGACAAGGTGCAAGATGCATTTGTGTGTGTGTGTGTGCTTGTGATTCTAATTGTGCATCAAGAACTAGGCTGGAAGTATCACAACTGCCTCTCACCCAATGCTCACGACTATTTTCATCCAATGATGTAACTGAAACGGTTGATTTTGTCAGACGCGTGATTTCTTACTTTCAGTGTGTTTTCTTGTTCAGTGTGTTTTAGACGCGTGATTTCTTACTTTTTTCGCAGGTGGCCTGCTTTCAACATCAGTCTCCAAGCACCATGATAACTTGCCAGCTTACCAGCCCTCTCGTACTAGCCCACCTTCGTCATCCCTTCCTCGCCCGCCTAAAAACAAGTAAGGCAGAGAGGGAATTGTTTGCACGTGCCTGTTTGCATTTTTGTGTGCGTGTGCGGATGCGTGCTTGTGTGTGTGCATCTGTGTGTGTGTGTGTTTGTGTGTGTGTGTGTGTGTATGTGTGTGTGCGCTTGCACATGTACGTCTTATTTGTGTATGTGTATGTGAGGGACCAGCAGTATGCACCTGCCTGCGAGCATTTAGACCTCACACACTGGACCTTCACAATCGTCTATTTGCTGTTATACGAGCATCAAGTATCACCAAAGGAGAGACCGTTGTGCCTGTGTGTGTGTCGATTGTGTGTATATATGTGTGTGTGTGTGTGTTGTGTGTGTGTGTGTGTGTGCGCGTGCATGTACAGGTGTGAGCTAAATTGGCAGAAATGGTATATCAACAGAGTTTGGCAAAACCAAATACATTTTGCACGTACAATGAACGTACATTGTAATTGAAGTATGCATGCCGTCAAAATTAGTAGATTTACATACATGGCCAACCCTGTGAAAAAAAGTGTTACTAGCAAAACGTGCGTTTGTACGCAGCAGCGTTGTGATAGAATGTAATACGTGAAGGGAACATGTCAACCTTGAATTTTAGGTGCTTTAGCAAATGCCATATACTTGCCTCCCAATTTGTATTGTCATCAGTGCTGAGACATGCGTGTTTGGTCGATTTGTATGCACACTTGCAACGTGCACACGTGCACTCACGACCACAAATAATTGTGCAAAATTACGTTTCTGTTACTTCTGCCCCATCCCTTTGACACGTATGGTACGCATGGTTAAGCACGCACACACACATACACACACATATATTACGCATGGTTAAGCACGCACAAACACATACACGCATTGTTACGCATGTCAAGAACGCACAAACACATACACGCACACATTTGTTAGGCATGGTTAAGCACGCATACTCACACACACACTCACACACACACACTCACACACACACTCACACACACACTCACACACACACTCACACACATATATGTTACGCATGGTAATGAACGCACAAACACACACACATACACTCATGCACACACACACGCGCGCACACGTAAACATAAAACACACTCATACACATTACACAAACTCGTACACTCATACACACATACACACATACACACTCGCAGCATTGCTTTGCCTCAATCACTGCGCCCTTTGGCATCCCCCTCCCCCTCCCCCTTCGACCTGACCAGCAGCTTCATCCCAACTACTGCTCGCAAGCACCCTAAAGTAGCGGTATGTGATGCATGTCTGCTTTATGTCATAGCATCTTAGTCATGTGTTGCATTGTACATTCTTATTTTGGGTGGGTCCATCAGTATGCTGAATGTGGCTTCCTAAGACAGGCCTGCTTCTTGTTCACACAATTTGACGATTATTCTTATGTGTTTGTGTGTGTGTGTTTGTAAGTGTGTGTGTGTTTGTGTGTGTGTGTGTGTGTGTGTGTGTGAGGTTTGTGAGTGCGGGTGTGCAGGCTTGAGTGTGTACATGTGTGTGTTTGTGTGTGTGTGTGTGTGTGTGTGTGTGTGTGTGCGTGTGTGTACATGTGTGTGTGTGTGCGTGACGTGTGAGGCACGGAGGCCAATAGCCAATGTAAGGGGAAAACGCACCTTAATAGTCGTAATTCAAAATTGTGCAGTGCGCTCCATCCCTGGAAAGAGCAGAAAAGAGCACACACACACACACACACACACACACACACACACGCACACACACACACGCACACACAAGCAAGAACGTGCAGATTGCAGCTTCTTACCATCTTTGGTACTTGTTAGCTTTTACTGCTACAAGCAGCCTATATATGTAGGGCGCGATGCGCACAGGCCAGTTCCGCATGCTTGGTGGCACTCACATGCACTCCTACACACACACACACACACACACACGCACACACACACACACGCACACACACATACACACACATACGCACATGCACACACAGGCCAGTTCAGCATGCTTGGTGGCACTCGCATGCACTCCTCTATATGGTGCACGCAGCGCACTCTTGTTTGCTCTCGTCCATACATGCATCCCATACCTGAAGCGCACAAACCGACTCAGCATGCGCGCTGGCAAAAGCACTCACACACACACATACACACATACACACACATACATACGTACATGTACACACAAACACACACACAACACACACATACACACAACAATCACCTGCTTGCTCTACTCTGCAGCTTACGTGTGTTCACTTCTGATTGTATGCGCAATCCTGACGTGAATGAAGCACGCTGACCAGCACAGCCTGTGTGCTGGCATCGCCACCCTAACTCACTCCTCCGTACATGCAGGGCAGCAGCAGAGCACACGCAGGCCATCAAAGTCACAGCTTATGTATGCGCGCATAAAGCACGCTCAATACTAGAAGCACGCATATCACTTAGTGCGTCGCTTATGATCAGGGTTGGCCAGAACCTTATATATATACGGTGTATGTACGGTATGTATGGTGATTTTTGGCAGGGAAATCACCAAATATACGGTCATTTACAGCATATATATATAATTATATATATATATAGATATATAGATTTATATACAATTCTGACCAACCCAACGTGTGATTGCTTTGTCCGTGCACGCAGCCAGGGCGTATTGGGCACAGACCCTCCATCACGTTTGCCTCAGAGACACAGGTTCAACCCCAAGGAGGAGATGCCTCGCCTGACCCCAGGGCCCCTCCTACCCAGCCAGAGAACGTGAGTTTTGTACAAACATCACGCACACTTTTTTATCTGGCCTGATGAGGAAGACGTGAGTGCAAGGCACAAAAATCACCAGTCTTTTATACCTGGACGTGTGTGTGTGTGTGTGTGTGGTTTTTGCTAGATGGCAGATCCTACGTGTGACTGAGAAGTGTGTTCGCTATGCAAGAGGACAAATGTCTCCTTCCAAAGGAGGCCCATCCCCATTAGCCCCTCCTGCGCAGATAGAGAACGTGGATGCGATCACCAGGCCTGGTGGTGCAGAAATGTGTGATTCTTACTTAGAATGACATTCCTATATTTGTATGTGTCCACGCATTCAATCAGTCAATGCCAAATACAGTGACAAAAGATGTCCTGCCCATTAACCTATGCTGACTCCTGCTGCCATTTTTTCAAAGCCACGACTTGTGCCTGCTCTCACGACTGACCAACTATGTATGTTTACTCACAACTGCACCCTCCCATCCGCACACGTGCCACACACATGAGCACACATAAACTGATGCATACACCAGCTCAACACACACACACTTCCTTCACACACGCTTCCTTCACACACGCTTCACACACACACACACACACACACACACACACACACACACACACACACACACACACACACACACACACACACACACACACACACACACACACACACACTTCACACACACACTTCACACACTTCACACACACACTTCACACACACGCATACACACATACACACACACACTTCACACACAATTACTTTACATTCACACACACTCACCTGCCCTCCACTCAGGACCCCCACTCCATGTACGACACTCGTAGCCAATGCTCGTCCTCCTTAGGCAGCTCCAGCGCTGAAGAAGAGAGGACGGAGGACATACAGGGCACCTCGCCTGGGCCTTCTGCCAAACGTGCAAATTTGGTGTCTGTGTTAAAACCTCTAGATGAGCAAGACCAAAGTGAACTCCAGCAAGCTCGTCTGTTTGTGCTGCAAAGGGTGCGTCATGTATGTGGGCGTGTCGGTGTGTGTGTGAGTGTGTGTGTGAGTGTGTTTGAGTTCCAGTTGGCTTGCCTGTTTGTGCTGCAAAGGGTGCGTCATGTGCGTGAATGTGTTTGTGTGTGTATTTAAACTCCAGCAGGCTTGCCTTGGTGCTGCAGAGGGTGCGTTATGTGTGTGTTTGGAAGTGGGTGTGGGTGTGGATGTGGTTGTGAGTGTATATTATTTACATATGTGTGTGTATGTGTGTGCGTGCGTGCGTGTGTGGGTATTGCGTATTGCATGTGGACAAAAAGGATGAGGAAAGGGAGGGGGTATTGTGTGCGTGGGCATGTTGGGGTCCAGGGAGCAAGCGTCATGATTCTGTAGAAATTACATGATGGGCCAGCACCTTACTATATGCATGTGTCTTTTCACATGTTTGCACGGTTTGCAAGTGTACACATCTGTAGGGTTGGCCAGAACTGTATACATATATACGCCCTATATGACCATATATTTGATGAGATCCCTGCAAAAATGCCGTATGTTCACCGTTTATACCTATATGGTTCGGGCCAACCCTACACGTGTGCTATGAGAGCACTGTCGATGACACCAGCAGCTGCAGTAATAAATTTGTTGGCTTACCTACTTTAGGACTGACAAACACGTTCATGCTGACACAAATTCACACACACTCACTCACTTACATACAAACACACACACACACTTGCATATGTATATGCATACACACACGCATGCACACATAGTGCATACAAATATAACATGTGTGCGTACACACATGTTATACACGCATTCATACACGCACACACTTGCACACTTGCACATGCACAAATGCACGCTCACATGCACACACTTGCACACTCACACACACACACACTTACACACACTTACACACACACACTTACACACACATTTTCAGGAATTCAATGCGCTGTACAAGGAGCGCCGTAGCTCGTATACACGCACACACACTCTGACACCAACACATGCACTCACACACACACACTTGCACACACACACACATTATCAGGAATTCAATGCGCTGTACAAGGAGCGTCGTAGCTCATACATACACGCACACACTCACACACACACTGACACAAACACATACATGCACACATTTGCACACACTCACCTACACATCTTTAGGAATTGAATGCGCTGTACGAGCAGCACCGTAGCTATTGCATGAACACACACACACACACAAACACACACACACACACAAACACACACTTGGGCACAAACACATAAACACACCCACACCCACACACACTTGCACGCTCACACATACACACATTTTCAGGAATTCAATGCGCTGTACAAGCAGCACCGTAGCTCGCGCGCTGGCATGTTTTTCACCTTACCCGTGATCTTAGTGACCTCCCGCTTGTTGGTGCACCTCCTCTTCTCCAGCTTGTATCGGCTGTGGGTGAACTCTGAGGAAGGGGCAAACGCATTGCAGCAGGTACGACTGAGTGCATATGTATATCTTGTGTGCGCATGTGTGTTTGTGTGTGCGTTTGTGAGCTCTGAGGAAGGGGCAAACGCATTGCAGCAGGTACGACTGAGTGCGTATGTATATTGTGTGTGTGTGCGCATGTGTGTTTGTGTGTGCGCATGTGTGTGTGTGTGTTTGTGAGTGTTTGTGCAGGCACTGGGTAAATATCGCAAGAGTGAGCCCATTTCATCAGGTCTTGCAAATATGGGGAGGAGGCCTCTGAACTCGTGTGTGTGTGTGTGTTTGTGTGTGTGTGTGTATCAATATGCTTTGGCTCCTGTCACCTTTAGCATCACGATAATACAGCGACAAAGCTGCTTGGGTTTCCCACTAAGTGACTGCACGTGAGTTTTTTTGCGCAATTATGTGTGTACTGCCCTTTGAGTGAGTGTGATCCAGAGCTAGAGTTGTATTCTTTTTGCTGCCGCCCATTGAGCGCAAGGAAATCATTTCAGTTCAGAGTCGTGTCCTCTACAATTGCTCTTAACACGCGCATACACACGCGCACACACACACACACACACATTCACACGCACACACACACACGCACACACGCACACACACACACACAACACACACACACACACACCACACACACGCACACGCGCACACACACACATTCACACGCACACACACACACACACACACACACACACACACACACACAAGTAGAAATGAATCAGTCTAAAACCACGGCCTTTTTGTTGCCACCCTTTGAGCACGAGAAGGTAAACTTTTAGGCAGGATTATGTTATCCTATTGCCGTTGCCTGTTGCCTGAGCAGATGTGAGTTGCATCAGTCTATGATCGTATCCTGCTTTGGCAGTCCTCAGAGTGCAAATCAGTTCAGTTGCATACCTCAGTCGGAAAAACGAGTGTTATTGTCACCGCCTTCGAGCGCAAGTCAAAGTGAAATAGTCCAGATTGTCAGTATAGCCATGTCACACTTGCAGCGCATCCTTCAGCACATGATGACAATTTGACACACACACACACACTCACAAACACACACACACACACACACGCACACACACGCACACACACACACACACAAATACACACACACACACACACACACACACACACACACAAATACATACACACACACAACACACACACACACACATGATGACAGTTTGTTGGTACAATCGTCGTGCCGCTTTCTGTTACAGATGGACGATGCCATAGCTTACCTGTTTGACCCGTCTGGATACCTCCAGAAGAACTTGACGATCTTCCAGTCCACCCCGGCAGCCGTGTCCATGATGGCCAAACACCCTCAGCTGGTAATTGAATTGACGTCTTGCACTTGATTTTGCGGTCATAATTGTGCTGGCAATCTTGCAGTCAGTTCAAGCAGCCGTGTCCATGATGGCCAAGCACCCTCAGCTGGTAATTGAATCAACTGCTTGCACTTGATTTTGCGGTCATAATTGTGCTGGCAATCTTGCAGTCAGTTCAAGCAGCAGTGTCCATGATAGCCAAGCACAACCCGTGCTGGTCATTGCACAGACACACAAAGCAGGTCATGATAGCATGCACATGTTGCAATTACGCACGCACACACACTTAATTGCGCACACACACGCACACATACACACAAATATACAAACACACAACACACAGTAAATACACACGCGTGCACAGAGGCACACATGCACACATACGCACAAATAAACAAACACACAACACACACGGTACATACACACGCGTGCACTGGGGCACACATGCACACACACATACACAATACATATGCGTGCACAGGGGCACGTCCTGAGCGTGTGCACCTGTCGGACGTGTCCCCCCTCATGCAGGCTGCCATGCTCAATGTCACACACGCACACACGCACACATGATACCCACACATACTCAATACACATGCGTGCACAGGGGCACGGTCCTGAGCGTGTGCATCTGTCGGACGTGTCCCCCCTCATGCGGGCTGCCATGCAGCAGCCAGCAAGCCACCAAGCACGCAAGCTTTTGATGGACGGAGCCAAGCACAAACCCTCTCGCCACCACACCAACAACAACCGCGCAGGTGTGCCTCTACATGACCGCAGTGTGGTGGCTCGCACCTCGCTGGTCTTTGTAAACAGCTGCGGCCTTGTGATAAGCACAACACCTGTTTTTTGTAGACAACTGCAGCCTTGTGTTCAGTACAACCCCTTTTTTTGTAAACAACTGCAGCCTTGTGATAAGTAAAAAACCTGTTCTTTGTAAACAGCTGCGGCCTTGTGTTCAGTACAACACCTGTTCTTTGTAAACAGCTGCGGCCTTGTGTTAAGTACAACACCTGTTCTTTGTAAACAACTGCGGCCTTGTGATAAGCACAACACCTGTTCTTTGTAAACAATTGCGGCCTTGTGATAAGCACAACACCAGTTCTTTGTAAACAACTGCGGCCTTGTGTTAAGTACAACACCTGTTCTTTGTAAACAACTGCGACCTTGTGATAAGTACAACACCTGTTCTTTGTAAACAATTGCGGCTTTGTGTTAAGTAAAACATCAGTTTAACCTCCTGCCTGTCTGTTGAGGCTTGCTTGCCAATGGTGTGCAAGTCCTCCGATATGTACCTCAATACTGTCTAGTAGTACTTTATTTGAATAACGGAAGCCTTCTACAGCACACAAACACACACACACACACACACACACACACACACACACACACACACACACACACACACACACACACACACACACACACACACACACACACACACACACACACACAATAGAACATCTCAAGGACTTGGGTCTTGACCTTAAAAAGAAACTTGCTTCCAAGCTCCATATGCATTCTGTTAGTTATGCTGCTGAATTTGTCCATACCAGGCGCACACATTCAATACAGTACTATTATCAACTCTCATCAAGAGTCGATTCCAAGTCAAGCCTGCAGCCCTCCTGATCCCCATTGACCTTTTTCTTCTCCTTTGTGGTGGAGAAAGTACGGTACCCAGTACCAAATTGACTCCTATTCCTTAATTATTGTGTGGAGCGTGTTTTACTGCCTGTGAAGCTTTTCTTTTCTTCTCCCTCTCCCTGTCGAAGCTCACTTAATTTTGGACTGTAAAACTGTAAAGGCCTTCTACCTGTACCTGTGGGAAGGCTACTATTTAACATTTGTTGCGCAACTTGCGCTCCTTATGTGAGAACGCTGCCGGCGCAGCGGCAGGGACAGTGGCAGGGGCTCCCCCCTAGCGCCCACCCTCTTCTTTTGCAGCTTACACCACACTCATGGCTCTCCCTATTTGTGACCCTGCAACACCATGCAGTGAACGCTGCTGGTGCCGCAGCAGCAGCTGGGGCGGATGTCCCCCCAGGTACCTATTTTCCAGGTCTGCCCACAGATACACTGCAAGGCCAGTCTGTATGCCCCTTGCGCACACAGCTGACTGTGGAACAGACAGATGCACTGTATCGGGAGGCTCATGCGGTGCTGGTAAAGGAAAAGGGTGTCAGCCCCCCCCACCATCAGGTGTGTGTGTATGTGTGTGTGTGTGTGTATGTCTGTGTGTGTGCGCGTGTATTTTTGTGCTTTTTTGCTGTGCGTTTGTGTATCCAAAGTTTGCATGGTGAGTTGTAAGTAATCAAAGGCTGCGAGCAAGCAGCCGGTTTTGAAGGGCAGATAAGATACACTGAGCCAGAGGCCCATGCCTTAGGGTAGATAAGATACACTGTGCCAAGAGGCCCATGCTTTAGGGTAGATAAAATACACTGAGCCAGAGGCCCATGCTTAAGGTAGATAAGATTCACTGTGCCAAGAGGCCCATGCTCGTGAATAAGAAGGGTGTGATCCCCCTTCAGGTACCCCCCCCGAGTCAGGTTGAGGAGCAAACTTGCCGTGATCAACCCTTTGTAATGACCTCAATGTTAGCTTACAAACAGTGGATTATGGAGCACAAAAACAAGCTGAGTTCAAAGACTTATGCTTAGTAAAAGCCAGCACCGCACGAGCTTTATGACAGGAAATGGGTGCCCCCACTGTCAAGTGTGTTTGTGCATGAGTTCCAAGGTCAATCCTCTGTAGTGCTGCCGTGGACGAACAGTTGAAAAGTAAAAAGTTGACGACCATCGTAATAGGTTGCGCTACAATTAGCCGGAGCATTAGCCTTTGCAGTGACCAGGCCGTTATTAAGCATGAACAAGGTTGGCCAGAACCACATATACAATGTATACGGTATATATTTATGGTAATGATATGTATACGGTGTATATACGGTGTTTTTGGCAGAAAAATCACCATTCGGTCATATGCGGTGTATACCGTACCTTTTTGATAACACCCCGCATAGATATCGTGTTTTGCCCTGTAGGGTGACTGCGGTGTTCTTTAATTAATAATTATTATGACCCTGCGGGGTTTTGTGGGATTTGAAATTAAAACCCTTTTCGGGTCACTGGCAGTCATGAACAGTGAGGGATCCCCCGCCCCACCTGCCCCCTGCCCCACCCACCCCACCCCCCAACCCGGCAGCAGGAGGAGCAGCCCCAGTCTTAGCACCGGTTGCTCCCGAGGAGATTCTAGCAAAAAACAAACAGCTTTTTTCCAATCCGCGGCAACAGCCGAGCAGAAAGCAGCGCTTCAGCTTTCAGCAGCAAGAGGAGCAGCAGGCGACCGAGACAGCAAGCAAAAACGGAACAGGCTGAGTGGCCGGTGGAGGAGGCACAGCCAACAAAAGGCCGATTGGCAGTTTGGTCGAGCGTTAATTTCGTTGTGGCATTCCTTTGCTCTTTTGTGGTGTTCTCTTTCATTTACATTGTTTGGTGCTGAACATTCTAATGCAAATTTTTGTTGTTTGTTTGCCTTGTAAATATCGGATATGGTCATTTAATGAGTTAGGGTCTAGGGCTAAAGGCCCTGCGGGGTTGATGCGGGGAGGGCCAAAAGTATGTATCGGGGGTGCGGGGAAGGTGCGGGATTCCACTAAATATTTCTGAAATTTGGGGTGCGGGATGAGTACGAGAAGGTACGGTATATACAGTTATGGTCAACCCTAAGCATAACCATTGTATAGCGTATAAACACAGCCCAGCATGTACAAAACAAGTGTATATCTGTAAATGTTGAACGGCTTGGACTCGACAAAATGCAACTGACACACATATAATTAAGAGGACCTGCACAAGGAGCAGGCACAGTTGTTTTCTGTGTGGGGAATCCTACTGCTTGCCTATGTACCTTCATATCTATTTGTTCTATGAATCAGTTGCACTCATGTGTACCTATTTAACGTTCTGCTGTGCTTCTAGAGCTTGGAGTACTTGCCTTGCCTTGTATCAACAAAGGTAATATTGCTTCTTGTGTACAAACACGCGATGCACACGTACTCTCTCTCTCTCTCTTTCTCTCTCTCACACTCACTTTATTCCACATATACACATACTCACATTCAAACACGCACATGCACACAGGGTGGGGGGAATCGGACAGGCTTGGTGGTGGGTACTGGTACTGGTGCTGGTGTACCCGGAAGAATAAATGCTAGTAACGTCAAGCGCAGAGAACGGTGTTTACCTGCCTTGAAAAAATAAGCGCGTCTTGTAGTTGTATCTAATTATGTGTAGATTTCCTTGTAATGAATTAGAATGAGGAACGGAACAGTCACGCCACTGGGCAGCGTTATTACAACCAGTATTGGAAGGAATGCTAATTCGTCAGTACCTAAGTTCCTCGCTGTTACTATGTAGTTGGAAGCCACTCTTCTCACCAGTGGAGAGGCATATATGTTGCATTTTTCATAGGTTAGAGTGTTTTTTGCTGTGTAAATTAAGTCTAGACAAATGGAGGTTTGTTGTTGTGCTCTTTGTAGATGGTGCCCAATACTCCAGCTAGCTATATTTGGAGTCACCTGGAGTTTGTTTTGTTATGAGTTTGTGAATTTTCTGTTTGCCCCATCACGTTGATGCGTCTTTGCAGCACGAAAAGAAACAATGGTTGCAATGATTACAATGGGGGGTGACCTTCAGCCAGGTTGTTTGGCTGATCGGCTGCTGACTGGGCTCGGCCAGCCACAAATAAGAAGGTTGGCGCAGACAGCACAAACACTACCGGCAAGGAGTAGTTACATAAAGTTTGTATGTTCTGCACTGTCACCATCGGCTACTTTCCAGACTAGAGCTACTGGCTAACGATAAATTACACCCAATCAAAGCAGAATTGAGTATTGCTAAATTTAGATTATAACCTCAGGGGGCTGTGTCTCATATGGTACGTATGATGTCGGTTGCAAATCAAATGGCATTTAGAGGTTCGTTTTATTCATGAATGCGTTGGCATGTACTAATATGGCTAGTCCAGAAATTATAAGGCTACAAAGTGGACTTTTGGTATGACAGCTGTCCATGGTGCATGGGAGCACAGGTATGTGGGGGAAATGTGTGTGTATGTGTGTGTGTGCGTGTGCGTGCGTGTGTGTGTGTGTGTGTGTGTGTGTGTGTGTGTGTGTGTGTGTGTGTGTGTGTGTGTGTGTGTGTGCGCGTATGAGGGAATTGGACATCGCTCTATTCTCAGCTGGCTACAACCTCAAAAAAGGCAAAACTTGATTTTAAGCGCGTAGGCAGAATTGTTCCCAAACGGCTCTTCCCACCCCACTTCTCAGATAAAGACAGATTTACCTCCAGCCGCCCAGATTTTGTGCTGGTCACTCCCATCGCTGCAAAAACACAAAAACAACAAAATAACGTAGGGGGGTGGATACTTCGAAGTGGTAGGGGGCAATTGAGGGAGACTGGGAGCACCTCAGCAAAACCACCAGCCACCAGTAGAGCCACCAACCCCAAACAGCACCGACATAAAGACCTCAGCAAACATCGGCGTGACATCCACCTCGTCGAGATCAAGTATTATGAAGACACCAGACCTCAGAATCAGCTGGACGCCGCAAAGGAACAGCACAAAGATCTCTGCAACATTTTCCAAGGAGCCTCCGTTACTCTCCACATCATCCTTTTGGGTGTGGGCGGCACCATCTACAACACCCACACTCTGAAGCCTTTCAAGAAACTGGGTCTTAGTTTTCAAAGAGTTAAGAACCTTGCCTCCAAGCAAGCTCCAAGTGCACTCTGTGAACTTTGCTGCCAAACTTGTCCATACCAGACGTGCCTTTACCAGTACTGTTATCAACTCTCATCAGCAGGAGCCGATTTCAGGCCAAGCCTGCAACCCTCTTGATCCCCATTGATTTTTCCTTTCCTTTTGCGGTGGAGGAGCTTTATGGTACTCGGTACTAAAGTGGCTCCTTTTCCTTAATAATTAATGTGTGGAGTGGCTTTCACTGCCTGTGTAGTTTTTTTGGCGAAGCCCCAGTCATGGGGCGCAGCCCCTAGGTTTGGTGTCTTCCCACCAAAGTTCCCACCAGGGCGCGCAGGCCCGCCCAGCGCACCCCCCGCCCCCAGAACTTGCAAGGCGCCTTAGACTGACTAACCAGGCAGCCCTGCGGTGTCAGGGGGAGGGGAGGGGCAGGGGGTGGTGCTGCTGGGCGCACCGTGAAAACGAAAATTATTCACACCAGTGTGCGCAGGCCCGCCCAGCGCACCCCCCGCCCCCAAAATTTGCACAGTGACCCAGACTTACAAATCAGGCAGCCCTGCGGTGCCAGGGGGAGGGGAGGGGCGGTGGAGGTGCTGCTGGGCGCACCGTGAAAACGAAAATTATTCACATCAGTGTGCGCAGGCCCGCCCAGCGCACCCCCCGCCCCCAAAATTTGCACAGTGACCCAGACTTACAAATCAGGCAGCCCTGCGGTGCCAGGGGGAGGGGAGGGGCGGTGGAGGTGCTGCTGGGCGCA
>Ga0307947_1003089_pt1 | contig 13437 bp, 16 predicted proteins | sample OrgLakmetagen232_FD_201840 | JGI IMG/M metagenome (GOLD analysis project Ga0307947, IMG submission 201840) | Saline water microbial communities from Organic Lake, Antarctica - #232 | ecosystem: Environmental > Aquatic > Non-marine Saline and Alkaline > Saline | place: Antarctica: Organic Lake...
CCTCCCCTCCCCTCCCCTCCTCTCCGCACCATACAGACACAAACACATACGTAGGGATGGCCAGAACCATACACATATACGTATATACGATGTATATACGATATTTTGGCAGGGAAATCACAATACATACGGTCATATACGGTGTGTATACACGGTTCTGGCCAACCCTACACATACGCACTTCTCCCCCTACAACGGCACTGGTGGCACGAGCAGCAGCAGCAGCAGACATAAGATGTACACACACAAACGCAACTCAAAAACAAGAGCTCACATGCACAAGTGCTCACATGCACATACACACGTAACATACCTCGCAACTCACAAACAAGAGCTCACATGCACAAGTGCTCACACACACACACGTAACATACCTCACAATTCACAAACAAGAGATAAAATGCACAAGCGCTCACACGCACACACACACACGTAACATACCTCGCAACTCACAAACAAGAGTGCACATGCACAAGTGCTCACACACACGCGTAACATACCTCACAACTCACAAACGAGAGCTCACATGCACGAGTGCTCACACAAAGACACACACACACGTAACACACGTAACACACGTAACACACCTCTCCCACCACACCAGCAGTAGTAGCAGAGGACGCAGCAGCAGCAGCAGCATCTCCTGTGATGTCGCCATAAGGAACAAAAGACTGAGGATGGCCAAACCTCGTTGGCGCTGCTTGCGTACGGAGGACAGGCCTAGGGTGGCCGAGCGTATGGGAAGAAAATATGCTGCTGGGGTGGGGTGGGGTGTCCTCTCCTGTAGAGTGTGAATGCGTGTGTGTGTGTGTGCGTGTATGTGTGCGTAAGCATGTATGTGTCTGTGTGTCTGTGTGCGTATGAGAGTGTGTAATTGAGCACCCGTGTGTTGTTACATGTGAAAGTGCAAGCGTGCGGTTTTGCATGTGTGTGTGCATCTGTGTGTCTGTGTGCGTATGAGAGTGTGTAATTGAGCACCCGTGTGTTTTTTACATGTGAAAGTGCAAGCGTGCGTGTTTGCATGTGTGTGTGTATCTGTGTGTCTGTGTGCGTATGAGAGCGTGTAATTGAGCATCTGTGTGTTGTTACGTGTGAAAGTGCAAGCGTGCGTGTTTGCATGTGTGTGTGTATCTGTGTGTCTGTGTGCGTATGAGAGTGTGTAATTGAGCACCTGTGTGTTGTTACGTGTGAAAGTGCAAGCGTGCGTGTGTGTGAGCGTGTGCGTGCGTATGAGGGTGTGTAATTGAGCATCTGTGTGTTGTTACGTGTGAAAGTGCACGCGTGTGTGTTTGCATGTGTGTGTGTATCTGTGTGTCTGTGTGCATATGAGAGTGTGTAATTGAGCATCTGTGTGTTGTTACGTGTGAAAGTGCAAGCGTGTGTGTTTGTATGTGTGTGTGTATCTGTGTGTCTGTGTGTGTATGAGAGTGTGTAATTGAGCATCTGTGTGTTGTTACGTGTGAAAGTGCAAGCGTGTGTGTTTGTATATGTGTGTGTATCTGTGTGTCTGTGTGGGTATGAGAGTGTGTAATTGAGCATCTGTGTGTTGTTACGTGTGAAAGTGCACGCGTGCGTGTTTGCACGTGTGCGTGTGTGTGCATGTGTGTGAGCGTGTGCGTGCCTGCACTTACCAGCGGACGTGGATGAAGAAGAAGGGAGCAGAGAGGGGGTGTCAGGAACAGAACAATCTAGCTCAGTGGCAGAAGCGATGGGCCGTAAGGAAAGCTGTGGGCCCTGCGTTGTGTATGTATGTGTGTATGTAATATGTGTGTGCGTGTGTTTATGCGCGTGAATGTGTGTTTAGAGATAGGAAGGGGTAGGTCCAAGAAAACTGTGCTTGCTCACAACAGATAAATGACTGCCATTTCCCCTGCTTGCACTTTAGGTTCCTTTTTGCATGCCAGCATTCATCTGAAGAAGTCAATGGAAACACCTGGAGGCCAAACGGAAGCCCCAAGGCCAGAGGGCTACATATTTGGCAAAAACATACGTGTTTTGATGTGATGCTTCTTCGGTTTCTAAGGGTCTTTGCAACAACCACGTGATGTGCTCCACAGTGCTTCTAAGGATCATTGCAACAGTGCTTCTAAGGATCATTGCAACAGGGTTTCTAAGGATCATTGCAACAACCACGTGATGTGCTCCACAGTGTTTCTGCAGCAATGTCCAATGTGCAATGTGCTCCGCACTACGTCTGCAGCTCTAGCGCTACGTACCAGCATCACCAGCATATCCATAGTCATGCGCACCTATCCTCCTTTTTTTAGGCTGCCATCCTTTAAGCCCCAACGAATTTCAATGCACAATAACAAACAGATGTCAAAGAAATACAGATGAACGCACCTGGAGACCCGAGGTGCGGCCCGCCATGGCTGAGAAGCCACTTGCGCGTCCTTTTGAGCCTCCTGCTGTGGAAAGAGGCTGCACATACACACACATTCAATACACATAGCTTTTAGTTTGAGAGCCTGCAACAAATAGCAGCTGCTTGTGTGCCCTTTTGATCCTGCTGTGGAAAGAGGCTGCACATACACACACACATTCGATACACATAAGCTTTACTTTGAGAGCCTGCAACAAACAGCAGCCGCTTACGTGTCCCTGTAACCCTCCTGCTGTGGAAAGAGGCTGCACACACACACGCACACACACAATACCATAAAGCTCACGTACCTGTAGAGATGGCGGCCTTTGTGAGGAAGAGGCAGAGGGGATGGGTGGTTCTGCAGGACGCTGCACGAGCTCAAGCACGAAGGATGGCTGTGGCACCTTTACAAGTTTTGTCGCACACACAGTAAGAATGTTTGGTTTGGTCATGATCAGGTGTGACGTGTTAGCGCCCATCTTGGATATTTTGCTCTCTCTCTCTCTCTCTCTCTCTCTCTCTCTCTCTCTCTCTCTCCCCCCCTCTCTCTCTCTCTCTCTCTCTCTCTCTCTCTCTCTCTCTCTCTCTCTCTCTCTCTCTCTCTCTCTCTCTCTCTCACACACACACAAGCAGGCACACATGCAAACACACATGCACACATACGCAACGCAACGCTCATGCTACTGCACCAGCACACAATGGCTGATCAAGCACCCCTCTACGGCTTGAACCGGGTGTGCATTTCTTAAACAAGACGAATGTTGCAAAGGGGTCGCAGGAAAAGCTTCACAGCAAACCGAAGCAAAACTCACTTGTAAAGCACTTCCCTCTGCAGCTTCTTGCAGTCTAGCCTGACACTGCAAAGGCACACCCACACAGGAAATGCAGTGTTAACAAACGTTAATGCATACACATGCATACACGTGCACATGATGCACATGAATACAACTGTTACTAACACAGGCATACACTTGTTCATTAACACGATAGTAATGCGCACACATGACACGCCGCACAGAAAAAACAGGTTAACAAACGCGAATGCATACGCACATTTACGTTTGTTCATTAACATGTTAGTAATGCACGCACGTGACACGCCGCACAGAAAAAGCAGGTTAACAAACGCGAATGCATACGCACATTTACGTTTGTTCATTAACATGTTAGTAATGCACTCACGTGACACGCCGCACAGAAAATGCAGTGCTAACAAACGTAAATGCATACGCATGCATACACGTACACATGATGTACATAATGGTAACGCACACACACAATCAAATAACGCATATAGTGCAGCAATGCATTCGACTGGGCTGACCAGAATAATACGGTGTATATACGGCATCTTTGGCAGGGAAATCACCAAATATAGGTAGGGTTGGCCAGAACCATAAATATACGGTGTATCAGGAGGGTAAAAAAAAAAGTAGTGGACGTCATGTTAAAATTCTCGGCGGGAGGCCCAAAAAGACCACCCACCCCCCCCACCGCCCAATACTGCCCCCCCTGGGACGAAAAGGGTACCATTCTGCTCCTTTTTAACTTCTGCATCCATCTGCATACTTACCAAGATATGCAATTGAAGTGGTGCAGAGATATGGGGCAAAAACTGAGATACGGACGCCCATGCACACATGACCTACCAAGCACCCACAACTGACTTACACAGCCCCATATTGCCTTATTTCTTCAAATTTCCACTAAGTATCTTATGCTGACACTATCCTGGAAGTTTGGAGTGAATCGCTGCTCTTTTGGCTTGACTCACCCCGCGGCCTGCACCCAAGCGCGTTTGCCTCTGACTTGTGGGCTTGTCCGCAGACCCCCCATTTAGCCTGATTTCCTCAAAGACGGTGCCAATAGACAATTCACGAGCTCAGGAATTCATTGATGTATTTAAAATTTCGTGAAAGTGGCTCAGAAAAATTCTGGAGGGGGGGTCCCAAAAAGTCCAAACCCCCTCGAGGGACCACCCACCCCCGACCCCCTCGAATCGCACCCATTTATATATCAATCGATAGCTCTAAATCTCAGGATTCCGAATATATGATTTTTAATGTGATTGACCCTTGACGTCCAAAAGTTATGCTCACTGGGGCCTCCTGGGTGTATATACAGTATTTTTCGCAGGGAAATCACCAAACATACGGTGTATATATACGGTTCTGGCCAGCCCTAGATTTACGGTAAAGCACGGTGCATACATATGGTTCTGACGTACCCTACATACGACGCATGTCATGGCAAGTGTGACACAGTAACGGTGCATGTTGTTATTGCGCATACGATTAACACACAAACGCACCGAGTCGTACGACGCATATCATGGCAAGTGTGTGACACAGTAACGGTGCATGCAAAAATAGAGGCAAGAAGGGAGCACACGTAGCGCCGAGGACGCGCAGAGCAGGACATACACACACAAATATAAACAAAGAAAGGTACGCATACATAGCCACACAGACGCACTAATAATGCTAGTAGTGCTAATAATGCTAAAAATGCTGGAAAATGCTAATAATGCTAATAATGCTAGTACAGGAAAACTGCTGAGGACGCATCACCCTTTTGAGCAGAATTTTCCAAAGGGGATACACTGAGGCCCAAAATAGGTATACTTTTTGCATGCTGCTAGGGCAGGTGGCCCTAACTTGCAGGTTTCAAGCTCAGCTCTGATATGCAGATTTCAAATCAGTTAAGCTTGAAACCTGCAAGTTAGGGCCACCTGCCTCAGCAGCCGCGGCATGGACCTTACTTTTTGAGCAGCCATATGCTGTATTTAACCAGCCAGCGCACCAAACCCGGTGATTTGAGTGTTTTGAAGTCCTTATAATCCTTATAATAAATTAAGATCATTGCAAGTGAAATGGGACAAAAAGACAGTGGGTGGCGAGATATGCAAATTAATGTGCCATTCCTCCTGAAAAGTACCCATCTAGGGTACAGGTGCACGACGTGTGCTTTTAGTCCGGTCATTCTGTACGCAGGGCGACTTGTCTAAATCTGAGCACATGCTCGGGTAGCTTAAAAAGCCAGCATCAGTTTGAAGCTAGGTTAAGTCCAATTTGATGAAGTGACGTGTGAGTAGTTGCACCTTTCATGCAAAAAGGAGCATGTTTTGCTTTTGCCCAGTGTTCCCCTCTGAGAACTTCCCCACACGCAGGGCCATTCACGCACACACACACATGCACACAATGAAGTGCGTACCTATGTAATGGGAATTGCCCATCAGGAAAGCAGGCAAGTACTCACCTTTTTGAGCAGGAAATTTGCAACACGTAGGGCTACTCCTGCAAGCTCCTCTTTACTCATTCCATCAAAGGCGCTGTTGATACCGCTGCTTGCAGCGCCGGCGTTGTTGACGTTGCCACCGGCGTCGTTGACGTTGCCACCGGTGTCGTTGTTGTGTGCAGCGTCGTTGTTGCTGGCGCTGGTGGTGGTGGTGGTAATGATGGCATTGTTGTTGGCGTTGTTGTTGTTGTTGCTGGCGCTGGTGGTGGTGGTGGTGGCGTTGTTGGCGTTGTTGTTGTTGTTGCTGCTGCTGGTACTGGTGTTGCTGGCGGTGCCATTATTGCTGGGCACATCTTGTGCTGCTGTGCTGCTGTCGATCATGGTGATGGTATTAAGGATGCTGTTGTATGAGTAATTGCCCCCGTTGACCACCCTGCTGCCGTTGTTGTTCTTCTTAGCAGCGGCAGCTGCTGCGTCTCGCTGCTGCTGCTGCTGCTGCTGTTGCTGCTGGAGCTGCTGTTGCAGAAGCAATGAGGCCTCGGCAGCTACGATGGTGCTGGAAATGGGGTCACTACCTTTTTTGAGCGCACGCTGCAGACCTCTCAACGCATCCATGGACTGCGTGTGTGTGTGAGTATGTGTTTGTACGTGAGTATGTATGTGTATGCTGTATGCATGTGAGCTGTGTCTGGAAGAGTATGTGTGTGGGTATGTGTGTGTGAGTATATGTGTGTGTGTGTTTGTGTGTGTGCGTTTGTGTGACTGTGTGTTGTGCGTGTGTGTGAGCCCACAGTGCAGGCCCAGCAGTAGTTGCAATGATTGTGGAGGTATTGAGAGGTGAGGCAAGGGAAACGTGTAATAACATAGTGTGTGTCAACATAGTGTGTGTCAACATAGTGTGTATCAACATAGTGTGTGTCAACATAGTGTGTGTCAACATAGTGTGTATCAACATAGTGTGTGTCAACATAGTGTGTGTCAACATAGTGTGTGTCAACATAGTGTGTATCAACATAGTGTGTGTCAACATATTGTGTGTCAACATAGTGTGTGTCAACATAGTGTGTGTCAACATAGTGTGTGTCAACATAGTGTGTATCAACATAGTGTGTGTCAACATAATGTGTGTCAACATAGTGTGTGTCAACATAGTGTGTGTCAACATAGTGTGTATCAACATAGTGTGTGTCAACATAGTGTGTATCAACATAGTATGTGTCAACATAGTGTGTGTCAACATAGTGTGTATCAACATAGTGTGTGTCAACATAGTGTGTATCAACATAGTGTGTGTCAACATAGTGTGTGTCAACATAGTGTGTGTCAACATAGTGTGTGTCAACATAGTGTGTATCAACATAGTGTGTGTCAACAAAATTGTGAGGGAAATGTGTGGCAAGCCTACAGGCCCCCAACCCCCATAAGTTATTACTGGTTACCCAGCAGCACCACGTGCCGCTATTCAATCCAAGATTCTCGAGACATGCACACACAACAAACCAACAGGTTGGCACTCTCTCACACACACACACACACACATGCACTTACGCACTGTAGCAACAAACTCACACCAGCGGGCACTGGTTGCCTAGCAGCACGACGTGCTGCTCTCCAACTTCAAAATTATCGAGCTACACACTCACAACGCAAAAAAAACCCCAATAGCAAAGCAGACTCACCAGTGGGTACTGATTGCCCAGCAGGACCACACGGAGCTGACGCTGCAAGCATCTCCGCATCTCCAGCACCCTAGCAACAGCGACAGATGCTGCCGCAGACCTTGACCTTGACCCCGCAGCACCTGCTCCTGCCCCTGCTCCTGCTGCTGCTGCTGCTGTCGCTGCTGCTGTGCAGCCCTTTCCACTTTCCACGTCCACCGCGGCCGCCAGCACCTCAGCTGCAACTTTGGCTATACTGCTGGAGTCAGGGGAACCCTGACAGCTGGCCATGACAGCTGCGGACATTATTGCACACGCGTACACACAACAGAATTAGCCCAGTGTACATGCTAGCTCACTCGGACGAGAACGCACGCTGCCGCCCTGACAGCCGGCCATGAACGCTGTACACACACACACGCACATACACACGCACAAAAAGCTTTGCAGCTTGTGAGCACGCATGCACACCAGGAGCACACAGGCACTCACGGTGGTGCCCTGACAGCCGGCCATGAATGCTGTACACACACACATACACACGCGCACAAAGCTTTGCAGCTTGTGAGCACGCATGCACACCAGGAGCACACAGGCACTCACGGTGATGCCCTGACAGCCAGTCATGAACGCTGTACACACACACATACACACGCACACACAGCTTTGCAGCTTGTGAGCATGCATGCACGCCAGGAGCACACAGGCACTCACGGTGATGCCCTGACAGCCAGCCATGAACGCTGTACACACACGCATACACACGCATACACACACATACACACGCACGTATACGAACACACAGCACGACAGCCGTGCACGTACAATCACACAGAGGTACGCACGCGCATCGAGGAGTGCGTTGACAGCTGGCGTTGACAGCTGCAGACAGCTACGCCTGCACTTGTGCCTATTAACGCAACTACAGATAGCTTACTATACCAGCAATGGAAGACAGATTGCTACTATACCGGCATCGTACCAAAGCAGCACTGTAAACTTGAGCTCGTACTCCACCACTGAAAAGGCTCATACACCGCATCACAAGCCCTCGCCTTGCTGCTGTCTGCCCTTCCTTACAATATTGATGATCCTGCATTCTATCATCCCGTCAGCAAAAAATAGCCTAGAGGCACAACGCACTGCAACACACCCATAAGCCACGATGCACGTTGTGCCTACCAAAGCTTGATTGCACACATGGCTTGATCACACACATGGCGAACATGACACACAGCTTTTACGACAACTCACACCTGCCAGATTATCTTACAATCGTCAAGAAACCTGTCATGCCATTCATGCCCAACTTGACTGGCACACGAGTCAGAGAACGCGCAACAGCTAAGCGGCACGAGCGATGGCTGAGTGACATACAAACAAACCAGCACGAGCGACAGCTGAGTGGCATGAGCGACAGCTGGGTGACATAATGACACACCAGTCACAGCATGAGCGACAGCTGAGTGGCATGAGCGACAGCTGAATGGCATACTGTCATACGAGTAACAGAACGAGCGACAGCTGAGTGACATACACACCTGTCACAGCACGAGCGACAGCTGAGTGGCGAGAGCGAGTGGTGGAGAGGGCAAGCTGGATGAGCTGGTTAGCGGTGCCGTCCCTGTGTGTATATGTGCGTATATGTGTGTATGGGTACGCCTGTATGTGTATGCTTGTATATGGAAGTGTGCATGTTGGTTTACATGTGTGTGTATGTGTGTATGTAAGTGTGTGTGCATATGCGCACAAGAGTGCATGTGTAGTGACAGCTGCATTTGTCTTTCTAGCTGCTTAACCTCAATACAGCCTTCCCCATTCATACTCCTTACGCTGCAGGCAACCACAACCGCAACTCCTTACCCTGCAGGCAACCACAACCACAGTACCTTGCGCTGCAGGCAACCTCAACCACAGCACCTTACGCTGCAGGCAACCAGACAACCGCAACTAACTTCTTACGCTGCAGGCAACCACAACTCCTTACGCTGCAGGCAACCAGGCAACCGCAACTCCTTACGCTGCAGGCAACCACAACTCCTTACGCTGCAGGCAACCAGGCAACCGCAACTAACTCCTTACGCTGCAGGCAACCACAACTCCTTACGCTGCAGGCAACCAGGCAATCGCAACTCCTTACGCTGCAGGCAACCACAACCGCAACTCCTTACCCTGCAGGCAACCACAACCACAGTACCTTACGCTGCAGGCAACCTCAACCACAACTCCTTACGCTGCAGGCAACCAGGCAACCACAGCACCTTACGCTGCAGGCAACCACAACCACAGCACCTTACGCTGAAGGCAACCGCAACTAACTCCTTACGCTGCAGGCAACCACAACTCCTTACGCTGCAGGCAACCAGGCAACCGCAACTCCTTACGCTGCAGGCAACCACAACCACAGCACCTTACGCTGCAGGCAACCAGACAACCGCAACTAACTCCTTACGCTGCAGGCAACCACAACTCCTTACGCTGCAGGCAACCAGGCAACCGCAACTCCTTAAGCTGCAGGCAACCACAACCACAGCACCTTACGCTGAAGGCAACCACAACCACAGCACCTTGCGCTGCAGGCAACCACAACCACAACTCCTTACGCTGCAGGCAACCTCAACCACAGCACCTTACACTGGCAACCAGACAACCGCAACTCCTTACGCTGCAGGCAACCGCAACTCCTTACGCTGCAGGCAACCACAACCACAGCACCTTACGCTGCAGGCAACCACAACCACAGCACCTTACGCTGCAGGCAACCAGGCAATCGCAACTCCTTACGCTGCAGGCAACCACAACCACAGCACCTTACGCTGCATACAACCACAACCACAACTCCTTACGCTGCAGGCAACCAGGCAACCGCAACTCCTTACGCTGCAGGCAACCACAACCACAGCACCTTACGCTGAAGGCAACCACAACCACAGCACCTTACGCTGCAGGCAACCACAACCACAGCACCTTACGCTGCAGGCAACCACAACCACAACTCCTTACGCTGCAGGCAACCAGGCAACCGCAACTCCTTACGCTGAAGGCAACCACAACCACAGCAGCTCTGCGTTAAAATCAGCTCTAGGCAAGACCAGCTTATCACTTCAAGCTTGCGCAGTCCTGATTCACACTTGAAGCTAAGTGGGGCTCCTCAAGCCAGGCAAAGACGAACGACAGCCACACAGCAGAATGAACCTCAGAAACGTACCCAAGAGTGTTCCTTGAAACGTCCACGCGCAAAGTGGGAGAGGAGGCCACACAGCAAAATGAACCTCAGAAACGTACCCTAGAGTGTTCCTTGAAATGTCCACGCGCAAAGTGGGGGAGGAGGCGGTGGAGGTGACCAGGGATTCGTAGCGCTCAGCCAGGGCAGCCAAGAGGGGTTGTGCGCCCTCGTCTGAAGGCAGGTTGCATAATGACAAATTAGATGTCAATATCATCAATGTCATGAGGGTAGGGGGCGGGAAGTTTATGAAGGGGTTGGGATTAATTATGACACTTTGTCAGGAAGGCTGGGAGGGGGCGTTTTAAAGATTTTTCCAGCCAATAGGGGTTGTGCGCCCGTGTCTGAAGGCAGGTTGGACAAAGATAAAGACACATAGCATGACATCACTGGTAGGGGTTGTGATGCTTTTGACATTCTGCCAGGGCAGCTGGGGGGGGCGTTTTAAAGAGCAGAGGTTTGCCGAGTGTGGTGGCGGTGGCTGTTTTTGACTCGAGCTCTTCTGCTAGTGCGGTCGTCGAGGGTTGCCAGATTGGAATAGAAATGCAGGTCGTAAAGCAGAAAATAGAAGAGAACAAAGCAGATGGTGCGACGCGTAGCCAGTCTGAGGCACACAAACAATCGGGGTGTTTGATTGTGAATTGAGAAACCAGCAGAGGAGTGAAAAGTGACAGAAAACAGGCAGGCGATCAGAGGTACTATTAGGCACTAGATCTGTGTATGCAATAGGCAGCAGAGGGCACTGTGCAATATGCATGGATTCTAAACGCACACTCGCGACAACTGCAAGTCCATGATGCCGCATCATTCTTCTGCCAGAGTGAAGTAGCACTGAGCAAGGGAAATCGAGCACAACCCCCCTTCCATCCCTCCCTCACACACACACACACACACACACACACACATGCACACACACACACACACGCGCGTGCACACGCACACACACATACATGCATGCACACGCATACACATGAACATAATCACAACTACAGCAGCACGCATGCACACACATGTTTGTGCGCACACAATCAAATACATTTTCACACAAAACACACACACGGACACACACACACGCGGACACACAAACACACACACACTCACCTGTGATGTTGCACTGTGCGAGGGAAATTGATTCCAACTCTGCACGCAAGTGAAACACAAGTCCACGTTTTAGAGAGGGAATACATAATACATGAGCATTACACAGTCATGCCTGATCGATACTTTTTCTTTATCATGTGCAATTGATATGTCGAGTGTGTGCATGTGAGCAAATGCGTGTGTGTGCATGCGTGCATTTGTATATTTGTGTGTGTGTGTGCGTGTGCGTGTGTGTGTATGTGTGTGTGCATGTGTGCGTGTATGTGTGTGTGCATGTGTGTGCATGTGTGTGTGCGTGTGTGTGTGTGCACTCGTAGGCCAAACAGGCACGCACTTGGTGTGCTGCGCACGAGGTCAGCCATCAGACGCAGCATGCGTATATGTGTGCGAGCATGTGCATGTGTATGTTTGTTTTTGTGTGTGTTTGTGTGTGCATGTGAGTGCGCATGCCCTCGGAGACAAAACAGGCACGCACTTGGTGTGCTGCGCACGAGGTCTGCCATCAGACGTGCTCCTCGGTCGCAAATGCTGAGACCCGACAAGTCCAAGCACGACAGAAACTGGCCCAGCACCCTGAAATTCAATCACAGCACAGCAGCGAAGAACAAGTTGCATCATAGAGTTTTTTGCAGACAGGGCAAGCGCATGATATCATCAGCGGTTCCATCCGAGGCTGATGCCAATCCCCTTAAGGCAGCACCTGCGCTCTAGGCATGGATGGCCCAGGCCCCTGGATGACAGATATAAAGAAAGTGGAATGCGTTGCTCTTTAGACAGCACACACATGCTTGGCGAGGACTGCCCAGCACCCTGTTGTAGTTGCGCACAAATGACGAAGCGGAGGTGCGTGTGGTTATTTACAAGTATAAGATGGTGGATGGCACACGGAACGAGTAAATGAAGCAGCATGCTGGACACAGACGCTGTCAGGTTTGATGGCATGTTAACAGAGCACGCAAAAGCATACGGATGGATATAATCGACAAGCTGTGTACGCGTGCTTGTGTGTTTGTGCGTGCGTGTGTGCGTGTGTGTGTATGTTTAAAAGAGAGCTCCTTATGTTGGAGTCAGCAAGTACAATGGAATTGGGGGAGCGCGTTGGAGTGTACGGGTCTTGGCTGGCAAGAATTGGCGCAGCATTGACTGAGTGCTTACAAACTCACACGCACACGCACGCACATACACATGCTCATGCGCATGCTCACACACACACACACACACACACACACACACACACAAACACACACACACACACACACACACGCATACCCAAGCCACACCTGTGGCAGCTGCACAGGACTCCGACCAGAGACAGGTTGTCCACTCCTCCGCACAAGAGCACTAATTCGCAGGGAGGGCTGGCCCCCACTGCACAATGCAGACCCCTGTGTGTGTGCATGCGTGCATGCGTGTCTGTATGAGTGTATGTGTGTGTGTGTGTGTAAAAATGTGCGTACGTGCGTATTTATACATGTCTATGTGTGTGTGTGTCTGTGTAAGTGTGTGTGTAAAATTGTGCGTGCGTGCGTATTTATACATGTCTATGTGTGTGTGCGTGATTATATGTGTGCATGTGTGTGTGTGTGTGTGCGCGTGTTTGTGTGTGTGAAACATGCTCAATTTTGCCTTCAATCCCGACTGCAGTGGCCAGGCTTACCTGTGTGGTGTGTGTGGAGGAAATCCACAACCGCTGCACCCTACCACACCATCACCGTTGACACCGTCGCCATTGCTGCCGCAGTGTGGGTGGTGGTGGGTGCCATCAGCGTTGGAGTTGCTGTAGCTGCTGCTGCTGTTGTGAGGGTGTGCAGGTGGTGATTGTGGCTGTGGTGGTTGTGCGTCGTGTGTGTGGG
>Ga0307947_1003091_pt1:2500-13435 | contig 13435 bp, 13 predicted proteins | sample OrgLakmetagen232_FD_201840 | JGI IMG/M metagenome (GOLD analysis project Ga0307947, IMG submission 201840) | Saline water microbial communities from Organic Lake, Antarctica - #232 | ecosystem: Environmental > Aquatic > Non-marine Saline and Alkaline > Saline | place: Antarctica...
GGAGCCAACAATAGATGAGGCTATGGGGCGTGCGTGGGCAGCACAGGTCAGTCTCCCTGCGTGTGTGTATGTTTGTGTCCATGCTTGAGTGTGTCTGTGTTTGCGTGTGCAATATGTACTTGAGCCAGCGAGGCGATGCATTAAAGCGCACAAACGAGGACTGCAAAGGAAAGCGCATATCCATATTCAAACACACACACTCACACACACATGTGCATGCACACGCACACAGGCAGCAGATGAAGGAGAACTGCAGCCAAGGTGTAAGGACGACCCAGGCCCCTCGCAGGTACAGAAATGGTCACCCTCTGCAAAGTATCGTCATGACATTATTTTTATATTATCGCTGTGACATGTCAGATATTATTTTTTTGTGTCATATTATTTTTATATTATCGCTGTGACGTGTCAGATATTATATTTATGTCATGGTATTATTTTTAATGATATCGCTGTGACATGTCACCTGCTGTCCTCTGCACACCAAAACCCCCTTGCTGCAAAATTGCCCAAATAGCTGGTGTGGAAAACTGAGCTGGTGTTCAAGTGTTAACGTGCTGCTCTGCACTAGCCATGGCTCCTATTAGATGGCCATACCTCGTTTCAGCCCTGTGCATTCTTTTGGCTTGCAACCTCTCCGCAGTGTTTTGCGCGTGCTGAGCGCCTGGATGGTGATACTCCATGTTTCATGCTGTGCGGTTTTCTCTGCTGCTGTTGCGGCCTCTTTGACGGTACCTCTCATCCCAATCTTGTGTGAGCCCTCAGACCAAACAAAAACGATACATGTAGGCCGCTTAATGGGCAATGGTACAGCATTAAGCAATTTACCCAGCTTATTCCTCCCTGGTATTGCAACCTCCTTTGCAGCTTTGCAAGCCACAAGCTGGCCTGCATTTGTGCGTGGTTTGTATTGAACCCTGCATTGAACCATGGTTCAGCAAGTACCAACTCCATACGCACTCCTGCCTGCACCTGCAATGTGCATCCATCTCGCAATCACTCAAACATAAATACACACACACGCACACACACACACACACACACACACACACACACACACACACACACACACACACACACATACACACACACACATAAACACACACACTCACATTCACATAAACACACACACACTCACACACACACATAAACACACACACACACGCACGCACGCACACACACGCGCTGCAGTTGTTCCGGCCCCTTCTGGGTGACGGGCCTTGCTCACTTCTGAATGGACTGAGAGCGGTGAGTTCTGGTGTGCGATCTGATGACAGATGTGAAGGGCTCATCAGGATATGTGCTCACATGCCCGTGATCCCTACGTAGCCCTAAACAAGTATCTGCGTCAGCATGCGAATGTAGTCGGTTCTGGCCAACAATTTTCTAGATGTACGTATGGTAGCCCTGCAATGCCACACTTGTCACCTTGACCATACACATGCACACTCACACATGCACATACACACACACTCACACGTGCACACACACGTGGGCGTGGGCGCACATACGCGTATGCTCACAGGTGCCCTAAACTGCCGGCCCTACATATACACACACACAAACACATCACCAACACATTCCCCTTGATGCATTGCACACACACACACACACACACACACATACATTCACACACACATACATTCACACACACACGCACGCACGCACACACACACACACACACACACACACACACACACATTTGTGTTACAGGTCAGCCAGACGGGGTTTCCTGTCATCACTGCCTTGATGTGGTCTGTCGAAATGCTAAAAGACATGAGCAATGCGTCCATGGTTCGCTTGCTCTGCTGGGAACAACAGAGTGCTACTGTGCAGGTGTGTGTGAGTGTGAGTGTGCGCGTGGGGTGTGATGAACACATCGTAAATTGAGCTGCGTTAATATACAAATTTATACCTAGAATGGTATGCTGAGTTTTTATATAACTGAGCAAACCTCCTCTTATAAGTGTGTTTACATCATATATAGATGCACGCAAGGCAATTGCACGCACACACACACATACACACGCAAGTACACACACACAAACACACAAACACGCAAATGCACACACACGTAAACACACACGTACAAACGTGCACACACACATATACACGCGTGCGTGCGTGTTTGTGCGTGCAGGTCCTGAACAGGTACCCCAGCATGGTGCGTCAGGCCTTAGACGAGGATTCGAATACATGCGCACATGGAGAGAATTTAATCCTGCCGTGTGTCGCCCGAGCAACGATGGTGGCAGGTGCGTGCGTGCGTGCGTGCCCGAGCACATGTGTGTCTATGCGTGGTTATTTGCATGTATTTGTGCGTGTGTGTTTGTGTGTGTATGTGTGTGTGCTTACGTGCGTGTTTGTGTATGTGCGTGCGTGCGTGCAAATGAGTATGTGCCATCTTAGCTGGTTTGCTAGTCCGGTTGGGTACTACCTGCTTTTTTCAGTGGAATCATTTGGCTTTATGTTGCCTCTCCAGGGTTGAAGTGGGCAATCGTTCTGGCTGTTCAGCATCATTGCAAAATTTCTCACTCACATACACGCACAAACACACACGCACACATGCATGCAATTAACCACGCATAGACACACACGTGCTCCCACGCACTCGCAACACACACACACACACACACTTACACATACACACACATGCATACACACACATACATACACACACACAATTACATGCAGGTGAACTCTTGGACCTGCCTGATTCCCTCCGCTTGCTGCGCCTCAGGCACGGCATCATACCCGCTCACTCCAACCGACAGAGCCACAACCGCAACCCGTCCCTCTCTGACCTCCTGCGAGGCAAAACTGATTTGTTCTGCAAACTGGCGGGCATGCTGGCGCTCGCAGACGCTCTGGGCGGCATGGAGTTGCCTGCTGTGTACGAGCGGCCCCATGTGAGTACAAAAGGGTGGACGCAAGGGTGGACGCCAGTGTTTAAAAGAAACACAGCCGATATACCATTTAGATCGATTTGACGCTCTGGCCAACCCTACACTCAGTGCGTAGATACGGTTCTGGCCAACCCTACATATGCTGTGTACATACGGTGCTGGCCAACCCTACATTCGGTGTGTAGATACGGTGCTGGCCAACCCTACATGCAATGCGTAGATACGGTGCTGGCCAACCCTACATGCATGTGATGCTAAGTGAATCGTAGGAAGCACAGCTCAGCTTACCGTGCCCCCTTGGACCTGCAGCCTATTGAACTGCCAACCCTGCATTGCCCTGTGACCTTAGAATGGATATAGGCCTAGAATAATATAGGCCTAAAATGGATATAGGCCTAGGACATCTCTACAATCAAAGCCTTGTGCAACCTCTTGTGACCGACAAGTTAGCCTTATTGTTTGTGGCGTGGAATATTTTGGGACGCTCATCATCAATTCCACGGGCGCGCCGCGCATTCAGCGTGACGGCAATCAGTTTGCATAGACCACCAGTCGCTCTTTGTTGTCTGCCCTCGGGCGTGTGCACTCACACTGGCATCGTCACTAGCCTACCACACCTTCGGCACATAGTCCCTGCCTAGGATACTCTGTGGGGGGATGTGCGTGTGTGTGTGTGTGTGCCTGTGTAAGGGTGTGTGAGAAGAAACTTGCGTGTATATGTATATGTGTGTGTATCAGGCGTGTGTTACAGGATTGTATGTATGTGTGTGTGTGTGTGTGTGTGTGTGTGTGTGTGAGCTTGTGTGTGTACATGTTTGAAGCGTGATGCACTGCCCCCTGTGTGATTGCAAAAACACACTGCACCCTAACCAGTCTATATCAGGCCTATCAAATCTACCAACGCAACAGCTCGTACACACGCACCCCCGCCCTAGCGACCCTGCGCGACTTCTGTGTGTGTACGTGTGAAAGTGCGTATCTGTGTCTGTGTTTGTGTGTGCACGCATGTGTGTGTACGTTTGCTCAGATTGTGTGCCAGATTTGTAATGAAACTATAATGCACCAGTACCACTCTTGCAATCACACACACATGCACACACACATACACACAAGCACGTGTAGGCACACACGCATACACCCAAACTAACAGCCAAACCCTCTCCTTTGTGTGCGTGTGTGTGTATGTGTGTGTACAGGTGCGCACTGTGTGCCTGCAAGTCAGCTTACATTCAGCAGGGCACGAAGCAGTGCTGGGCGCCTTCACCCCCGAGGAGGCTTTCAGCGTAGACATGTTCCGCTTGATTTGTTCCAGCTTCTGCAACAACATGCAACATCTGGCAGTAATGCAGGATTTGCGGGACGCTGTCCCTGCTCAGGTGTGCTTTGTGGGTGTGGATGTGGGTGTGGGTGTGGGTGTGGGTGTGGGTGTGGGTGTGCGTGTGGGTGTGGGTGTGGGCGTGGGTGTGGGTGTGGGTGTGGGCGTGGATGTGGGTGTGGGTGTGGGCGTGGGCGTGGATGTGGATGTGGGTGTGGGTGTGGGTGTGGGTGTGGGTGTGGGCGTCGTTGAGGATGTGGGCGTGGGTGTGTATGTGTGAGTGTGTGTGTGGAGTTGAAGCTGCAAGTGGGGGTGGATTATTAGGCATTAGGTACTCAAGCAAAGGCAAAGGCAAGCTGCAGGATCAGCACGCAGGCTTGCTAGGAAGGGGGGTTGGGGGGGGATGACTATGTGAGAACGTGTAAGTATGCATATGAATTGCAAGCTCACGAAACACAAAAAAATGCCGTGTTTTTGTTCACAGTTTGTTCGTCCACCCGTTACAGCATTTTGCACAATCCTCCCCCTGTCCCTACACACACATACGTGCATGCAGCCGTAGACACACACACACACACACATACACACACACACGCACATGCACACACACGCACACACCTAGGAGCAGTTGTGCACACCCACACATTCGGACACGTACTTACATACACATGCATGTACACAAACTGATTTGCAGGATTGCACACCACGGATCATGCGCCCCTTCCAGCGGCTCAGCGAGCTGGCTTCCAGCATAACTTCCATCTTTCTTGAAGCCACGCAGCTGGTGCGTGTTGAGGACCAATGACTCTGTGTGTTTTACATAGCCACGACGTCCTAACCAAACACATACTGTGAATTGCGGACGCGGTTAAGCAACGGAGAGAAATGCACCCATAAGGACAACTCCTGCTTTAAGACAGTGGAAAGTGTGTGCAAAATCATAAGGACAACGCTGTGTGTACGAAATCATAAGGACAACTCTTGCTTTAAGACAGTGGAGAGTTTGTGTACAAAATCAGCACCCACGCAGACTAGAAAACTGTTGGTCAAGCTGGAGCGAGTACCAAAATCAGCGCTCGTGAATTTTCAGTACAAGTCGTGAAGGCTGATTTTATCTACCCTTTATCTACCCACACATGAACCAGGAATAGGCGATTGACCCATTTCTGCCATGTCCATATGTAATTCAAACGTGTTTGAGACTAGCTAGCTCTCTAGCTTGTGTCAGGGATTTGATTGTCCAGAAAGCCCGTTTTAAAGGGACGCAGGCGGCGGCACTCTGTTAAAAAAAGGACGTATAGGCGGTGGCACACAGCGCACCTGTGTGTCGCCAGGCGGTGTTTGTGACGGCCACCTGCCCTTGGTTTCAACTTCTATCCAAGGTGTTCAGCAATTTGTGTGCCTGCCTAACTGCCTGCCTGCCTGAATGTGACTGCCCGACACAGCAAGGAGACTCCTGTGTGTTTCACTCCTCCAAAATGCTCTGGCTTCGACCAGGCTGCCAATGTTGGGTGCTCTATTGTATCTGACTGGGAATAAGTGCGTGAATAAGTGCGTGGCTTGTGCCTCCATGGTGGTGTATGTGCATGTGCATGTGCTTGTGTGTGTACGCATGCATATCCTTATTGTGCGCTCCAAGGATGTGTTTTGCGTGTGCGTGTGTGCGTGTGTGTGTGAGTGTTGTTTTTGTGCGCAACAAACAGTCTCTTCGTTGTGTCCAATGCCTGTCATGCGCAGCAGCAGTCACAAGTCCAGCCGCAGGATGACTATGCGCAACAGGAGGAGAACGTGGACTATGTTTCTATGAACGATGGTGATGACGCAAGGTGCGTTGCACGGTGGGGGTGCAGCGGGTGTAAACTTGCTGTGCGTTTTGTGGGGATGAGTGGGGTGGATGGGTGAGTGAGTGGGTGCACAGTGATTCGAGTTTCTGGGTGTGTGTAAATGTGTGTGCATGTGAGTGTGTGTCTGTGTAAGTGTGTGTGTGCGTGCGTGCGGCTGCGTGTGTGTTTCGGTGTGTGTTTGTTTTCTATGCTGCGCGCTAGGAAGCACCTCACTACCTACTCTGAACTGCTCAATGTAAAGGTATGAAAAATAAATACACACAAGCGCATGCACAAGCATTCACACATGCACAAACACATGTACATACGTACGTACTCACATGCAGCGTTGATGTGGAAGGTGATGAGATTTCTGCAGACGAGGAAGACCTCAGTGAGGGAGGTGGCCAAACAGACACATAGCAGGAACACAAAGAACTGTGTGTCCACAGTGCGCAAGCCTATAGCTGTACACCTGGATGGTTTGTGTTCGGCGCTTCTGCTTCCGTTCGCTTCCATTGAAACGGATAGCCTCGTAAAAGATGAGGGAAGGCTCATTAAGGCTGCACGTCCAGCTGCTTCCTGCGTTGGTATGCCTTCCCTGGGCTACACGCTAAAGTACTTCGCTCAGATACAGCATCCAGTTGCTGCCAAGGCTCCGTTCAAAAGCCTTTGAGGCCTTTCTGTTTCGTGTGCTCTGGGATTATCTGTAGCCAGAACACGTTGGAAATTTGTGCAAGATGCTCGATGCCACACTCGCATTTTTTTTATTGATGGAGGGCTGCTGTGCTTGCCACATGCAGACGGAATGGAAGGTCAATGGGACGGGGCACTTATGTGTCCTTTCCATTATGTCATAACTAGCAGCATGAGCACGTCAATGGTGCGAGAAGGACATTGATCTTCCTCACGCAGCCCCTTCTCTGCTGCGGTGCTTGACGAATAAGATGAGTGGACGCTTTCAAACTGGCAGCCCCCTGATCTGACCTTCGTTTGGTGTGGCAGGCACATCAGCACGTGTGCTTCTTACTAGCAGATGGTGATGCGGGGTATGCATCATGTAGATATTTTGTACCATAAGACCCTAGACCCTTAACCACTCAAGCAGTGTCCTTTATTTGTATTTGTTTTTGCATTTGTTCTCCCTTTTCATTGCCCTGCAAGGTCTCGAAGATGTCAGGCCAGCTTAGTTGCCAAATTTGTGCATGCATACACACACCTTTACTGGCTTGCGGCTAAAGGCACCGATGAGGATCCCAGCGGAAGAGGGGCAATTACACCTTGGCTTTGTGCACTCTCTGATTTAAAGGCTAAGATGAAAACAGAAATGTGCAAATTACACAGACTGGGGAGTGCCGAAACAGACACAGGGAAATACAACTACTGGAACCTTGGTCAATAAACAACATAAATGCTTTCTGGAACAACGGTAATAAGAAAAAGAAAAAGAAAACACTACGCAGGCAGTGAAAGCCACTCCCCACCTTAATTAAGGAAAAGGAGCCACTTTGGTACCGAGTACCGTAAAGCTCCTCCACAGTGAAAAGGAAATGAAAAATCAATGTGGATCAGGAGGGTTGCAGGCGTGGCCTGAAACCGGCTCCTGATGAGAGTTGATAACAGTACTGGAAAGGGCACGTCTAGACTGCTATGGACAAGTTTAGCAGCAAAGTTCACAGAGTGCACATGGAGCTTGGAGGCAAACTTCTTAACTCTTTGAGAATTGAGACCCAGTTCCTTGACAGGCTTCAGAGTGTGAGTGTTGTAGATGGTGCCGCCCACACCCAAAGGGATGATGTGGAGAGTAACGGAGGCTCTTTGGAGAATTTAGCAAAGGTCTTTGTGCTGTTCCTTTGCGGCGTTCGGCTGGTTCTGAGGTCTGGTGTCCTCACAGTACTTGATCTCGACAAGGTGGATGTCACGCCGAGGTTTGCTGAGGTCTTTAGGTCGGTGCTGTCTGGGGTTGGTGGCTCTACTGATGGCTGGCGGTGCTGCTGAGGTGCTCCCAGTCTCCCTCAATTGCCCCCTGCCACTTCGTAGAACCCACCCCCCTACATTACTTTGTTGTTTTTGTGTTTTTGCAGCAATGGGAGTAACCAGCACAAAATCTGAGCGGCTGGAGGTAAATCTGTCTTTATTTGGGAAGCGGGGTGGGAAGAGCCATTTGGGAACAATTCTACTTTCAGCTGTTTCAGAAATCTGGAGGTTTTGCATGGTTATCCGTTTGTTGCTGCCTATATCTTTAAGGACAATGTATGGTTTCAAGGAGCCTGTTTTTCTGATACCCTTAAAGATCATGCGGCATGCTATGTTGTGTCTTTCGGTGATCGTGTTCCTTATTTGCGTGTGTTGGCACCCAGAAAGGATGTGCAGGGCACTGTCTACTTGTGGGCAGAGGGAGCAAGTTCGACTTGTTGAGAGTTTGAACAATACCGCATGCGTTTGGTTATATAGGGTGTCTGTTCTGTATTTCAGAATGAAACATTTGGTCTTAAAGGGGACATCGGATGATGTTAGGCAAGCATTGCTAGTGGCTCCGTTGGCAGTGCCGTCCTTTATGAGGGTCTGGTAGTACGCATGGTAGTTCGCTTGAATTTTGGCATTTCCCAGTTTATGGAGAAAATGCATGTGTGCTTGAAGGGCGTCACGGTGGTTTGGTAGGTACCAAAGCTTTGGGGGAGGAGAATGGGCCATGTTTGTTGTATGGGTATAATTATGGATTTGTGTTTGGTCTCCTATGTCTTCTTTTGCAAGCCAGTGGATGTTGTATAGGGGATTCCCTCAGGGCCTGCTGTTTTGATGGAGGTGTATGTAATGTCGGCGTAGGTGGTGGCTAGTAATCTCAATTCTGCGAAAAGCGTCATGTTATGAGGCACCGTACTAATCCAATTTCAACCAAAAACACGCCTACCGGTACGCTTCTCTCCCAATTCAAACTGCCCCATCTGCCCTTGCACTGAGTGCGCAATACAGGTTGCCAACACACTAAAATGAGGAACATGTTTATAAAAAACATAATATGGCAAGTGTGCTGATTGTCCAAGCCGTATAAAAGGGACCACGCGGTGCCAACCAAACTGCCTACACTGACAAAGGCAGCGCAGATAAAACTATTAGAGCAAGGCCTAGTAGATTTGATAAATACTGCCAACAAAACACTGCCCTTTTGGTTGCTTCAAAAACTAACAGCACATGCTTCGTTTAAAGCCTCCTGTCACGCCCAATTGTTGGGAGTGACAATTCGTGTGATTTGGTGAGTTAGTTTTTCAGTTGAGGTTATTTTGCCTAATCTCGCTCGTTCAATGGAGAAGCCAGTTTATTGAAGATAACACTTTCTAATTTTGATATTGCGGTATTCATTTAGCTCAATTAGCTACACAATGCTCATCCAGATGTTTGAGTAAACTTCCCAGCCCTGGGGAGGAGAGGCACGGCAGCCGACTAGAGTGTGTGTGGTATAGTATATGTCAGTTTGTAAAGCAAGTTAGATTCGAAAAACAGCAGAGAAATAGAGAAAGAATCAGGAGAGTTGCCATCTGAAGTGCATTTCCCAGCCTTTGCTCGAGAGAGACTCGACCCTGGCTTAAATCCGAAAAATAGTCAAATGGATCATGATTTCCGACCGCATACTTCACATTTATACGCACATCATCTTTGTATTAATCTTCAAGTTTTCATAGTGTAAAGCCTTTCAGATTAGAGCATGAGATTAGGGGGGTATTGGTTGTTGTGCTGAGTCTCATAATTTGCAGTGACGGTGATTTGCTACGACACTCTTTTCGTCTTGACGCTATCCTATTTTTACCTAGGCACTGTGTGCTCTTCTTGCTCCTGACGCAACTCAAATTTTCAACAGCTTGCTTAAGACAAGAAACTGAATCCAAACCAGTGGGAGTTTCACCTGATTGAGTTTAAATTTTGTAAAGACACTAGGCCTGATTCCCAACTCCAAAAGCAAAAGCACAGCACAGCGTGCTTATTGCCAACCTAAACAGACAAGGATATAGGGAAGTCAAGCTCCACATGATCCTCGTTGGAGTTATGTATGGGAACTATCTACAAAGACTTCTTGCTAGGCGCCTGCTGATCTGCTTCTGGTTTCTAGAGCTGGCTTTCTTCATGTCTTCTGTGGAGCACGCACTAGCCCTGCTTCTCTTTCTGGCTTGTCATCAAAGTATCACTGATTTTGAGATCAATGCATTCCTGAATCAAGGCTCATACAGACTCCTCAAGTTTGTGTCAGATTTAGTTTTAATTTTCGACACTGGTTGATTTTGTTTCACCAGCCAATTGCCATCAGTCTCGGGCTGTAGGCCATCCTTGTAACCCCTTGTAACCCCCTAGCCCTGCTTCCTTCAGAACTCTCTGTGCTCAGACCAAACCATTTTCTGCTAATTGTCAGGTCAAATTACGGTCACTGCAAAGTATAAGACTCAGCACATCTACTGATAATTGTAGCGCCTTCGGACCAAGAAAGGCCTCCAAGGTGGAAAAACCATCCAGCAGAGGAGTGAGTTTTTTGCATCGCTGGTCCCTAATGCTTCTACCAGTTCTCTGGCTCATGCCCTTGTGCGCTCTCTGCACACACACATGTGTGTGTGTGTGTGTGTGTGTGTGTGTCTACTACTGTGTCTACTCAGCTTTGCGTCGCTGCCACACTGCTGCTCCTTCCCGGAGCTGGGACCCATGACTCAGATAGATATCTCGGCCTCATTGTTGTTACACCTTGATAATATAAACGAACGAACAAATAGATTCGGACACCTTACACGGCACACGCAAAGGGCTTGAACTGAACACTGACAAAACAAAGACTATGGCCTTTTACACTTCCGGTCCCACTTCCTTCTTGTACAATGGCACACCGTTGGAGGCTGTTGATCGCTTTAAA
>Ga0307947_1003095_pt1 | contig 13422 bp, 16 predicted proteins | sample OrgLakmetagen232_FD_201840 | JGI IMG/M metagenome (GOLD analysis project Ga0307947, IMG submission 201840) | Saline water microbial communities from Organic Lake, Antarctica - #232 | ecosystem: Environmental > Aquatic > Non-marine Saline and Alkaline > Saline | place: Antarctica: Organic Lake...
TGCACGGATTTCCACAATTCAAGTTGCAAGGGACTAAAAAATTAATGTTTAATGACGCGATGACGATGGGAGCGTGTTCTGAGGATGCGAGTCTCCATGTTTGACTGACAGATGTGAGCAGGTTGAATGCATGCATGCACGCGCACACGCGCACACGCGCACACACACACACACTCACACACACACTTACACACACACACGCACGTACGCACGCACGCACGCACATACGCACGCCCGCACGCACATACACACGCACACACACACACACATACACATACACATACACACACATACACATACACATACACACACACAAACACACACACACACACACACACACACACACACACACACACACACACATGTATAAGCGCGCACAAAGCACACGCAAGTTGCCAGTTCACAGCACAAAGGCTTCGCCAACTTTTCAGCATCGCTTGCGATGCTTCCCCCCACTTGTCTAGTACGTCCATCCATGATAATCACCTCTTAGCTAAAAGCTCAAAACGTTTGACAGTTATGCACTAGAAAAGTTGTCAATGTGGCAGTGTACACACCCTTCTGTATGAATTGCATAGACTGTTTCGCATCATGCAACTCTTGTCATGTAATTGTGCACACGAATCATGTCACACATGCTGCTGTGCATGCAGCCCTGTCTATCTGCGCGCCTGATATAATCTGCCTCGGGGTGTAAGGCACCTTGCAATTTGACGTGTGCCAGCGTTTTTTGCTCCATTAATGTTCCTTCATGTTGACGGTGCACTCAAATAATAATGTGCGTTTTTTGCTCCATTAATGTTCCTTCATGTTGACTGTGCACTCAATTAATAATGTGTGTTTTTTGCTCCATTAATGTTCTTTCATGTTGACTGTGCACTCAATTAATAATGTGCGTTTTTTGCTCCATTAATGTTCTTTCATGTTGACTGTGCACTCAATTAATAATGTGCGTTTTTGCTCCATTAATGTTCTTTCATGTTGACTGTGCACTCAATTAATAATGTGCGTTTTTTGCTCCATTAATGTTCCTTCATGTTGACTGTGCACTCAATTAATAATGTGCGTTTTTTGCTCCATTAATGTTCTTTCATGTTGACTGTGCACTCAATTAATAATGTGCGTTTTTTGCTCCATTAATGTTCCTTCATGTTGACTGTGCAGCCCTGCCTGTGCGTGCGCCCAATGGAACTAATGGGCTAGCCAGAGCGAGTGTGGGGGGGCCGTGGCATGAAGCGGAAAGATCTCACGAGAATCAAGAGGGCCAGAGAGAGGACCAAGCAGCAAAGTCCCGCAAACAAGGCAGGGGAAAGGGGGGCACAGCTAGTCCTTCTCAGGTGTGTTATTGAGGGGCATGTGTGGGAGTATTATCTTTTTATCAAACAAAGCAGGGGGAAGGGGTGTGGGCTGCTTGTCCTGCGCAGTTGTGTTATAGGCAGGCGTGTGTTCAGGCTTACACCTTCTGTGCGTGAACGTGTGTGTTGCTTGCGACATGTGCATGTATTTGTGCAATGGCAACATGGCAACATGGCAACTTGGCAACTTGGCAACATGGCAGCGCTGGTAAACGATGAAAAGACTGCTTCATACTTTCAACAGAGGCAAACAGGTCATGACTCACAAAAGTTGATTTGCACTGACACTTCCGTCCTTGCGCCCCTGCACTTTTATTATGTTCGTCCTTGCGTCACTGAACTGCAATAACACTCCGTCCTTGCGGCACTGCAATTCAATTTTATTCTGCATCAACAAACCTGCACGCTGTTGGGATTGAACCTTTGATGCCTTTTTTAATTTGAATACTTTGGGCATGTGCGAGAGCATGCTGTGCTTGGGCAAGGTCTAGCAAGAGGCTTTAGCAAGTTGTACATGCATTACCCTCCCCTTCTTACATCTGCATTAAATGGCAAAAGGGTACTGTGCTTGGGTGCGGTCTTAGCAAGAGCTCTAGGAGGTTGTAGTGCATTTCCATCCAATAACTTATCACATCTGCAGGGTTGGCCAGAACCGTATATATACCTTATATGACCGTATATATGGTGATTTCCCTGCCAAAAATACCGTATACACACCATATATATGTAGCTCTGGCCAACCCTACACATTTGGATGAAGCGACGTTACGCAAGGAACATCCCTCTACAAAGGCAGATAAGCAAGGTCCATCAGGCATTCACTGTCATGTAATGCACTACGGTGTATGTCATGTAGGGCACTACGGTGTATGTCATGTAGGGCACTACGGTGTATGTCTTGTAGCGCACTACGGTGTATGTCATGTAGTGCACTACGGTGTATGTCATGTAGTGCACTACGGTGTATGTCATGTAGTGCACTACGGTGTATGTCATGTAGTGCACTACGGTGTATGTCATGTAGTGCACTACGGTGTATGTCACGTAGTGCAATACGGTGTATGTCATGTAGTGCACTACGGTGTATGGCTATTGTAACGAGCAGTTGTGTTAAGCATCCACTTAATTCCAACTGTAGGCAGAGGACGCTGTGCTGGGGCTGCTGGGCGTTGCGGCAGGGAACGCCGCAAGGGAAGAGCTTGGAGAAGGGGGGTGAGTGCTGAACACTGCAACACCTCGCTGCCTCTGCTTCCGCTTCTGTTAGGATTTTGCTTTTACTGACGACCTTTTGACTAGGCTTGGCCAGAATCATGTATATAGGGTTTATGTACAGAATTTTTGGCAGGGAAATCAACAAATATACGGTCATATACGGTATTATATACAATTCTGGCCAGCCCTACTCATGACAGAAGAGGGGAGTGGTGAGAATTGCTATGTCTAGCTGTCTCTGCAGCTGCCCCTGTGTGCTGCTATCCCTGTTGGTACGATTTTGCTCATGAGATCATGAAAGCAAAGCTGGGAGGAGGGCGGTAAAAGTGGCCAATGCCGTAACGTGCCCCTCTCCTCCTGTCTTAGCTTTCACCTTGCACTGCTTATTACCTTGCCAGTGCTGCTGGTGTGTGCAGGACGATTTTTAGTCTGATATTGTTCCCATTTGATAATAAAAAAATTTTGCTTCTCTTTAAATGTCTGGAGTCTAGAGAGACACGCCTTAAGGCTGTGAGTGGTTGTGTAGTCTAACCATAAATGAGCAATGCGCAGATGTTTTGATTCAGGCCGTATGCACTCAAACCAAACTTGTATGCTTACCTTTGCGGTAGCCTGTGTGTGTGTGTGTGTGTGTGTGTGTGTGTGTGTGTGTGTGTGTGTGTGTGGCAATCCCAAGGTGCAAGCAACGTACAATCAATCATCGTAAGCACGAAACGCTCTTTTTTGCGCACAAGAAAAAAGGAACTCCCAATCTATTAGTCCCTATAAGCAGTCGATGTTTTATCTGCCCATATGTGCATGTGCTCCAATCAAGGGAGGAGGTCATAACAAGTGTCCATGCAGCTGGCGATCTGTGGTTCAAACGATACTCATCTTATCTCTTCTCTATCGCTAGTAAGTAGTTGGTGCGATCTGCCCATCTTTGCAGGTACTCCATGCAAGAAGGTGGTGGGGAAAACTTGTCCATGCAGTTGCGTTGGCGCTCTGTGGCTCTGCAAGCGCTGCATGCCTACATGGCAGCTATGCACGCCAAAGACTCTCAGGCAGATACATCATCTCAGGTGTGTGTATGCTCGAAATTGTGTGTGTATGAGAGCTCAACAAGGATCGCTGCTAGCAGAGGTTTATTGTGAAGGCGTGTCGAAGCTTTTTTGATGGGTTGCTCAAGAATGTGTGCGTCAGTCAGTGTACGTGTGTGCTATCATGTTGTCGTTGTCCCTTTTGCACGCTCACTTGCTACATGCGTGAAGCACGTGTGCAATTTTAATACCTATCTTCTCACATGCACACGCACAAAACGCAAATGCACACACACAAACACACAAGCACACACTTACATAATGTTCACGCACACACATGCACACACACACCGATTCTTGGCCTCTGAAACACTCTCACGTGCTTGCTTTGCTACGTAGATGAAGCATGTGTGCATGTACTTGTCCCAGCTGCTTGCCGTTGTGGAGTCTCAGCGGTACCTGCAGGAGCCCACCAGAGCAATGGGTGGACCTAATGGTGCGTCATGCATAGCCTGTACTTTGAATAAAGCATTTATAGGGTGGGCCAGAACCATGTATTTATACGTATATGGTGTACATACGGTATGGTGTACATACGGTATGGTGTACATACGGTATGGTGTACATATGGTATGATGTACATACGTATATGGTGTACATACGGTATACTAAGCAGGGAAATCACCATACATACGGTCATATACAATGTGTATATACGGTTTTGGCCAACCCTAAGCATTCACATAATTGCCATGTCCTCTCTGTCCTGGATAAATTTAATGCTGGCAGCGCTCACCCTTTGCAGAGCTCTACAAACCCCTACAAGCCCTGTGGCTGCCCATGCAACCACATTTCTCCTCCAATCAAGATATTGCATTCTTACTTGCACACGTAAAAACGCTCTTTGTGCATCTGCAAGCCCTGTGGCTGCCCATGCCGCCCCTTCCTTCCCCGCAAACACACGGCAAAGGTCCTTCATGCTTAAATAGTCACCCTTTGTACCTCCATGCCCCGCAGCTGCGCCTGTGCCGCCACCCTCTTCCGCACAAACACACTGCAGAGGCCCCGTAGCTGCCCATTTGCTGCCACATTCTTTCCCACAAACATAAAGCAGAGGTCCTCCACGCTCGACTCATCACCCTCATTATTCACCTGCAGGCCCCGTAGCTGCCCATTTGCTGCCACATTCTTCCCCACAAACATAAAGCAGAGGTCCTCCACGCTCGACTCATCACCCTCTTCATTCACCTGCAGGCCCCGTAGCTGCCCATGCTGCCACTTTCCAGCTGCGCCTGCTGCAGTGCCTGCGCTTGCTGCCCGTGAATCAGCTGCAGCCTAACAGCCAGGCAACGCTGATAAAGTAAGTGTACGTTTTTGCTTGCACTAAATTGTCAGTTTTTGTGGCCTCATTCCTGTCACCTGCTTTATGATGCCGTACTGCATTAGCACTAAGGTTGGCCAGAACCCTACATTTATACATATATACGGTGTACATACGGTGTTTTTAGCAGGGAAATCACCTTACGTACGGTCATATACGGTGTGTATATTCAGTTCTGGTCAACCGTAATCATTACAGTGAATTGTAACGTCCTGGGAGAGGGAGGGCTTCTGAGCATGTTGAGTGGAAACAGCACACCATTCTGCACTTGAACCTAATAACTTCAATAGATCTGGCACCTGCTGACCATCAGCACAAGCTTTGCTTGCAAACTAAAACTCTAAAAGCGCGGCCGAGTTTGTCATAGCCGCCAGGTCACCACCTCGTGGATATTTTAGAGTGGTCAATTTCAAACGAGCTCGACAGGCTACCACACGCATACGACGCTCTTTGCAGCAGCGCCAGCTGCTGTACTGTTAAGAGGAAACCTGCACAAGTCCCCCGTGTTCCCTTGTGTGTGTATGTGTGTGTTTGTGATTTTGCTGCAGGCTGAGCAGCTACCCCATCAGGATGGCCACGATAGCGATGTGTGGATCCTTATCGGCGGCAGAGGCTGGTATGCCGTCCCCCAGCTTGTTAGGCCTCCAAACAGGTGGGTGTCTGTATTGGGCAAAGACTAAGTTGGACGCTTGCAGAACGTGTCAGGCACGACAAAAGTTGACTTTCGGCTACTGCCTTGTCACTCTACCGGACCTCCACTGATCTCATTACACATTACACACACGCCAAAGCCCTTCCACGCTCCTAAAGTTCTTTGCTAGATGGATTGTGGTATCAGGATTGTTTCTTAATACACTTGCAATAGAGATGTTTGGAAAGCAGCTCCTTGTACTGTATAGCCCTGATTGCATTTCAGGTCTAATAAGCTGAATTCGAAATGCATGCAGCAGCATAAAGGTGCTACATGCTTGAGATGAAGATGATAAGACAGCTTCTGTAGTTTTTCTTAGCATTGTCGTAATCTGTTTCTTGTGTTCTTATCTCTCGCTTTCGGGGTCCTACATTTCTTCACTTACACACACACACTCTCACACACACTCTCACACACACACACATTTGTCGTCCCTTTAAAGCCTTTCGTGGCATACATCTGAGAGGGACACCATAGACATATCATGTTGATGGTGTTTAACTCTTTGCATATCGCTGTCGTAATGCTGACGTAACATTAATCTCGTGGTGTGTAGAAATGCTGACGTAAAGAACTTCATGTGGTGCAGGAGCGATGGAAGTGCTGCACCAGGCAGTGCTGCGTCATGTGCTTGAGAAGGAGGATGCTGTGCTGGGTCCTTGGCTGCTGGGAAGAGACACCGCTGAAGATGAGCTGCACGCATTTGCAGGCGTGTGTGTGTTTGTGTGTGCGTGTGTGTGTGTGTGTGTGTGTGTTACGCTGCTGTAAGTGAGCAATGGGATGATTGAAAGACGATGACATTGAATTAAGAGAGGAAAAGGTATTTGTAGTGTAAGTATGTTCGTTCCTTTTCTATATGGTGATGTTCCCTTTTCCTTGCTTCATCCTTATCAGGGAGTGGTTCAACTGCAGAGCTTGCTTCTTCTGTTCCAGCAAGCTGTGACTCCGTCGAAGGAAAAGGCTGACAAAGACAGCAAGCTCTCTTCATTCACTTCTCCCTTTGTCGAGTTGTTGTGAATTGCTTTCTTCAGTTGCTAAAAACGCCCTCAACTGCATTTTGTTTTGCTGGAAGGTGATCAGGGTCAGCCCTAGGTAACTGCCATGGGGCGCAACCCTGCTCCTGACCCCTCCACCGCAACCAAACAGCAAATCTTGTGTCGTGCACATATGTAGGGTTGGCCATAAGCATATATATACGGTGTATACACGGTATTTTTGGCAGTGAAATCACCAAATATACGGTCATATGCGGAGCATATATATGGTTCTGGCCAACCCTACACATATGTACACAGATCACCCACTGGGCTCCACCCAACTGCTGGGGAGCAATCCTGCTCCCAAGCCTTCCACTATGACCAAACTTTGTTCTTGTGTCCTACGCGTCCTACACAGGTGACCAGAAGCGTACACACAGGTGACACAGGTGACCAAACTTTATTCTTGTGTCCTACGCGTCCTACACAGGTGAGCAGGGAGGACCCCACCAGCTACCTTGGGAGGCGCCCCTGCTTCATGTGCTGTGCAGCGACAAAAGGAGCCAGGGGTTGGGGCATGCCTTGTCCTCTGGTGAAGACCAGGTAGGTGTGAGTGTGTGTCTGTGTGTGCGCGTAAGTGTGCGAGTGTGTGTGAGTGTGTGGGTGTGCGTGAGTGTGAGTGTGTAAATGTGGGTGTGTGTAAGTATGTGTAAGTGTGTGAGTGTGGGTGTGCGTGAATGCGTGTGAGTGTGTGAATGTGAGTGTGGGTGTGATCGTGTCTTTGTGTGAGTGTGTCGTCAGTGGGTATGTGCGTTGCATGGCATGTGCAGCAGCGGCACAGCAGCAATGGATCACGTTTAATGATGGAAACAGTTCACAATGAAAGAATCTCCACACCAATGTAACAAGAAAGAGATCCCCTTTGGTAGAGCGCATGACATACCTCCTCCTCCACCGCATCTCTGCAGAACAGAATAGATTCAGGAAGAATGCCTGAGCGTAGTCCTAGCCAATTTATTCCTAGCTACTCAATTATATTTTCACGTAACCGACTGAACCCCCTTGCCCACAGGACTCGCTTTGGACGGCTGCACCGGGATCCATGCTGTCCTCTTCAGGCCATGCCTCTCACGCCTCCAGGGACACAGGTGAGCAACATTCAGGCCACGTCTCTCACGCCTCCAGGGACACAGGTGAGCAACATGCCTCTCACGCCTTTAGGGACACAGGTGAGCAACAATAAATTTGTGCATGATGTAGGAGCAAAGCATGTCCTGAGATGCTTTAAAAACCACGATTTCTCCCTTGCACTCGTGTTTGGCTGTCTGGAGGAAAGGGCCGGGCGAGTGACTGTGTCAGTTTGATATCCGTAATATTTAGGGTTGGCCAGAACCGTATATATACACCGTACATGACCGTATGTATGGTGATTTCCCTGCCAAAAATACCGTATATACACCGTATATACCTATTAATGTTTGGTTCTGGCCAACTCTAGTAATATTTGACACACCGATGCCAACTGACTTTACAAGGTCATGCTTCTCACGCCCCTCAAGGGTTGTGTGTCTGAATGAGTTCCAGAAATCAACCGTCTACTTTGCTTGCCATGCCTAGATTTAGACCACTGGTGAGTCAGCAAAGGCCTCTTTTGTAGAATTAACCATATAATATATATACGGTGTATACGGTGTTTTTGGCAGATAAATCACCAAATATACGGCCATATACGGTGCACAGATACGGTTTTAGCCAACCCTCCTCTTTTGTCAGAAACGTATTAAGTGCTAACCTACACGTGTTGAGTACACGTACGCTACGTACGCTACGTACACGTGTTGAGTGCACGTGTTGAGTGCTACCCTACACTGAGTGAGTGCTACTACACGTGTTGAGTACTACACTACACAGCTCATGGAATACATGTGAAGTCGGCAAAGGCAGAGCCCTGATTACACTCACATAAGATGTAGGTGCGGTGCTGTCCTCATCATTTCATGCTTTAATGCGCCTAGAAGCACAGGCAGGTCTTGAGAAAAACACGCAATAGAGCATCGCCTATGGTGCTTGCCTTGTTTTGAATCCACCTGCCCTACTATTTGTGCCATTTGCTGCCCCCTGCAGGTGGCGTACTGCGTAGATCGCTTTATCTTCAGCCTATTGTGTTTGCCTCGTTCCGAATCCACATGCACCAACACTTTCCCCCATTGCATGCCCTTGTAGGTGGTGTACTGCGTAAATTGCTGTATCTTCAGCCTGTGGCGCTTGCTTTGTTTTAAATCCACCTGCCCTACTATTTGTGCCATTTGCTGCCCCCTGCAGGTGGCGTACTGCGTGGATCGCTGTACCCTCAGTCCATTGGTTTGGTGAGTTGTAGGCAGGAGCTACACGGGCATACAATCATTTACAAGCATGTGATGGTGCCTACTGAGCGTATAATAGGACTATGTGCTGCAGGCACCAGGCGTAGCCATCTGTTCTACACACACACACACGCAGACACACACACACTCATACACACACTCATACACACAAATACATGCATGCGCGCGTACAAAACCGGCTACCACAATGTCCATTGCCTTTCTTCATACTCAATGGTTCCTCTGTTGCACCTCTGAACTAACTGCAAAATCGCAGAGGTGTCTACAAAAGCTGCAACTGCTGTGTGTCTGAGTGTGCGTGAACGTGCTCATGTCTGTCAGTATATACTAGATGTGTGTGACAGTGTGTGCCAACTGCAAAAGCGTGACAGTGCGTGCCATCTGTGTCTGAGTATGCGTGAATGTGCTCACGCCTGTCTGTTACTGTGCCAGATGATGTGCGTGTGTGACAGTGTGTGCCACGTATACTTTGCTTGAGTGCAGGGTCCGGCCCTACTGACCGCACAGGTTGCAATGCTCGGGCAGCTCCTCTCCCAAGTGTCCCAAGAGGTCCAGCTGCACATCCTTGATGTGAGTGGCATAGCTTTTGGCTTGACCTGTGCCAATGTATTGCTCCTCATCTGTGCTCCCTTCCATTTGCTTTGCCATCCTTCTAAAGAAACGCCCGACAGCACACCATGGAGATCCGGATCAAAGCTAAGCCTCCCATCATGTGTTCAAGCAACAAAATCCCATCTACAAGCAGGGCTTGTCAAGCACACACACACACACACACACACGCATATACACACACAGGACTGCATTCACTGTGCATCTGCCGGCAAGGCCGGCGCTGTACGCCGAGTGGGCAAAAATGGAGCAATCACCATAGTGACCACTACCAACGCCACCACCACTCCTGGGTTGACACCCGCTGAGCACGACGCAGCAGCACGCAGGCAAGTTTTGAAAAGAAAAGCCTGACACCACGCAGGCTTTGATACACGCTGCTTGATTTATTGACTACATGCTTTGAGAAACGGACACGACTGCTTAAACCACGGCACCACATTCGCTCAGAAGAAAGGGAAGGGCACGCGTATTTAACATTGGTTGTGACTAGGGTTGGCCAGAACCATATACTGCAGTGTGTATATACGGTATTCTTGGCAGGAATTTAATCAAATTTACAGTCAGTTACGGCCTAGATACACAGTCATGGCCAACCCTAGGTAACATGCCTCTTTCTAGTGGCTCTGAAGGTCCCTTTCGACCTGAACTAAAAGTCCTCCTGCTACACTTGCTTTGCCTTCCCTCTTGTTTAAACCTTCTCCTCTCCTCTCATTTCTCTCCTCCCGTTGTTCTTCCCTCTTTCCTTTATGTCCTGCCCAAGCCTTCTTACCTGCTCGAGTCTTCTCCCCTCCCTTTCTTCCCTTCCCACCTTGTCTGTCGTTCCCTTTCTTTACGCCATTCTTCCTTCTCATTTGTGCCCTTTTCCCCCTTTCTTCAATCCTTTCTATATCACGCTTTCACGGCCTCTGACCCTCGGCACCCCCTTTCCTTTGCTAGTCACTCTATTTTATCTTAAATCCTTCTCTGCTTCCATTTCCCTTCCTGTGCCTTCCTCACCCCTCCTTTCCTGTTATCCTCAATCCCACCTTATGCGTTTGGGAAAGGATCACGGGTCAAACATTGCAACCGACTAATTCGCTCACACCATAATCCAGCAAGCACGATACAACATTTTTACATACGCTAGCTGCCGTCGTCATGCTGCCAGGACTGATGCCCATTTTTGTGCACCTGCTACCCAGTGCACACTAACACACACACACACAAACAAACGTGCATGCAGATTGGGTGCCAGCACGCTGGCTGCCATTGTCGCGCTGTCAGGACTGATGCCCATTTATGTGCACCTGCTACCCAGTGCTCACGAACACTTGCACACACACACACACACATAGACACTCACACACGCACGCACATGCTTGCAGATTGGGTGCCAGCACGTTGGCTGCCATCGTCGCGCTGTCAGGGCTGATGCCCATTGTGCGCCAGCCGCCCTCTGTGCGAGCAGCGATGATGGGGTCAGGCGAGGTTGCAGACAAGGTAAGGAATTTGCACAGTTAGATCATGGAGATCATAATGATGTCTAGATGAGATCTGAATGGCAAGTGCAAATTCTATGTAATTGATTGTGTGTGAGTCTGTTCTGGTCCGAGTTTAGTGATGGAATGGGCAGGCGCGGTGGCAGACGGTGTTGTAAGGCTATGTGAGGCCAGGTGCGTTAAATGTTAAATATGAGTACACATGAGGATGGTGCACTCCAGGACTAAATATGAGTACACATGAGGATGGTGCACTCCTGGACTAAATATGAGGACACGTGAGGATGGTGCACTCCAGGACTAAACATGAGGACACGTGAAGATGGTGCAGTTTAGCAGCTGGCTAATTCCAAATACATCTAGGTTCAAGCAGGGGATTTTTCACGTACTTGTAGGGTTGGTCAGAACCATATATTTATAGGTATATACGGTGTACATACGGTATTTCTAGCAAGAAAATCACCATACATACGGTCATATACAGTGCAGATATACGGTTCTGGCCACCCCTTCGTACTTGGTGTGTACGCAGGGTTATTAGCATCAGCAACAAGCTGTGTGTTATCGCTGCTTGCCTCATGAACGCCCCCACCAGCAAAAATAAGGCTCGCTGAGTAAGCATAGCCTCATTTGAAAAAGTGTGCGCCTCCTTTTAGCAGTCGCACGTATTGCTGCGTTGGCTGGATTTGTAATGAGACCTGTGCCTGCGTGGCTATTCAATGTCAGGACCATACTCACACTGTATTACCCACAATCCCGAGCTGGCTGGATTTGTAATGAGACCTGTGCCTGCGTGGCTATTCAATGTCAGGACCATACCCCCACACTGTAAATCACACTACCAGGTTGGCTGGATCTTTATAAAAAGACCTGCTCCAGCGTGTGACTATCCAATGTCAGGACCACACGCACACTGTATGAAGCGTGTGACTATCCAATGCCAGGACCACACGCACACTGTTTGCAGCGTGTGACTATCCAATGCCAGGACCACACGCACACTGTATGCAGCGTGTGACTATCCAATGCCAGGACCTCACGCACACTGTATGCAGCGTGTGAATATCCAATGCCAGGACCACACGCACACTGTATGCAGCGTGGAATTAGAGGGAAATGGCCAACCCTACGCGCACTGCAGGCTGTGCTCTCCAGCTGGCCAGTGCCCTGTAGGACGGAGAGTGCATCAGAGCCTTCTTTGCAATCTCACACCTATCAACCTCACGTGACCACCCTGCATTGCACACGTCCCCACAGAGCCTTGTTTGCAAACTCACACCTATCAACCCCACGTAACCACCCTGCAGTGCATGCGTCCCCAGGTAGCAGCCCCCAGGTATATGTCCCCATTGCATACGTCCCCAGGTATCACCCATGTGACCCTGCATTAACCCCACGTATCACCCACGTTGTTGCATACGTCCCCACGTATCACCCACGTTGTTGCATACGTCCCCAGGTATCACCCACGTGACCCTGCATTGACCCTGCATTGACCCTGCATTGCATATGTCCCCAGGTGGCAGGCCGTGTCTTTCAGCTGGCCAATGCCTTGTTGGATGGAGGAGGCGCGGCAGAGCCTGGTATTGCACGCTCAGGCGCACAGATGCTTGCAGCGAGCGCGTGCTTGGGGAGCGACTCGTGGGCTGGCAAGGTGAGGGATTGCGTGTCTGTTGTGTGTGTGTGCTTCATGTGTGTGTGCATGTGTGTGTGCATGTGTATGGGTGTGGGAGGGTCACAGAGTGGGTAGGTCGGTGGGTGATTGTAGGTTTGTGCTCAAGTACATGCAGCTGCTTGTCAACTACGTTAACACGCACAAGAATGATTATGGATCCCAGCAGGGGTGTGTGCCATCCTCTGTAGATGCTTTGCCGTGTCTGCTGTTTTTGCTGTGTCTTCTTTTTCCGCGTGTCGGCCCTGAGCGACGAGGTCACATGCAATGTGCTCGCTGTGCTTCCCCTGGAAAACGGAGCTGTCATCCACCCCCAAATGATCCACAGCTTTCCTCACAGGTTAAGTTGTCCTTCCCTCCCCTTAATCACACGTGCCCCTCCCTCTGCTGCAGGTCGTATCTGCCATCAGTGACGAGGTCACAGGCAGTGTGGCAGAAGGAATTCGCCCTTCCCCCCCTTAATCACACGTGCCCTTCCCTCTGTTGCAGTTCGTATCTGCCATCAGTGACGAGATCACAGGCAGTGTGGCAGAAGGAATTCGCCCTTCCCCCCCTTAATCACACGTGCCCTTCCCTCTGTTGCAGGTCGTATCTGCCATCAGTGACGAGGTCACAGGCAGTGTGGCAGAAGGAATTCGCCC
>Ga0307947_1003098_pt1 | contig 13420 bp, 16 predicted proteins | sample OrgLakmetagen232_FD_201840 | JGI IMG/M metagenome (GOLD analysis project Ga0307947, IMG submission 201840) | Saline water microbial communities from Organic Lake, Antarctica - #232 | ecosystem: Environmental > Aquatic > Non-marine Saline and Alkaline > Saline | place: Antarctica: Organic Lake...
TGTGTGGGTGTGTGTGTGTGTGTGTGTGTGTGTGTGTGTGTGTGTGTTTGTGTGTTTGCTTTTGTGTGTGTGTCTGTTTGTGTGTGTGTGTGTGTGTGTGTGTGTGTGTGTGTGTGTTGTGCATGCAAAGATCATATTGGTCTAACGGCAAATCAGAAAATGCGAAATTAAATATAATTTAATTAGCAATCTATTGTGGGAGTGGAGAGGGAGGAAAGAGGGCGTTCAAACTTTACAAGTATGTAGAGGGGTGTCCATTTTTCATCACTTGGAGCATGGAGCACAAGACTATAAGGCCAGGGACCAGAAATCTGTGGGAAGCAGAAAGTGTGGGAATCCCTTTGCTTGCAGCACAGGTATGTAAACTCACATATGTTGGATGAAAAGAAGCTTTGTTACTTGTAGTCTGTAGTCTTTTTCCTCTTCAGTGTGTCAAGTTCATCCCGCATCTGTCAGATAAAACTGTTCTAAGCATTCCTGGTCGTGCGTACGAAAACCTGCATTGCCACACACTTATAAGCGCACTTACCTCTTTTAAACTTGCACAGGGTCAAGGCATTAGGCATGCAGTCAGGAATGAAGCAGGCCAAGCTCCGTACTGGGATGAAGATCAGGGAACTCTGGGGAACGCATCCCCCTGTTTCCCACCGTATACAACAGGCGCTCTGTACACAGCAGCAATTGCAGCTCAAGAGCCTGTAAACTCCACACCAGACATCCTGCTGCACAACATCAACTTGTCGAGTGCGCAAACATCATCCACTGAGCCTAAGTTCAAAGGCCGCAGACCCCAGCTCCAGGTCCCCCCGTTGCCTCCACCTGCCGCAGAGGGATGGCAGCGCCATGCTTACGCCTACACCCCAGGTGCGACGTCACCACGCAGCACACCTTGCTCAATGACCAGTGTTGTCACTTCATCCTACTTACTCCCAACGTCCCTTACGCCTACACCCCAGGTGCGACGTCACCACGCAGCACACCTTGCTCAATTACCAGTGTTGTCACTTCATCCTACTTACTCCCAACGTCCCTTACGACCTGCAGGCTCCTCCTTCCCTGAGGAAGCAAGGTTCACCACGAGCCTCTCGCAAACCACCAAAGCACGCAGGGACCTGTCCCCGGTAAAGCAGCGTGCCATGAACTTTAGAGCGGGTATAAACAAGACCACAGGTAAGTTCCTGCATTCAGGGTATCTGGGTTGACAACTTGTGGCTCTGTTAGATCCCGTGTTCCCACTGTGCCTGCACCCACTTGCATTACAACATCATCATGTGTAAGCTCAGATCTTTTTGTGCAGGTGCAGGCGCTTCTTGCGTGCGCTACCTTACTATTCAAACCGGCGAGACGATGGTTTACTAACAGTCAAGTCTGGTCCTTCCCTATCATTTGCAGTGCACAAGCCGCCTGATTTTGATTCCGACACCGTTTTGGGGTCTGCACTAAGTGAGTCCAGTTTCTTTGTTTCCCTCATGACCTGATGGGGTATTCTGCCCATAGTAGCAGGGAGAAACCAGCCAAATAAGATACTGTTTTGCCAAGTTAGTTTGTGTGGTATATGTAGGTATTTAATTTACCGTGTCAAGTGGTGTCAGGCAGAGAACCACCTCGTACGTGACGGCACAAAGCTTAAATCGCACACATTCTCAATGCTTGAGCATCCACGTTAGTCAGGGCACGCAGACAATCCTAATCCCAGGTCAAGCTCAGCGTAGCGGCCCCCCCATCTAAGCATACACCTATTTCTTTTGGCTGACTCTCACAGACTACTCGCTTCCTCCGCAAGACCCAGATAATAAATTGAACGCATCCCTCCTTGACGGTGAGTAAAAACGCAGCAAGAAATGAAGAGTGGCGCAGCTACACGATTTCACTGCCTGTCTTCAATGAAGGGCGCTTTAGATGAACAAGAAATGATTATTTGTCTTTAAAGATCCAATTGTCCTCCTGCATCAAACGTATATCATACAAGGCAATTATGATTGCCAAAGATGTTCCCTCCTCCTCTCCTTGTGCATCTGCCTGCTTTCTGCGCAGTAATTTCACCCTGGCAGTCTTGTTCATTGCAAAGCCTAAGCCCTCATAAGACATATCACTTTCTGCTTCTTTTTCCGTCCTCTGACGAGAGCACCAGCCACAAAAAACAACAAATTAAATTCAACCCGCCTTGTTTGCAGAAAGGCTGGGAGCCTGAGGGCTAAATTAAGTAACTATGGGTTTGATGCACAGTTGGTATGACACAATCCTGGCATCTTCCTGCCCCATTCGTTGCCGTGCAGATTTCCGAGCCAGTGCCCCCTCCTTGTCTGCTCTGAAAGTGAAAGGGAGCCATCCACCGATAGGCACTAAGAGCCCAGCCTTTGCGCTTGACCAAGGAGGGGGCAGCTTCACCCCCCCTGCCACAGCGCACCATTTATTCAGCGACACCCAGAAGCTGCCCTTCCACACAATGTCTGCTGGCCTGCTAGCAGCCTCACCAGGTAGGTGTGGCATACACAAATACTAGGCAGCAATGTTGCATGCAGGTGGGCGTGAACCACACACAATCCCCCACACGCTGTCTGCTGCTAACCCTAACACCAGCCCCTCGCCAATCGAATGCGGAGTGCACAGCTGAATCAACATTAACCACTAGGTATGAACTGCGTTCACCTGGACAAGGCACGCACAACGCAATGTACGCATGTGAACGCGCATGAGCGGGGATGGCAATCCATTTTGGCATGCATGCTACGATGTGTGCAGGTGGCAAGGGCTGTATGAAGGAGCCCGCCCCCAGGAGCCTGGCAGAGCTGCTGCAGCTGCTGGCACCACAGCACTCCATGGCTGAATCTTACACTTTTGACGTGCCCGCCAGCGTCGCCACAGGCTTGGATGCTGTCATCCTGTTTGCTAGCTCAGCTGCCAAGGATGGTCTCATTGTGTTCTGCAACTTGAACCCTGAAGCAAAGGTGAGTGGGGCGTCAGGGAGGGTGCATCAAGGCCTGTGTTCTAACCATAGGTGAGTGGGGCGTCAGGGAGGGTGCATCGAGGTTTGCGGTTCAACCATAGGTGAGTGGGGCGTCAGGGAGGGTGCATCAAGGCCTGCGTTTCAACCGTAGGTGTGCGGGGAAGGGACACGGGTCAGACCAACAGACATTTTCTGACCCTTACGCACGGTACGCATTCTTGCGTTAAACTTGCCGCCCTTTTGCGCCTAGAGTTGTAGGTGATTTGGGGAAGGGGGTGAGCAGTATGTTTCATCAAGCTGCAAGCAAAGGGTAATGGGACTGGCAATAGTAGGTTTAAAATAGATGGGTCTGCATACGGTGACAAAGCTACTTAAGTTTCCGTCGACTGGGCAGCTTTTCTTTGCTTGGGCTCCGCTGCTTTGTTGGTGGGCAAGGGGCTAGGTGCAGCTTTGCGTCAGTGTCCAGTTTTGCGTCAGTGTCCAGCTTTGCGTCAGTGTCCAGCTTTGCGTCAGTGTCCAGCTTTGCGTCAGTGTCCAGCTTTGTGTTAGTGTCCAGCTTTTTTTCTTCCTGACACACAAGTAAAATGCAGAATGCGTGAAAGTTTTAACAAGCAATGGCGCAAAGTTGTGTGGAAAGCAAGAGGGTGCTCTAATGTAGCGCCTCAGGTGAACAGCTTGCCAAACGTCTCTTTTCAAATCTTGGCGCAGGAGTACAACCCATATGACCTTGCGGTTGTGAAACGGGAAGATGTCAACCCCTCTTACTTTTACATCATCACTCAGGTGCGCAGTTCGTGCTGTCCTGAGCCTCGCTTCCTGCTCCGTGTGCTTGCAAGCATTGTGCTAATTGTGTGTATGTGTGTTCTCTGCTGTTCCCCCGGGCATTTACTGAAAGCAGTCGATTTGCCTACTTGTTTGTGTGCAGTCTATTGTCTGTCTGTACTGTACTGTGCAGTCTGTCTGTCTGTCTGTCTGTCTGTCTGTCTGTCTGTCTGTCTGTCTGTCTGTCTGTCTGTCTGTCTGTCTGTCTGTCTGTCTGTCTGTCTGTCTGTCTGTCTGTCTGTCTGTCTGTCTGTGTCTGTCTGTCTGTCTGTCTGTCTGTGTCTGTCTGTGCAATCTATTTGTCTACTTGTATGTGTGAAGAGGGTGTGGTGTGCATTGGTATCCTATAAGCATGTGATGGCTCCTGTTGCTACTTTTATGCAGATGGGAGTGACCCACATGTGGGGGGGGGTGGCATCTGAGCTTTCCCCGCACCATGAGTGGATCCGTAGTGCGGAGCTGTTTGCCATTCTAAAGAAGCTCGTGTTTTTCAAAAAGCAGCGACTTTTCCTGGTGAGTTGCGCACGCTGCCTGACCTCTTTTGAAGTTGTCTGGTGCAAGGCAAGACAAGAGGAAAGTAGCAAATAATTGCAAGAGTTTCCTTGCAGTCGTTTCTGCGCTGGTGCCGATTTCTTTTTGCGCACAGGCCACTTTGAAAAGTCCGCCAAAATAGCAGAGAGTGCAACAAGACCTTGCTTGACTTGCAATCTGGACATGCTACTCTATAACCATCAGCGATGACCTTACAATTGCAATTATCATCACACAGCATCTTTTTTGGCGTCCTTTCCTTCGACCCCTCGCAACTGCAGGCATCTTGCAGTTGGGGAGCACCGGGGTGCGCTCCATAAACTCACAACGCAGGCATTTTGCAGATGGCATACCATTGTGCCCTCCATCTGTGTGCACAACGCAGGCATTCCGAAAGTGGCACACTAACGTGCGCTCCGTTCGTTTCGTACGAAGGCAGCAGCGATTGGCTGCCTCCCTTCTCCACGTTTCTCCAACTTATGGGAAGGTGAGTGGCTTTGCGTAAATAAAAGAAGGACGGAAGAAACACGCATGTGTCGTCAACCTTCACGCTGGTTCAAGAGAGCAAAGAGCCCCTGTACGGGCTCTGTGTTTGTACGGTTAAACTTTCTACCAATGGCTGTTAAAAGGATACAATTTGCTCTCTTCAGTAACGTCTTGAGCTGATTGTTGAGGGGCGGATGTGTGCCACAAGTGATTTGGAGGCATCAATCCAATTTTTTGTTATCATCTCATCGTGCTTGTCGTCTCCTCGAGGGCTGCCCCTTCAAAATATTGTCGTCACCGTCCTAAAACACCCCCTCTGTCCACCATTCCTATCCGATTTTCATTTCTCTAGCATGCACACGCTCAAAACACATTGCATCCACCTGTGTGTGTACATCTCAACCCTGGCAGGTCCTCCTAGCCATTCGTCGCATGACCCTCTCTGCAAGCGACGACCCCTCTGGAGCCTGGAAACGCATCCCTCTGCCAGGAAACCGTTTCAAGTGGGTTGAGGCTGATACCTTACGAACCTCGTCATGGCAGCAGCACGCACAGCAGCCGCCACAGCCACATCAGCAGCTACCCCAGCAGCAGCTTCTGCCGCAAGGTAGGCCAGGCAAGGAGATTCAAGAAAGAGGTGATGCTGTGTCCTCACCTGAGGGTGTCAGCACCAGCACTCTTGGGGAAAGTGTGGTTGTGGGAAGCCCTGCGATTGCAGAGAGCAATCACGCTTCTACGCCACCTGCCCAAACAAGCAGCCTGGGCGTTGTAGGGCATGGTAGCAGCAAGTCTGGTAGCAGTACTGGGATGGGTGGAGGGACGCAAGCTAAGGGTGGTGTTGGGGGCGATGGTGGCAGTGGTGGTGAGGGGGTGGCTTTACAACCTGCGCTACCTATGCCGCCTGCTGGCACAACGCAGAGCGGAGGTAGTGGAGGGTGGAAGGTGGGCAGAATAGACAGCCAGGTTGGGACCCATGAGCTGCCGGTGTCACAATTACCTCCTACCTCTTCTGCCCCTCCCCCTCCTACCCCTCCTACCCTTGCTACCCCACCCCCCATACACCCCACCCTTTTGAGGCCAAACGAGCAATTGCCCCTCAGTGGCCTACCTGCACAGCTTGGCCACATTGGGGGGCCTCAGGACTTGTATGCACTCCCTGACTTTCGACACATGCGCAATGAGGCAAAGGTAAGATGGCAGTGGCATGCATGCATGTGTGTGTGTATATGTGTGTGTGCGCGTGTGTGTATGTGCACGAGCGTGTATTAGTGTGTGCGTAATGAGGTTTGATGCCACTGAGGCAGCCAGAATGTGATGCTTTTAACAAGAGAAGAGCATCTGTGTCTGCCTTGTCTTGGTTAGGGCAGTACTGCCATGTGTTGTAGATTATAGATGATCATTAGAACAGCTGGCTGATTAGCTGCCTTTGTGTCACAGCCATGTGACGCACAGGGACACACGTGACTCGCATCATTGATCCTTATTAATCCCAGATTCGATTGTTGTGCCTTTCTTGGTGAAGCATCTCAAACCACGTACGGCCGAATAAAACGCAGGCAGAAGTTTTGGAAATTGGGATCACCATGGTAGCAATAAGTGCAAGATTGTGCATTCCCGGCTTAGCTGTGTACCTAATCACGTTGTGTATGATCCATCACCTCTCATGCCTTTCATGGAGGCACTTGTACGCTGCTGTCCCACGCATACGCATCGCTATTTTAGCATGAAGAACGCACAAAAACACATCGCTGTTATATAACACGAAGAACACACAAAAAACTCATCGCTGTTATAGCATGAAGAGCACTCGTTCACATCAGAATACGCAGTGCTTCCGTACAAACTTGAGGTGCTCCTCTCTCCCCTTCTGATCCCAGGGTGCAGTGCAGTTCCCCATAGCCCAAATGCTGCAGTTTGTGGTGCAGCGCGTCCAGGAAGTCGGAGCAGCTGTGCTTGCCAATCTGCAGAGTGCAAGTGCAGCTGTGGCGTGCCCTACAATCCAAGAAGCCAAGGCGAAGAAGTTTGAATACATTCCAAGTGCGTATTTTCCTGTCAGTCCAGTCTGGAGGAAAAATTCGTCGACAGATTGCTTGACCCATGGAATCAGGTGCTTTCTGAATGAAATGCGTGCTTGCTGAGTACACTGACAGAACGCAGTTGTGCTGACAGTAGCTACCTTGGCGGCTACAACAACAGGATGCAGACATGCTTGGCAGTGTTGATTTTATACACCCTCCATTAGTCATGGATCACTACAATGACTACAACAGACGTTACACAAACACCTCTCGGTTTTGACACATAGCGCGCCCTGAGTTTCAATGTTTATGGAACAAAGCGTTGCCTCCTACTCACGACGCATGTTGTATCAACTGATTACACTCATGATGCATGTTGTATCGACTGATTACACTCATGATGCATGTTGTATCAACTGATTACACTCATGACGCATGTTGTATCAACTGATTACACTCATGAAGCATGTTGTATCAACTGATTACACTCATGAAGCATGTTGTATCAACTGATTACACTCATGATGCATGTTGTATTGACTGCTTACACTCATGATGCATGTTGTATCGACTGAATACACTCATGACGCATGTTGTATCCACTGATCACACTCATTGCTGTACACACTCAGGCAAGGAGCGCTGGCGCCACCACTCCCAGTACATGACCAAAGAAGCCGATGCCCAGCGCGTGCGCAACCTTGCAGCTTCGCAGTGGGATTGTAGCAGGTTTGGTGCCTTTGTGAGCCTGGCAGACGCAATGCTGCTGTCTCAGATGATGGAGCTCGCACGCCTGGCTGTGTCTGTGGCGTTGCACCAGGTAGAGTGTGGGAGCGTGTGTATAGTGTGTGTGTTTGTGTTTGGCGGTGTGAGAGCTCTGCCTGTGGAACGATATTTCTTGCATCATTTTCCTTTCGCCTGCAAAGGAATTCTGCACCAGGCTGAATAAGGGAGCATGTGTTTGCTTGGTCCGTGCAAGATCTGTCACCCAAGCATTTCCCTTGCATCATCTCTGTTTTCCTTTAAGAGTGCTGCACCAGGTTAGGTAAACTAGTGTGTTTGTTTTGTTATTGTAGCTGCAACCACTTTTCGCATCATTTTTGTTTTTTCTCAGAGTCTGGTTGATACTTCACTATTGGGTCGAGCATCTAGCAGAACATGTCAAATACCCAGAACCAGGATTTGGGATGCATCTGAGCAGCCCCCTTACTCCTCTACACAGCATCCTTGAAGAAAGTGCCTGTACAATTAAAGCAGCTCACTAATGCAGCGCACTCACTTGCACAGCCACGGCAGCAAAGCACACACACACATACACACACATACTCACTTGCCCCACTAGGATAGGAGGCAAACACATGCACGTACACTCACCTTGCTGCCATCCTAGCACAGGTGTTCCTGCCTCGACGTCTGGGTCTGTTCCTAGTCACAGGCCACGTGCAAGATAGGGACCCATGCACTTGTATGCGTGGCGCCCACATGCTTGCGCATAGCCCCCCTAGCAGCCCTGCTGCTGCAATAGGTCGACAGGCTGGTAAGGCCTTATCCCCTCCCTGGGAGCAAGAGAAGGTGCGTGGGCTGAGCCGCACAGTGCGCGTATGTGTGCTTGCAAATACATCTGCTGTTGGGTGTATTTGCATGTGAATTGTGGTGTTGCCATTGCCACTGCCACTATCATTGCCACTGCCATGTCTGCTGCTGCTTGTTTTTCGTGAATGCACCCTACCTCCTTTTCCACTCTGCTGCTCTTCACTCTTACGTGCAACTTATAAGCATGCCACCTTCACGTGTGCTACTTCTCATGCTCCTTACGGCCAGTGCGCAGTAATTGCAGAAAATTTCAAATGTGCAAGACCATTCCTCGTCCCCATTTGTTCAGGATCATGGCCTGGCCCCTTCCCGTGCTAAAGCCTTTTCCATCAAGTTGACCCCCCCCCCTTCTGAAGGACTAGGAAGTGTCCATGTAGCAGCTCCAGTATCTGCTGCTGCGGCAGAGGAATTGGAGGAGGAAGAGGGAGAGGTGGACCCCTCGTCATTGCCTGTGACCTTTGTGCCTGAAGTGGAAGATATGGAGGGGGCCATGGAGGAGGTACGTCATCTGTTGATCATACACATGTGATGCATAGAACAGACCTTGTGGCAGAGGTGGAGGATGTGTCTAGGGCTTAGGGGGGGGGGTGCGTCACCTCTTGGTTATACAAACTTCAAGTGCAGATCGTGCCTATGTGTGGGAGATGTGTTGGGGGTCACTGAGAAGGTGGGCCACCTACTGATTAAAGAATTGTGTAGCATATAACAGGCCTAAGGGGTCTAGGGAGAGGCGCAGATTCTGCAACCTTACAGCCCTTGTTTGGTGAGAGAGTATGCTTCGCTCCCTGCGTCTCTATTTCCTCTTATCCAGGATGACATTGTACTCAGGCCATGAAATCAAAGTAAGTCTTTGAGCTTAATGCAAATGGTATGACGTGGGTTGGGAATGAGGTGTGTGCACGCTGGGTGTGTGCACTGTCACAGAAAACAGGAGATGGGCTGCAAGGTTCATGCATTCCAGGTCCAGCACACAAAAACCTGTCAGGTGTGGTGTGGGGATTTGAGGCAGCACTTGACGTGTGCAATACAAGGTTGGTTTCTTTTGACCTAGGCTTTTGCAACAAATGTCCGCATTTTGTAAGTTCTAATCATGGAGCTGGTACCAGCAAGAGGCCCCCGGTACAAAGTAGATGTAGCTCTGGATGGTATTCACTGCACTCTTCGTTGCGCAGTAGAAGCCTCCCCCCCTGGGGGTCGTCAGGGATTATATGCCCTGATAGGTCAAACATGTTGATGATATGGCAGTGGCACAGAGTGGAATCCCACTGTACGCACTGAAGCAGCGGTGCAGAGTGGACATCTCCCTGGCAATGGTACAAATATCAATTCACCTTATAGTACAAAGATCAATATCGTTTTACTTTATGGTGCATAGATCAATATCACCTCACCTTATGGTACAAAGATCAATATCACCTCACCTAATGGTACAAAGATTAATGTCACTTCACCTTATGGTACAAAGATCGAAATCACTTCACCTTATGGTACAAAGATCAATGTCACTTCACCTTGTGCGAATTGGATGTGCATGGCAGAAAGGAAAGTCACAGCACGTCCGTGGGAATTAGAGCTAGGAGATTCTGATGATGTTTGGTAAAAGTACAGAATATGCTGATGGTGCAGGTCATGTGTAAGACTGATTGCAGTACCGTGCAAGCATGTGACGCATTCACTTGTGTACGCATATACTGTATATAACGTGTATATGCTTGTGACGCGTATACTTGTGTGCGCAAGCAAGCACATCAGAACCTTCCCTGCATAGTTGCGCAAGCGCATGGCACGCATAGGAGCTTGCGCGTAAAGGGAACCAAGTGTGTGCGTAAAGCAGGAGGTGCGAGACATCCTTAGAGCGAGTGCACACGTCCTCATTAACAGCAACACTTTTTGTATCGACCAGGTGGTGCGAGACATCCTCGTCGTGGCTGCTCATGCAGCTGCAGGCCTTAAAAATGACCAGGAGGTCCGCGCACTGTTGCGCAACCTGCAGTCAAAGGCCGTGGCAGCAAGAGTAAAAATGCAGTCTCTGGGCTGGCGGCCCTCTGGTGCTCTTGTTTCCGGTGACATTGGTGGTGGTCGTGGTGGTGGTTTTGATCCTGAGGCCCTGGAGGGAAATGATACGGTGGGGGGAGGCAGCCTTAATATGAAGGGTGGGCTGTCAGCACTGGAGTTTCTGCGGAGAGAGGTAGGAGGTCGTGCTCTCGTGCAATGATAAGAACTTTGTTGCGTCGTAATGACGCGGAAGAGGCAAGTGCAACCCACACCCACACATAAATACACCCACACACGCACACCCACACACGCACACCCACACACGCACCTACACACACAGCAATTGCCACGTAATCAGTTTTGTTTGCATCCTTGTCTGCTCTGTGTGTTTTGCTTGTTTTGTTTTCCTAGTTGGTGGCGAGAGGGACACGGTGAGGACAAACTGTTGTGTTGTTTGTAGTCGAATGAGCGCTATGGGTATGCCCTGTATGGAGGTTGTGTTAACTGCCTGTGTATTCGTCTGGCATGGATGGCAAGTGCTTGCTGCAGGTTGTCAATTTACTTGTACGATTGTGTACAACTCACAATTACTTTACCTGTTCAGTTTGTTTAGTTTGTCCGTACGGTTGTGTACAACTGTACAACTGTACCACTGTGTCGCCTGAAGTACGTGCATACAAATACGCCTTTCAGTGATTTTTACACGCACCTTTTCAATCGCACTTACAAATTTACATGCTTTTGCAAAGCAGCAGCTCGTCGACGCTTTGTGCCTGTGCACTGCTTCTTGCAGGTGAATGCAGAGAGCCTGTGCAAGCACATGACCCACCACATCTCTGAGCACTACAGAGTGCTGCTGGCCACTCCATACTTACAGCCCTACGTTGGGCATTCCGTGGAATGGGGGATTGCAGAGGGTGTGCACATGTATGGGGATCTGCAGGTGTGTGTGTACGTATACGTGTGTGTGTATGTGATTGTGTGTCACTTGTATTGTGTGTGAGCAATTTGTTTCGTTGTACGTGTCTCTGCGTCTGACGTACGTCTGTGCTTGTATGTATAAGCAAGTGCGTGTGTGTGTGTGAATGTGTGTGTGCATGCTTGCTCACTCACTGTGCATGCATCCTGGGGAGCTGCAGTTATATTACAGATCCAGGGGCTGCCTTTTTTGCATTGGTGTTGAGCATTTGATACAGTGTGTTTATTGCGTGCCCCTTACTGTCCAGCCGTGAGTGACATTAAATTTACTCGTTTCGGCATCTCATTCATGATTGTGTAAACCGCCCCTTTACAGGACCAAGCGACAGCCATCATGAACACTCCAGTGAAAGACCTGCAGCGTCCACGCAAGCTGCTTATTGAGCTCGACGTTACACACAAGTGGCTGTGGGCTCTGGCACATCACAGGCCGGTGCATGTGCTCGGACAACTCCACTTTGACCTCACAGCATGCAGGTGCGCGCTCGCGAATGTGTCTGTTTCCATTCATGTGTTTCGTGTGTGTGTGTGTAGTGTGTGGGTGCCGCGAAAAGAAGCAGTGTGTGTGTGTGCCTGCAGCACAATGATCTCGGCTTCATGGAACCCCGAGCATCATTTCAGGAGATGGATTCTAGACTGACAACTGCACACTGTTATGCTTTTATACTCCCTTACAATTTATTTTGTTGTATTGTAATTTATCGTCCTGCCCTCTTGCTGCACGCCCTCCCATGTTTTGCTTAAAACCCATTTCTGCTCCCTTTTGATATTGTTCCTGCCCTCTTTTAACACGCCCTCCCATGTTTTGCCTAAAACCCATTTCTACTCCCTTACAATATTGTTCCTGCCATCTTGCTGCACGCCCTCCCATGGTCTGCTTGATAAGTATTTCTGCTCCCTTTTGATAATTTTCCTGCCCTCTTTTAACATGCCCTCCCATGTTTTGCTTAAAACCCATTTCTACCCCCTTACAATATTGATCCTGCCCTTTGTTCACACGCCCTCCATGGTCTGCTTGATATCTATTTTGCTCCCTTTTGATATTATTCCTGCCCTTTTTTTACACGCCCTCCCGTGTTCAGCTTTGGAGCCCTGCCTTTTAAGGCTAAGCTATTGCAAGGGATGCCTAAAAGCTGATGAACAAGTCAAACCCGTCTCGTTCTCTCACCACTACAAAGTTCGATCTCCTTTTTAAATGATCTTACCCAATTTCACTCCGTTTGGCTCTTTACCTGGACATCACGCGTTTCATACGTTTTGCACTTGCTTCACTCACATTGTGTGTGCTCCAATTAGCACCGTTGGACTGATCTGCAGCAAAGGGTGCCTTAGCCTGCTACAAGCCAGGGCCTTGTGGGGCGGTTAGGACCCCAAAACTTCTGCTACATCACTGACCATTTACTGATGTATTCAGTATCTCATGCTTGCTTGCAACCCTCAGAGACTCATGGCGCACACTCACCTTCATCTGCCGCCTCCCTCTTGCTTCACTCACATTCATGTGTTCCCCTCACTCACGACTCAGGGCCAAGCTCATCCATATAGTACCTGGCGATACCAGGCCTTATCGCTTCGCACCCAAACTTTGCTGGCCCATTAGTATCCAATATTTCACTTGATGCCATTTTGTGACTCAGGGCCGAGCTGCTGCAAAAGATATCGAGTGCAAACCAGGGCCTTATGGGGCGGCTAGGCACCTACCTGCTGGTTTTGCTGAAGGATATGGTGGCTCGTTTGCAGCGTTACATTGAAAGGTAGACAGATACTGTTACGCTTGATGTCCTAATTTCAGCTCATCCATTTCTCGTGTCACATGCTAAACGCAGCAACCATTTTGTGCGTTATATTGAGAGGTTAGATCGTTTTATCACTCCGACAATCCTGTGCAGCGTCACATTGAGGCCAGGTTGAGAACAATCTGATGATTCTGTGCAGCGTTACCTCAAAAGTAACGGACAGACTGCTTCCTGTCTGTGCAGCCGTGGCATTGAGAGAGAGAGAGAGAGAGAGAGAGAGAGAGAGAGAGAGAGAGAGAGAGAGAGAGAGAGAG
>Ga0307947_1003101_pt1 | contig 13412 bp, 13 predicted proteins | sample OrgLakmetagen232_FD_201840 | JGI IMG/M metagenome (GOLD analysis project Ga0307947, IMG submission 201840) | Saline water microbial communities from Organic Lake, Antarctica - #232 | ecosystem: Environmental > Aquatic > Non-marine Saline and Alkaline > Saline | place: Antarctica: Organic Lake...
TCCCAGTCTTATAGGTTTTTTTCCCTTCATTCTGTCAGGCCCTTGCTGAGGACCGTGTAACAACCCCCACCAAAAAAAAAAAAAAATAACAATAACAACCGACACTACTATCACAGTTTTTACACGTTTTGCATACGCAGCCTAGCAGTCGCACGTAATGAATGAATGACTGACAGCTTTATCTGTAAACCTTGTAATAACAACCGACTACTTGCACAGGGTAAGCAGAAGCTGCCTGGCGTGTCCACTAGAGGGCTGAAACAAAGATCCTGATTCTTCGATTACACGTCGTGGGTCCTTATTGCTTGTGTGTCAGCCAGCGCCGCACACTCTTGCGCATTGCACACAGGTCTTGAAAACTTGAAACGCTTGAAATTGACCGCGGTTGAAATACTTTTTTGGCTGGACGAGATTAGCCAACAGCCTGGCAGCGTGCCGTGAGGATGAATGCCACCCTCTAATGTCAAACCGATGTCATAACCACCTTGTAGCAAATTGGCATCTGTCGTGTTTTTGTCATTCTTACATAGTAACAAAAACATTGAGCAGTTGTCATAAAAATCCAGGGAGTTTAAATGCGTGAAGATATTATCTCATATGGGCACATGACCCCTGTAAATAATACTAGGTCCTGACTACTAAACTAAAATTGAGTTCATCAGAACAGTGCAGGCCTGCAGATGTGCAGCCCACACATTGTTCCCGTAACCTTGTAACTTCTGTAAAGACGACAGAAAAATGATGGTGCAACAATCACCTGTACCTTAGGCGCGCTATTGCACCACCAAAAAGCGCGTGCAAAAACCTGAGTCAAGTGGGCTACGTTCACAACCACCAAAATGCGCGTGCAAAAACCTGAGTCAAGTGGGCTACGTTCACTACCACCAAAAAGCGCGTGCAAATAAAAACCTGAGTCAAGTGGGCTACGTTCACTACCAATGGCGATATATCTATGGTCCAGAGTTAGCAAAGGCATACCAAGCACAGTGGACAACACTACCCCTCCAACATGCGTGATCATATGCATGCAAGAGAGGACCGCACTACTGCCGGTATGTATACAGATATCGTACACGCGCACACACACACACACACACACATAAACACACACACACACACACACACACACACACACACACACGCGTATTTCTACCCCCCCCCTCCAACCGAAGTGCAAAAAATGGCTTTTGCTGTCTGTGCTGACTTAATATAATTCCGTCCTTTGCTAAGATGAACTAGAGGAACGTATAAATACTCTTATGGGGTGGTGGCATAGGGATCCATAAGTGCTTACGTGGAGTTGTGGATGAATTGGGCCTAGAACACTGAGCAGTACTCCAGGATGAATGTGCGCTTGCAATACAGCATGCTACTTCAAGGACGGACATGATTCTACTTCACTGAGCTGGCCTTTTTGGATGTGGTGGCGGTGAGCCTGCTTCGCTGAGCTGGCCTTTAAGGGTGGGGTGGCAGTGAGACAGCGAGCTGAGCTGGCCTTTACGGGTGGGGTGGCAGTGAGACTGGGCGCTGCATACCCAAAGGGGTCCCCAAGAAGCACAGTCAGCACTAAGTGATAGAGTGACACAACAAATCAAATCAATACTATATAAGGGAAAGAAGGTGAAACCAGAGCCCCACTAGAGACGCCATCATACACATACACACTCTTACACGCACGCACACATGCACATACGCAATATCTCCCCTTCTTCATCCCCCCCCCTCACCCCTCCCCCCCCCACATGCACATACACACACACGCGCACACACACACACACACACGCACACACACACGCACACACACATACACAGATGTGTCTGACTGACGCACCTACACACCCACTTACTCAAGACGAAACTCTTTGTTTTACCACCACCACCAGCAGTATATCATTCAGGGCCCATAGATTATTCCACTCACATATCATTCAGGGCCCATAGGTTATTCCACTCACATATCATTCAGGGCGCAATCAGCCCACAACACAACACACAACAGCTGCACATATCCTCATTCACCAATGCTCATATCCTCGTACAACAATGCTCACATACCCATACACCATACACCAATGCTCATATACTCATTTGGGCGCAAGTCCACAACACAAGACAGCTGCGCATGCCCACAGCTGCTTTCTGACAGCAACCTAGGCGACAGGCACCAGCAAATTCCTACTTCAGTTAAGGGTCCCAACAGGACACACGCATGAGAATTGAGTTAATTCTGGAAAGGCCACGCCGGCATTTCCAACGCTTTCTCTCCTCTTTGAGTTTGGCAAAACTTGATCCCATATGCACACTTGTCACTCAAGCATACAAAGGCACATACATAGGCACATACACACATACACACACGCACGCACACACACACATGCGTTTCCTGCCTCCCCAGACCCAAAGTCATGCAGCACTCACAACGATAATCTTTTCATGCAAGCTTATCACACACATAGGCACATACACGTACACACGTATACGAACACACGTACACGTACACACACACGCACACGTACACACACACGTTTTCTGCCTCTCCAGACCCTAGGTCAAGCAGTGCTCATGATGAGCAACGATCACGATCTACCATTTCGAGGGGACCGTAGAAAACACTGACTGCATGATAATTGACAATTGACTTAATCCTTGGAAGACCACGGTGGCATTTCTAATGCTATTTCCTCTTCTTAAGGCCGGCAGAACTCACGATCTACCGTTTCGAGGGGGCTGCTGAAAACACAGACTGCATGGCTCCCCCAAGGGCGGCTTTCAAGTTGAAAGCCGGCTGCTTGCTGCTTTTTGAAGCCCCGCCCGAGGACCCGATCTTGCTGGGGCCCCCACTTAAGGACCCACTCCCCGCACTTGACAGACCGCCGCTTTTGGCCGAAAACAAAGACACGCTCCCACTTTTGGTGGGGCTCAAAGAACCCTTTGTCCCGCCCAAAGATCCACTCCCAGTGTTCCGCACCCCCCCACTTTTTGCAGTGCTCAAAGACCCACTCCCCGCCTTCATATCCACAGAAGGGTCTGCTACCACAGGGGCGGAGGTCTTAGCAGTCACACCATCCCCTAGCTCTGGGGGGGTTGCGCTGTTGCTGCTGCGTTGCTGTGGCGCCTACAAACGTGGGTTGAGCGTGTGTGTATGCGCATGCGTGTGTGTGCGCGCATGTGTGTGTGCGTGCGTGCGTGTGTGTGTGTGCGTGTGTGTGTGTGTGCGTGTGCATGCATGTGTGTATGTGTGTGTGAGTACGTGTGTGTGCGTGTGTGTATGCATGTGTGTGCTTGTGTATGTATGTATGTATGTGTGTGTGAGCGCTTGTGTATGTGTGTGTATGTATGTGTGTGTGTGAGGTAGGTCCTCAAACATTAAAAAAATCTGCTCTGCCCTACTTCCTGCCCTATAACCACCCCTCCCTTTCCCACTCATCCCTGCAGTTTATAACAACAGGTTTATCGAGCCAACGCACCTGCTGCTGCTGCTGCTGCTGCTGCTGTGGCAGTTGGTTACGAGCATAGTTGCTGCTGCTGCTGCTGCTCTTGGTACGCTGCTTTGGCTGCGAATAGCTGCTGCTGCTGTAGCTGCGTGGTTTGGCCTGTTGCTCTTGCTGCTTGCGCAGGGCAGCTGCAGGGAGAGCCACCTGTGTGTGTGTGTATGTGTGTATATGTGTCTCTGTGTGTGTGTTTGTGTGTGTGTGTGTGAGTGTGTGAGTGTGTGTGTGCGTGTGTGCGCCGAATTTCAAGTAAGCACTTGAGCAAATGCACACACCTGCAAACACACACACGCACACACACACTCAGTCACACAAACACACACACACACAAATAACACATACCTCCAGACTACCTCCCCTCAGCCTCTGTGAACCGGTCTGTGCTGCGCCTTGCTGCTTGGCAACGGACACACCTGCGCTCACACACACATACATAAGTGAGTCACACACCTGCGCTCACACTCACACACATACACACAGTAGTGGGTCACACACCTGCACTCACACTCACACAAATACACACAGTAGTGGGTCACACACCTGCATTCACACTCACACACACACAGATGTGGGTCACACACCTGCACTCACACACACACACACACACATACACACAGTAGTGGGTCACACACCTGCACTCACACTCACACACACAGTAGTGGGTCACACACCTGCACTCACACTCACACACTCACACACACACAGTAGTGGGTCACACACCTGCATTCACACTCACACACACACAGTAGTGGGACACACACCTGCACTCACACTCATACATACACACACAGTAGTGGGTCACACACCTGCATTCACACTCACATTCACACTCATACACACAGTTGTGGGTCATACACCTGCACTCACACTCGCACACACACAGTAGTGGGACACACACACAGTAGTGGGTCACACCTGCATTCACACTCACACACACACAGTAGTGGGACACACACCTGCACTCACACTCACACACACACAGTAGTGGGACACACACCTGCACTCACACTCACACACGCACACACAGTAGTGGGTCACACACCTGCATTCACACTCACATTCACACTCATACACACAGTAGTGGGTCACACCTGCATTCACACTCACACACACTCATACACACAGTAGTGGGACACACACCTGCACTCACATTCACACTCATACACACAGTAGTGGGTCACACACCTGCATTCACACTCACACACACACTCATACACACAGTAGTGGGACACACACCTGCACTCACACTCACACACACACACAGTAGTGGGACACACACCTGCACTCACAAAACACAGTAGGGCGTCATATGCACGGTCCCTTGCATAAAAAACAGGGTTTCATTATGATACAAAATGCTGCTTGGCTGTGACTGGGAAAGAGAGAAACATACATACACACATACCTACATCATACGTATACGTATAGAGAAAGTGTGTGCGCATGTGTATGTGTGTGAGAGAGTGTGTATATGTGTATGTAATAGAGCGCAAATGTGCATAATTTCTGTGTGCCTGTGTGTCTGTATGTGTATGCGTGTGTATGCGGGTGTATGCGGGTGTGAAACCTCACCTTCATCCACGGTCTTGGCATGCTGCCTCGCAACTCGTGACGACTGAATACGCACTGGGCCACCCTGTGCGTTTTGTGTTTGTGTGTGTTGTGTGTGTGGTGTGTGTGTGTGTGTGAGCTTTGTGTATGTGTGTGAGGTTTGAGTATGTACGTGTGTGTTAATTTGTGTATTGTGTGTGAGTCGTGTATGCGCTTGTGTGTGTGTATGTGTGTTTGTGTGTGTGTGTGTGTGTTTGTAGGATGAAGAGTGTGCTCAATTTTGGTGTGCAACATGTTCAGTGAAGTGCACAGAGCACGTGTCCCACATGTCATATAAGATGCATGTCCCACATGTCTTATAACGTATGTGTCCCACATGTCATATAAGGTACGTGTCCCACATGTCATAAAAGTAGGGTTGGCCCAAACCGTATGACCGTATATACGCCGTATCCTCGGTACGCCATATACCCGGTACCGTATATGACACTGAGCCACCGGTTCCGTAACCGTATGACCGTTTATGGGTTCCAACAGGCCGTATATATACGGCGTATATACGGTCATATACGGCGTATATACGGTGAAAATTGTATATGAACCGTATATGTTTGAAGGTGTGAAAAAGTTACAGGCCTTCAAAGGCCTCAAATTTTCCGACTTCCGGCACAACCTTTTAATGCATCAATTTTTATATTTTAATTGTTGATGGGTCCTCAGGGGGGCCTGGTGGTGGTGGTGCAAGTGAGGTTACAGCGGTTACAGCCTCAGCAACTTCGTCCGTCAGCAGCAGTAGCAGCAGCAGTAGCAGCAGCAGTAGCAGCAGCAGCAGCAGCAGCAGGTATGGAGGAGGTGTGCCCTGCAGGCATGCAAAAGAATCCTGGGAGGGGAGCAGTATGGGTGAAGCCAGAGAAGGCATTAGAGGTGATGCAGGAGCAAAAGAAGAGGGGCAAGGCCCAGTTCTGGAAAGATTTTGAGTCTGTGATTGAAATGAAGGGTGGGGAGAGGCTTTGCTGGCTGAAGTGCAGCATGGTAGTCTCTTTTCCTTTTGAACGCCTTTGAGTCAGCGTAACTTTCCAGCCTTTAAATTTTGTGTAAACAATAATGGGTCATGCGCACACAGCTCTTCAAGAGCTGCAGAATGACCCCCTTATGAATTAATTCTGAATTTATACACTGGTTTATAATCAAAATTTCCTTATATACGGTATATACGGTTATACGGTGTATATACGGTCATATACGGCATATACACGGTATATGGAAATCCCATATACGGTTTGGGCCAACCCTACAGATAAGGTATGTGTCCCACATGTCATATAAGGTATGTGTCCCACATGTCATATAAGGTACGTGTCCCACATGTCGTATAAGGTACGTGTCCCACATGTCATATAATGTACGTGTCCCACATGTCATATAAAGCACCAGTTTCAGCTGGCATGCAAACGAAACGAGGATGACACATACCTAATCCTCGCTGTTCATGCACACAACTGCTCTACCTGCGTCATTTCTTAATCCAATTCATGCACTTTCATTAGGGTTGGCCAGGACCATACACATACAGTGTATATACGGCATTTTTGGCAGGGACATCACAAAAATTACGGTCATATACGGTGCATATATACGGTTCTGGCCAACCCTAACCTACATACACACATCAGCAACAGGCGGATGTACTGTGGCTTGTGTACGTGTGCACCTATGCGTGTTTACACAAGCAACCACACATAAACACACGCACACACGTACACACACATGCGCACACACACACACATGCACACACACACGCGCGCACACACATGCACACACGCGCACACACACATGCACACACACACACACACACGCGCACACACACACACACACAAACACACACACACACACATATTTTAAGATGTTTAGGCCAACGCAATATGCAGCTCCTGCAAATACGTACGCACCCTCTTATATGGTTGGGGGTGGTGATAACACCGCCACAATTAACAACACAGGCACACATGCACATTCAAACACACCCGCACAGACATGCCAGTGAGCACACTTTGCACTCCCAGCACATGCACATGCACCTACATTTCTGTAAGTTGCTTGTCGAAGGACTCAACCATTCACTCACAACCACATCTGCACTCTCAGCACATGCATGTGCACCTACATTTCCATGTAAGTTGCTTGTTGAAGGGGGCCGTGGCTGCAGACTCTCCTGCGTGTATATGCGTGTACAGATATGTGTGTTTGTAAGAGAGAGGCACATAGCCTATATATATGTGTGTGTGTGTGTGTGTATGTGCATGAATGTGTGCGTCTGTGTGTCTGTGTGTGTATGTGTATGTGTGTTTGTAAGAGAGAGGCACATAGCCTATATATGTGTGTGTATGTATGTTTAGGTGTGTGTGTGTGTGTGTGTGTGTGTGTGTGAGAGTGTGTGTGTATGTATGTTTAGGTGTGTGTAAGAGAGAGGCACCTAGTGTGTGTATATATAAGTGATGTATGTATTGTATAAAATTGACAGAGTAGGCTAGCGCATACTGACAGGCAGAAGGAAAGGGTTAGCGAAAAATATATACATCCACAGCATTATATGGCGTAGCATTCATGGTTGTGCTCATTCGTGGTTTATTCATAGTTGTGCTCATTCATCATCTTTGTGACCATTAACCGCTGTGCTCATTCATCATCATTGTGCTCATTCATCATCATTGTGGCCATTCATTGTTGTGCTCATTCATCATCATTGTGACCATTCATGATAGTGACCATTCACCGCTGTGATCAACCCTACAAGCGTAATTTTTTATTCGGTCCCTTCGTTGGCACCCATACGACAACAGTGTGAGTATGCCATCACAGGTGCAAAGGCTTTTTGAAACAGCAGGCGCATTAGTGCACTGTATATGGCCACACTGTATATGGCCACACTGTATATGGCCACACTGTATATGGCCACACTGTATATGGTCACACTGTATATGGCCACACTGTATATGGCCACACTGTATATGGCCACACTTTATGTGGCCACACTGTGTATATGGCCACACTGTATATGGCCACACTGTATATGGCCACACTTTATGTGGCCACACTGTATATGGCCACACTGTATATGGCCAGCACAAACACACATAAAGCACACATGACACATACACTCAATACATACAGCGCAGAAATGTACACGTGCACGCGCACACACCACTCTCTGCAAGCCACCCACCCACACCCACCCCAACACCCACACTTATGGTCACACCCAATATCCACACCCACACCCACACCCACACCCACACCCACACCCACACCCACACCCACACCCACACCCACACCCACACCCACACCCACACCCACACGCACGCCCACACCCATACCCACACCCACACGCACACGCACACGCACACGCACACCCTCACCCACACCCATACCCACATACACACATCTGACCTGAGAGAGGGTATAAGAGTCGAATGGAGATGGACGCCCGAAGCTTTCCAAGCTACTCATGCCAGCAAAGCGGGTGGTCCCTGCTCCTGAGCAAGCATAAGGGAGGCCAATGCACGTGCATGTGTGTCAGCATATGCCTTACAGATACCTCAATATCAAAGCTCGTGCCGGCAAAGCGGGTGGTCACTGCTCCTGCGCGAGCATAAGGAGAAGTCAATGCACATGTGTGTGTGTGTGTGTGTGTGTGTGTGTGTGTGTGTGTGTGTGTGTGTGGCAACGTACGCCTAAAGGATGCCCAAGCGTTTTCTGGCATGTGCATGTGTATCAGTGTGCTCCTACAGGAGAGTTATTTTTAAGGAACCGTTCATTATGCAACTCCATTGCAAGCAAAAAGGATATTTAAGCACGCCTTTCCTCCTCCAATGCTCGAGCCCCTGTCATGCAGGAAACGCTCATGCTGTGAGTACAAACAGCGCAGCCAGAGGCAGTGAGTTCAAGACAAAAGCCACAACTCTTTGCTTCTTGCTGCAAAAGTGTTTTTGTGCGCCTTTGCTCTTCACCATTCTTCACGGTGCCTGCCTTTGCCATATGTTGCAGCACCCATATGCTGTGCGTACAAACAGCGCTGACAAATGCAGTGACGTATAGGAACACAAGCCGCAACCCTTTGCTTCTTGCAGCAAATGCTTTTGTGCGCCTTCGCTCTGCATACATATGTACGTGTGTGCCTTTGCTCCTCATACGTACATACGTATCCATCACCACTCTTCATGGTGCCTGCCTTTGCCATTTGTTGAAGCACCCATATGCTGTGCGTACAAGCAGCGCAGACAGAGATGCTGGGACATGCTGGGCATACAAGCAGCGCAGCCAGAGATGCTGGGACATGCTGGGCATACAAGCAGCGCAGCCAGAGATGCTGGGATAACCAGGCGACGATATCAAAAGATTTTGAGACATTGTCCGCATACCTTACCGATAACATGTGTGCCTGTCTTCCAACAAATATTGCATGGCTACACAACACACACACACACACACACACACACACACACACGCCCCAGTTGCGACTCCACACAAAGACTTTGACACACACACACACACACACACACACACACACAGACTTTGAGACAAGCTCCACACAAAGACACACATACACAAGCACACAAAAACACACACACACACACACACACATCAGAGCAGTTTCAAAAATGACACATCGCACACGCCACAGTTGTGACTCCTGAAAGTCTCACAAAGACTTTGTAGGAAGGCCCGCTCAGACCTTACACATCACTTTGCAAAGACGCACATACCTTGCAAGCCCACATTACTTTGCAATCAGCGCATATTTTGCAAGCATGCATCCCACATTACTTGGCAATCAAGCACAGATCATGCAAGCATGCACCCCACACTTACACACTCCCTACTACAACCTGTCTGCACGATTAAGCAGCATAGCACACCACACGCCCCGCCTTTGCGATCGCTGTGGCGTTCAAAATCACAGCGCATCACATTATTACATATTACAGCGCATCACATTATTGCACCCTGATCGTGAGATCTCTGAGTCACACACAGATCTCGTGACGGCAGAGAAACCCACAGATTCACACTGTGAAACCCAGCCAGCCAAAAACGCATCATATTACGTGCACCTTCTAGTTGCGACGCCTCAGACGGGGCCACATCTTTGGCCTTCAGCTTGAGAGCTGACGAAGGATTAAGTCTGGAGCTCGAGCTTGCAGCAGCGTGTGCGCTGGGTCTCACTAATTTTGGAGGAGAGGGACCAGCAGCCTATGTGTATGTTTGTGTATGTTTGTGTGTGTGTATGTTTGTGTGCGTGCGTGTGTGCGTGCTGGGCCTCGCTAATTCGGGAGGAGAGGGACCAGCAGCCTTTGTGTATGTTTGTGTGTGCGTGTGTGTGTGCGCTGGGCCTTGCTAATTTGGGAGGAGAGGGACCAGCAGCCTATGTGTATGTTTGTGTGTGTGCGTGTGTGTTTTTTGTGTGTGCGTGCGTGTGCGCTGGGCCTCGCTAATTTGGAAGGAGAGGGACCAGAGGCCTGTGTGATGTTCACGCATTTAAACGAACCTAAAAATGCTGTTCCAACTTTCGGTCAAAATTGTAATCAAAATTGCAGGAAAAAGCCTTAGATGGCCGTCACACGTTCTGATTCTTTGTGTCCTGTTCAATTATCACATATTCTTGAAAATATAGACAGAATTCTAGCATGTCTTGGACGAGTATATCCACAGAAATCAGCAAAACCCTCCATTTCCGAAATTGCACATTGAACTACTCAAACAGAGGGTTCTAGAACTTTCGAGGGTTATATAACTTTCACGAACTTTATTGAACCCTTGCTCCCAAAAAATCGAACTGAACAACCCTGAGAATACTTACTGTACCTGTATTTTATGCTACACTTACTATACCGGCATATATAGAACACTTGCTGTACCTTCATCTATTAATTCCTTATAGTACCTGCGTTTATACTACACTTGACTTGCTGAACCTGCATCTATAAATTACTTATAGTACCTGCATTTACAAATTACTTACTGTACCTGCATTTATACTACCGTGCGAAAATGTACTGCAAATATATACTACGAATATGTACCTGCATTTATGCTACCTGAGAATATGTATTGCATATATGTACCTGCATTTATACTACCGTGCGAAATGTACTGCAAATATGTACTGCGATTACTGTATAAATCACTGTACCCGCATTTATACTACCGTGCGAAAACGTACTCAATCCGCACCCCTCACAAAAATAGTTAATTTTACCCTGTCCGCACCAATCCGCAACCCTTTCAGATTTAAGATTCAATTTAATTGCGAGAGACGCAGAAATACATTTAATTGAAGATTTTGAGCCCTTAGGCTGAGGGCTCACAAATCCTTTAGGCTGAAGGCTCACAAATTTGCAAACTTCGTTCACGAAAGTTCCCGATTGTCTCTGTTTGCGAGAGCTCTCAATATACATTTTGGTGCTTGCCGCACCAATCTGCAGGGGCCAGATGCCCTTAGAACTGCACCAGGATACTAGAAAGGCACCAAGAGACTCAGAGGTGCATTCCATGACACAATATCATTGTTTCTGTTCAAGAGCACTGAGGAATGAAATTGAGTCTGGTTCCACTCTACTCAGATCCATTGTGTGTCAGCTGGCGACTGGTTTTGCCTTCTAGTCTTCCCTAACTCGAGCTCTTCTCATCTTACCCATATCGCTTGACATCCTGCTCCAGTTGCAAAGCAGAAGGGGCTAAAACAGTTTAGATTGCTGGCCATCTCTGTCTGGACACGATAAGGGGCTCTCGGGGGCTCTTCCCCACTCATGACCCGTCAAAACCTCAAAATTAATGATTTAAACCAGTGAAGTACAATCCGTCCGGGGCCCGGAATTAATAACAAAATTTTGGGCTCCCCCAAAGGTGGCAGCCCAAAGCTGGTCCGGGTATCCCGGAAATTTGCAGGGACGACGGCTTCTGTGATTCCGGGGTACCCGGTAAAATTATCAATGTAGTTCCGGTTGATTTGCAGTGAATTTTGGAAATGACAGTGAGAATGACACAGCGAGAATGGGAAGAAGAGGGAGAGGTCAGCCAGCAGGAAAGCAGTGAGCCATCCCAGCATGAGGCTCCCCTTCGAAGCGAGTGTTGGGCTTGAGTGCTTGCATCTTGCATGGCAGCATGCAGCACCAAACTGAATGAAAACCTCTCCAGATGGAAGCCCCCCGCTCCTCCCTCTGCTTCCCCCCCCTCCCCCTGCCCCAGGCCCTGATGAGGCCTCAACTAGCAGCCATGCGCGAACGTCGAGCGATGTCAAGCACACGCGAGCGCACACATACGCACAAGGCGCACGCATACACACACAAACACGCATGCACGCACACACACACATACACACACACTCACGTGCACACACACACACACGCACACACAAGCACACACACAAGCACGCACACAGGCACACACGCACATACACACACGAGCATTAACATCGTGCTTGGGGCCGGGGGCTCGGGAAATTTTAAACACCCCCGGCCCGGGAAATTTTACAACACCCTGAATAATGTTTAAAGCAGTTCCGGGGAACCCTGGAAAATTTTACAGGCTGTTTCGGGCCCCTCTGAATAATTTGGGCACCCAGTGTACTTCCCTGATTTATACCCAACGCAGTAATCCGCACCCCCTCATATATTTATTTATTTCGGGGGGTGAGTTGGCCGCACCCCCCAAAAACATAATTTTTGCGGCGGTTAAAAATTTTATTTGGTCAGGCATGCCCAATTTCTGGGCTGGACCCCCCTGACCCACCACCCACCCCCTACCCCCCCCTTCCGGTGCCCCCACCCAGACAAAAAGGGTACCAATCTGCTCCTTTTTCAAATAGGCATCCATCTGCATACTCGTCAAGACCTGAAGTGACTGAAGTGTTGCAGAGTTATGGGGCAAAAACTGAGATACGGACAACCATGCACACGTGACCTACCAGGCACCCATACCTGGCTTGCTTGCACAGTCCCACATTGATTCCATTCTTCAAAATTCCACTGACTATCTCATGCTGGCACAATCTGTTAGTTTGGTTTGAATTGCTGCTTTGTTGGCTTGACTCACCCTGCGGCCTGCACCCGAGCGCGTGTGCCTCTGGCTTTTGGACATGTCCACAGACCCCCCACATTACCCAATTTACTCGAAAAGGGTGCCAATCGACTGGGCTTGAGCTGAGGATTCCGCTGATATATTTAAATTTTCATAGAAGTGTCCCAGAAATTTTCTGGGGGGGTCCAAAAAATCGATCCCCCAAAATTTCCGATTTCGACACCCCCCCCCCCCCCCTTCTCGATTGGACCCATACATATACCAAGCTATAGCTCTTGACGAGATTCTGAATAT
>Ga0307947_1003102_pt1 | contig 13409 bp, 16 predicted proteins | sample OrgLakmetagen232_FD_201840 | JGI IMG/M metagenome (GOLD analysis project Ga0307947, IMG submission 201840) | Saline water microbial communities from Organic Lake, Antarctica - #232 | ecosystem: Environmental > Aquatic > Non-marine Saline and Alkaline > Saline | place: Antarctica: Organic Lake...
AAAGCCTGCCTTGCATCAGAGAGCATTTCAGCGCACCCTGCACCAAAGCCCACTCTGCATAACATAACACTTCAGCCTACCTCGCACCAAAGCCTGCTTAGCATCAAAGCCTGCCTTGCATCAAATAACATTTCAGCGCACCCTGCATCAAAGCCCACTTTGCATCAAACCTTCCATGAAACAACACCTCAGCCTACCTCGCACCAAAGCCTACTTAGCATCAAAGCCTGCCTTGCATCAGAGAGCATTTCAGCGCACCCTGCACCAAAGCCCACTCTGCATAACATAACACTTCAGCCTACCACGCACCAAAGCCTGCTTAGCATCAAAGCCTGCCTTGCATCAAATAGCATTTCAGCGCACCCTGCATCAAAGCCCACTTTGCATCAAACCTTTTATGAAACAACACCTCAGCCTACCTCGCACCAAAGCCTACTTAGCATCAAAGCCTGCCTTGCATCAGAGAGCATTTCAGCCCACCCTGCACCAAAGCCCACTCCGCATAAAATGAAACTTCCGCCTACCTCGCACCAAAGCCTGTTTAGCATCAAAGCCTGCCTTGCATCAAATAGCATTTCAGCGCACCCTGCATCAAAGCCCACTCTGCATAACATAACACTTCAGCCTACCTCGCACCAAAGCCTACTTAGCATCAAAGCCTGCCTTGCATCAAATAGCATTTCAGCGCACCCTGCATCAAAGCCTGCCTTGCATTAAACCTTTCATGAAACAACACTTCAGCCTACCTCGCACCGAATCCTACTTAGCATCAAAGCCTGCCTTGCATCAAATGGCATTTCAGCGCACCCTGCACCAAAGCCCACTCTGCATAAAATAACACTTCAGCCTACCTTGCACCAAAGCCTACTTAGCATCAAAGCCTGCCTTGCATCAGATAGCATTTCAGCGCACCCTACATCAAAGCCCACCTCGCATGAATTAACACTTCGGCCTACTTTGCACCGAAGTCTATTCAGCACCAAAGCCTGCCCTGCATCACATTAAACATAAAAAAACGTCAGCCTACCTTGAAGAGCTCAAGCCCATTCCAGGTCCGGTGCACTTATAATGCTGCTGCTCCTGGTGCTGGTGGTGCTGTGGATTCTGCTGCTGTGGATTCAGCTGCTGCTGTGGATTTTGGTGGTGCTGTGAATTCTGCTGCTGCTGTGGATTCAGCAGCTGCTGTGGATTTCGGTGGTGCTGTGGATTCAGCAGCTGCTGTGGATTTCGGTGGTGCTGTGAATTCTGCTGCTGTAAATTCTGCTGCTGCTGTGGATTTTGGTGGTGCTGGTGCTGGAGCACTTGATCAGGGTGTTCCTCACCATGAGGCGCGACTGAGTGGCTTCCGCCACCTGTCATCCTGCTAGCACTACCGCTGCCCCCAAAAAGAGTGACCTTGTGTGGCTTTTGAGTGAGGACCAGTGCCATATCATAAGGGAGGCTGATCAGAGGGGCAGGGGGCTCAGTTAGATGCACAGGCACCTGTGCGTGTATGTGTGTGTGCGAGTGTGCGAGTGTGTGTGTCTCTCTCTCTCACTCTCTCTCTCTCTCTCTCTCTCTCTCTCTCTCTCTCTCTCCCTCCCTTCCACTGTACCTTGTAGATCTCCTGTATACGCATCAGGAGATGCCTTATGGCAGGCCGCAATTCATTTAAGCCTTTCACTGTACCTTGTAGATCTCCTGTATACGCATCAGGAGATGCCGTATGGCAGGCCGCAATTCATTTAAGCCTTTCACTGTACCTTGTAGATCTCCTGTATACGCATCAGGAGATGACCTATGGCAGGCCGCAATTCATTTAAGCCTTCACTGTACCTTGTAGATCTCCTGTATACGCATTAGAAGATGATTAATGGCAGGCTGAAATTCATTCAAGCCTTTCACTGTACCTTGTAGATCTCCTGTATACGCATCAGGAGATGACCTATGGCAGGCCGCAATTCAATTAAGCCTTTCACTGTACCTTGTAGATCTCCTGTATACGCATCAGGAGATGCCTTATGGCAGGCCGCAATTATTTAAGCCTTTCACTGTACTTTGTAGATCTCCTGTATACGCATCAGGAGATGCCTTATGGCAGGCCGCAATTCAATTAAGCCTTTCACTGTACCTTTTAGATCTCCTGTATACGCATCAGGAGATGCCTTATGGCAGGCCGCAATTCATTTAAGCCTTTCACTGTACCTTGTAGATCTCCTGTATACGCATCACGAGATGACCTATGGCAGGCCGCAATTATTTAAGCCTTTCACTGTACCTTTTAGATCTCCTGTATACGCATCAGGAGATGACCTATGGCAGGCCGCAATTCAATTAAGCCTTTCACTGTACTTTGTAGATCTCCTGTATACGCATCAGGAGATGCCTTATGGCAGGCCGCAATTCATTTCAGCCTTTCACTGTACCTTGTAGATCTCCTGTATACGCATCAGGAGATGACCTATGGCAGGCCGCAATTCATTTAAGCCTTCACTGTATCTTGTAGATCTCCTGTATACGCATTAGAAGATGACTTATGGCAGGCTGCAATTCAATTAAGCCTTTCACTGTACCTTGTAGATCTCCTGTATACGCATCAGGAGATGACCTATGGCAGGCCGCAATTCATTTAAGCCTTTCACTGTACCTTGTAGATCTCCTGTAAACGCATCAGGAGATGACCTATGGCAGGCCGCAATTCATTTAAGCCTTTCACTGTACCTTGTAGATCTCCTGTATACGCATCAGGAGATGCCTTATGGCAGGCCGCAATTCATTTAAGCCTTTCACTGTACCTTGTAGATCTCCTGTATACGCATCAGGAGATGACCTATGGCAGGCCGCAATTCAATTAAGCCTTTCACTGTACCTTGTAGATCTCCTGTATACGCATCAGGAGATGCCTTATGGCAGGCCGCAATTCATTTAAGCCTTCACTGTATCTTGTAGATCTCCTGTATACGCATCAGGAGATGCCTTATGGCAGGCCGCAATTCATTTAAGCCTTTCACTGTACTTTGTAGATCTCCTGTATACGCATCAGGAGATGACCTATGGCAGGCCGCAATTCATTTAAGCCTTTCACTGTACCTTGTAGATCTCCTGTATACGCGTCAGGAGATGACCTATGGCAGGCCGCAATTCATTTAAGCCTTTCACTGTACCTTGTAGATCTCCTGTAAACGCATCAGGAGATGACCTATGGCAGGCCGAAATTCATTTAAGCCTTCACTGTATCTTGTAGATCTCCTGTATACGCGTCAGGAGATGACCTATGGCAGGCCGCAATTCATTTAAGCCTTTCACTGTACCTTGTAGATCTCCTGTAAACGCATCAGGAGATGACCTATGGCAGGCCGAAATTCATTTAAGCCTTCACTGTATCTTGTAGATCTCCTGTATACGCAACAGAAGATGCCTTATGGCAGGCCCCAATTCATTTAAGCCTTTCACTGTACCTTGTAGATCTCCTGTATACGCATCAGGTGATGACTTATGGCAGGCTGCAATTCCTTTAAGCCCACCGCCCCAGAACAGAGCAGCAACAGCTGCACACCTACGGGCAGCAGGTTGGGAGGTCAATTTGTTTGACGTGAGGTGATATTGTTGGCAGTCACACTAAGTCCACGTGTGTGTGTGCGTGTGTGTGTGTGACTTTGTGTGTGTGTGTGTGTGTGTGTGTGTGTGTGTGACTTTGTGTAAAGGAAAAGATAAAAAAACGCAGATTGCGTAAACGCTACCGGCATGGATTAGGATTAAATGAATTGCGGTCGTTGTAAGGCTGGTAACAATTCGACACCTCGTTGGGTGTCAACAAGGGGGCTGTGATGCCCATCAGTAGAGGATGTATTATCATGAGTGAGGCTGTTTTATTATCAGTGGAAAGTATCATCAGCAGTCTGCAGTGCCATTCCTGAGATCATGAAGCTGCTGCGGCGTCTTGAGTGGAAGGTAGCACCATTAGAGAGGCTGCGGTGCCATCAGGGAAGCTGCAGTGAAGCTAGAAAAGCGGCAGTGCTGCTCATGAGTTCATGAGGCTACGGTATTTAAAGTGGAAGGCAGTTCCATTAGAGAGGCTGCAATATCAAAGTGGAATGCAGTTCCATTAGAGAGGCTGCAATATCAGAGTGGAAGGCAGTGCCATTAGAGAGGCTGCGGTATCAAAGTGGAATGCAGTGCCATTAGAGAGGCTGCGGTATCAGAGTGGAATGCAGTGCCATTAGAGAGGCTGCGGTATCAGAGTGGAATGCAGTGCCATTGGAGAGGCTGCAATATCAAAGTGGAATGCAGTGCCATTAGAGAGGCTGCAATATCAAAGTGGAATGCAGTGCCATTAGAGAGGCTGCAATATCAAAGTGGAATGCAGTGCCATTAGAGAGGCTGCGATATCAAAGTGGAAGGCAGTGCCATTAGAGAGGCTGCGGTATCAGAGTGGAATGCAGTGCCATTAGAGAGGCTGCGGTATTAAAGTGGAATGCAGTGCCATTAGAGAGGCTGCGGTATCAAAGTGGAATGCAGTGCCATTAAAAAGGCTGCAGTGCCATCAGGGGAGGCCACAGTGGCATTAGAGAGGCTGCTGAGGCTGTAGTGTCATTTGTAGGGTTGGCCAGAACTGTATATATACACCGTATATGACCGTATATTTGGTGATTTTCCTGCCAAAAATACCGTATATACACTGTATATATATGGTTCTGGCCAACCCTAGTCATTTGTGAGCCCAAGAAGCTGCGGTATTCTAAGTGGAATGCAGTGTCATTAGAGATGCTACTGTGCCATTCATGAGTTTAAGGAGCTGTGGTATCCTAAATGGAATGCAGCGTCATTAGAGAGGCTGCAGTGCCATCAGGGAGGCTGCGGTGAAGCTAGAAAAGCGGCAGTTAGTGACGTTCGTGAGTTCAAGGAGCTGCGGTATTTTAAGTGAAATGCAGTGTCATTAGAGATGCTACTGTGGCATTCATGAGTTTAAGGAGCTGTGGTATCCTAAATGGAATGCAACGTCATTAGAGAGGCTGCAGTGCCATCAGGGAGGCTGCGGTGAAGCTAGAAAAGCGGCAGCAAATGTAGTCAATAAGGCAGCGTATGAGTGCATGAGGCAGCGTTTATGAGTGCATGAGGCAGCGTTTATGAGTGCATGAGGCAGCGTTATGAGTGCACAAGGCAGCGTAAAAAATATGAGTTCATAAGGCAGCGTTTATGAGTGCATAAGGCAGCGTCTATGAGTGCATAAGGCAGCGTTTATGTGTGCATGAGGCAGCGTACAAATAAGTGCATAAGGCAGCGTTTATGAGTGCATAAGGCAGCGTTTATGAGTGCATAAGGCAGCGTATGAGTGCATAAGGCAGCGTTTATGAGTGCATGAGGCAGCGTTTATGAGTGCATAAAGCAGCATATGAGTGCACAAGGCAGCGTTTATGAGTGCATAAGGCAGCGTTTATGAGTGCATAAGGCAGCGTTTGAGTGCATGAGGCAGCGTTTATGAGTGCATAAGGCAGCGTTTATGAGTGCATAAGGCAGCGTATGAGTGCATAAGGCAGCGTTTATGAGTGCACAAGGCAGCGTTTATACGTAAGGCAGCGTTTATGAGTGCATAAGGCAGCGTATGAGTGCACAAGGCAGCGTTTATGAGTTCATAAGGCAGAGGTGTAGTGCCATCCACAACTGTATCATCATCACCTGCTGCTGCCTTATTTATTTGTGGCTGGCCGAGACCAGTCAGCAGCCAATCTGCCAAACAACCTGGCTGAAGGTCACCCCCCATTGTAACCATTGTAACCATTGTTGCTGCCTTCAAAAAAAAATTCTCAGAGGCGCGCCTGCAACGACTGCATCATCAACAAGCCACTGCCTAGAACAACTGCACTAACACCTACATCTGGCTTCTCACAGGAACCCCATCCACAATTGTAACATCACCAACTGCTGCTGCCTTACAACAGGTTTCTCACAGGCGCGCCTGCAACGACTGCATCATCAACAAGCCACTGCCTGGAACAACTGCACTAACACCTACATCTGGCTTCTCACAGGAACCCCATCCACACTTGTAACATCACCAACTGCTGCTGCCTTGAAACAGGTTCCGCACAGGCGTGCCATCCACAACTGCTGCTGCCTTACAACAGGTTTCTCACAGACGCGCCTGCAACGATTGCATCATCAACAGGCCACTGCCTGGAACAACTGCGTCGTCAAGAAGCTGCTGACTTACAATACCTGAATCCATTTTGTCACAGGGTGCGCCATCAACGAGCGTTGCCAAAACCTTAGGAAAGTGTTGCATGGCTGAGAAGCTTCTGCACCATAGGAACTCAAACTCAATACATATACTCACGTACTCAAGTATGATCATGCACACACAATTATGCACATGCCCGCACATGCACCACACAAACACACACACACGCACACACGTACACGGGCACACACACAGACACACACACATCAGCAAGCATACGTGTACGCATGCACACCCATACACACACATGTTACCCTCAACCCCTCAACATACTCATACATGCACACATACCTTGACAAATCATAATGCACAGCAGCTGGGTGGGCTGAGCGTGCTTGGTTGCTGACAAATAGACTGAAACCTCAACTTCTGATACCTGTTTGCACGTTTGCGTACAGCGTGCGCATGCTCAAGTCATTGCGGACCCATGATTGCAAATAAAGGTTGTGCGTGATTTGTGCGTAACGGGTGCACATGTGTGTGTGTTTGTGCGTGTGGGTGCACATGTGTGTGCATGTGTGTTTGTGCGTGTGTGTGTGTTTGTGCGTGTGGGTGCACATGTGTGTTTGTGCGTGTGTGTGTGTGTGCGTGTGTGTGTATGTATGTGTGTGTGTTTGTGTGTGTGTGTGTGTGTGTTTGTGTGTGTGTGTGTGTGTGTGTGTGTGGTGTAATGACCTTCTGTATGACGTGCAGTACGGTTACCCCAGGCTGCTGACACACTGCGGTGCGCTGCAGGCAAACAAAGCAAAGAAAGCAAATGTGTAGGGTTGGTCAGAACCGTAAACATATACACTATACACACCGTGTGTGACCGTATATATGGTGAATTTCCTGCCAAAAATACCGTATACACACCGTATATATATGGTTCTGGCCAACCCTACACAACTGACATGGTTACCTCGGGCTGCTGGAACGTTGCAACGCGTTGCAGCAAGGAACACTCTTGGGGTGACAGCTGCCACCAGTTTGGGGTGGCGGAGAGGTACAGGCCGTCAATTAACAAAGCAGCCTGTACATGTGTATGCATGTATGTGTGTGTCGTGTGCGTTTGTGCGTTTGTGCGTTTGTGCGTTTGTGCGTGACAGCTGCCACCAGTTTGGGGTGGCAGAGAGGTACAGGCCGTCAATTAACAAAGCAGCCTGTACATGTGTATGTTGTATGTATGCATGTATGTGTGTGTCGTGTGCGTGTATGTTTGTGCGTGACAGCTGCCACCAGTTTGGGGTGGCGGAGAGGTACAGGCCGTCAATTAACAAAGCAGCCTGTACATGTGTATGTATGTATGTGTGTGTCGTGTGCGTGTATGTTTGTGCGTGACAGCTGCCACCAGTTTGGGGTGGCGGAGAGGTACAGGCCGTCAATTAACAAAGCAGCCTGTACATGTGTATGTATGTATATGTGTGTGTCATGTGCGTGTATGTTTGTGCGTGACAGCTGCCACTAGTTTGGGGTGGCGGAGAGGTACAGGCCGTCAATTAGCAAAGCAGCCTGTACTTGTGTTTGTATGTATGTGTGTATGTATGTGTGTTGCGTACGTGTGCGTATGTGCGTGACAGCTGCCACCAGTTTAGGGTGGCGGAGAGGTATAGGCTGTCAATTAGCAAAGCAGCCTGGTTGTGTTTGTGTGCGCATGTGTGTGTATGTGTGTCTGAATGTGTGTGTGCTTAGGTTGAAAGATGCGGCACAAGGCATCGGCCAGGCAAAGCAGGCGGTGTGTGCGTTTGTGTGTGTGTGGGGTGGGGGGTGCGTTTGTGTGCGCGTGTGAGTGTGTGTGTGTGTGCTTAGGTTGCAAGATGCGGCACAAGGCATCGGCCAGGCAAAGCAGCTTGTGCGTGCTTGTGTTTTTGTGTGTATGTGTGTGTGGGTGTGTTGGGGGTTGGGTTGTGGGTGTGGGTGTGGGTGTGGGTGCGTGTGTTGTGTGCGTGCGTGAGTGTGTGTGTGTGTGTGTGAGAGTGTGCATAAGTTGCAAGATATAGTACAAGGCATTGGCTAAATCTAAAGGCAAAGCATAAGGCCAAGCAGCCTGTACATGTGACGTGTACAGCGCACTGCGCACTCCATGTCCTCTGAGCGCCAATGTGTGCAAGCTCAGAGTATATATGATATATGATATGATATATGATGCATGCTTCAGGTGTATATGATTAGGGTTGGCCAGAGCCGTATATATACGGTGTATATACGGAATTTTTGGCAGGGAAATCACCAAATGTACGGTCATATACGGTGCATTTATACGGTTCTGGCCAACCCTATATATATGATACATGATGCATGCTTCTAGTGTATAGTGTATAAGATGCATGCTTCTAACATAAACCTAGGATTGGCCAGAACAGTATGTATACATTGTGTATGCAGGTGTATGCTGGTGTGTGACTGTATATTTGGTGATTTCCCTGTCAATTATACCGTATATACACCGTACGTATATATGGTTCTGGCCAATCCTACGTATACGATATATGATGTGTGCGTTTGTGTGTGTATGTGTGCGTGTGTCTGTGCCTGTGCCTGTACTACTTGCGGCAGAATGCCGGTTAGCCTGACAGATATTGGTTGTGCGTATGGTAAAATCATGAGTTTAAGTGTCTTTGATTTGGTGTATGCGAGTGTGGTTAGCTGTACCTGTACCGGTAACGCAACAGGTGTGACATTCACTAAAGTGTGTGTGTGTGTGTGTGTGTGTACCAGTGAATGCCACACCTGTTACATGACCAAGGTTATGTGCATGCAAGAGTGGTTAGCTGTGCCTGTACTGGTAACGCAACAGGTGTGAATTAACTCTTACACAAATACACATGTACACGCATGCACACAACCATTGCAATCAAACTTTAGCACACACATGCATGTAACCAAGCACACACACACACAGATGCCCACATGTGAGTGCACAAACAAAGACACACACATACACACACACACACAAACGCACATACCTGCTGGGTGCCTGCTGCATGTGCAGCTTGCAGGAGGGCCGTGCAAGCAGCAGAGTGATCCCCTGAGGGTAGACTCATCACCTGAAAGTGGAATGTGTGTGGTTGTGCAAGTAAGCTTGTGTTTGTATGTGAATATATGTGTTTGTGGGTGTATGTGTGACACACTGTGTTTGCGTGTGGGTATGTGTGTTTGTGGGTGTATGTGGGTGTATGTGGGTGTGTGTGTTTGTGGGTGGGTATTTGTGTTTGTGGGTGTGTGTGTTTGTGTGTGGGTGTGTGTGTGTTTGTGGGTGGGTATGTGTGTTTGTGGGTTTGTGGGTTTGTGGGTTTGTGTGTGGGTATGTATTTGTGTGTGGGTATGTTTGTGTGTGGGTATTTGTGTTTGTGTGTGGGTACGTGTATGTGTATGTGTTTGTGAGTGTAAATGTATGTTTGTGGGTGGGTATGTGTTTGTGGGTGAGTATATGCGTTTGTGTGTGGGTGTGTGTTCGTATGTGCGTGTGTGAACATGTGTGTGTTTGTGTGTGTGTATGTGTGGGTGGGTGGGTGGGTGGGTGTGTGGGTGTGCTTGTAACTTGTGCCGGGACCATACTGCAGCTCGTTGCCTTTAGCCACTCTCCTGCTTTTGTGTATTGCTCTAAAACATACTCATTGCTAGGGTTGGCCATACTCGTTGGTAGGTAGGGTTGGCCATACTCATTGGTAGGGTTGGCCAGAATTATATGGAATTTTTGGCAGGGAATTCGCCAAACATACGGTCATACACGGTGCATATAGTCAGTTATAACTTATAACCAACCCTACACATTGCTCTGCTCCTGACAAGAGCGATGTACGTGCGTGCATGTAACTTTCAGATTGTAGTTTTCTCGCCCTTGCTCTTTTAACGTGCCTCATTATCTCACGAAAGAAAAGCAGGTCGATGCCATTCTCTACCCACCGATTCCAGCAACTTTACAGAAAGTGGAATTTGGGCCTGGGTGCCGCAGACATCCCCGCAGCAGAAGAGCAGAGAGGCAGATAGGTCAGAGGTCATTGCTTCCCTCATCACAGTGATTGTTTAATAAAGAAAGAAATAGAAAAAGAACGCAGGTAGTGCTTGTCATTTGGAGTATGCGTGGTATGTGTGTGTGTGTGTATGTGTGTGTGTGTGTGTGTGTGTGTGTGTGTGTGTGTGTGTGTGTGTGTGTGTGTGTTTGTGTGTGCATTTGTCAGTATGGCATTACAGGCAGGCACACTTGGGCCTTGCATTCAGATGTGCATGCGTTTAAGAAAAGTAAAGTATGCATGTATATGCTATTCACACTTGGCCAGCTTCACTCTAACCTACACTGACATCACTACATGCACGCATACACACACATGTGATCTTTAACGTGGAAAGCAACATCACTACATACACGCACACACACACGTGATAATTAACGTGGAAAGCAAACTTACGTAACTAAGATGATCTGACACACACACATACACACACATACACTCACCTGTGGAGCTGGTAGCAGGATGCAAGGTAGCATGGCACCTGCATCCACAACCAAGTAGTCAAGGGCCTGGAGTCCTGCGAGCATGTTTGTATATGTGTGTGTATTTTTAGTCTGTCATGTGTGTGTGTGTGTGTATGTGCATGTGTGTGTTTATGTAAGCGGCTGCATCATTCTGCTCAATAAATGTGTGTGCTTGCATATATAATCTAAAAGTCACGTGTCACTACTCAGATCGCTTTCTACAGCCTGTCCAGATGGAAGGCATTGCTCAAACACATCAGATCAGCACCCACATGGGCGGTTGTGTGTACACACGTACACTTGTATTTACCAATGCTCACCACGCAGCGCTTTCCGCAGCCTGTCCAGATGGAAGACGTTGCTCACAGTCATTAATTCGGTACCCAAGAGGAGCAGCAGTCCATCGTACACAGCCTGGGTGTGTCCATGTACTCTTGTGTGTGTGTGTGTGTGTGTGTGTGTGTGTGTGTGTGCAGAAGTGCAGATGTGTGTATGCGTATGTACGTTTGTGTGTGTGCAGAAGTGCAAATGTGTGTATGCGTATGTACGTTTACTTGTGTGTGTGAGTGTGTGTGAGTGTGTGTGTGATTGTGTGTTTGCGTGTGTATGTGTGTTGTTTGCTTTGTGAGCAGGCAACGAAGATCCTGATTTAAATGTGTGAGGTGCAAAGCAAACATCAGTTAATATCAGTGCCTTTTCTTTCTTTACCTGAAGGTGGCTTTGAATTGCTTCAGACTGTAAGAGCACGTTGCTGGTGGCCATTATGAGCAGAAGGCTTCCAATCCTGCATTGAAGTAATGCAACAGCCGACAATAAATGCTGCAGTGCTTGTGGTACTAATAGGGTTGGCCAGAACCATATGCATACGCTGTATATACGGTATTTTTGGCAGGAAAATCACCAAATATATGGTGTATATGCACTGTCCTGGCCAACCCTAGGTATAAGGCACATTGCTGGTGGCCATCGTGAGGATGGGGCTATCCAAACCTGCATGTGTCTCCTTTTCCTTAATTGATGCAGGGAGTGTTTTGCTGCCTGCGTAGTTTTTCTTTTCTTTTCTATGAGAAGGGGGCTACCCAAACCTGCACAGACAGAATGAAAGAGCCAACACCTAGTGGTTGGTGGGGGAGACTCACGGCACTTCGGGCCAATGTGCCTCCTTTTCCTTAATTGATGCAGGGAGTGTTTTGCTGCCTGCGTAGTTTTTCTTTTCTTTTCTATGAGAAGGGGGCTACCCAAACCTGCACAGACAGAATGAAAGAGCCAACACCTAGTAAACAAAAGAAAAACTACGCAAGCAGCAAAACCACTCACTCCCTGCATCAATGAAGGAAAAGGAGACACATTGGCCCGAAGTGCCGTGAGTCTCCCCCACCAACCACTAGGTGTTGGCTCTTTCATTCTGTCTGTGCAGGAAAGAACGAAATAGAAAGAACTATGCAGGCAGCACAATACTCCCTGCATCAATGAAGGAAAAGGAGACACATTGGCCCAAAGTGCCGTGAGTCTTCCCCACCAACCACAAGGTGTTGGCTATTTCATTCTGTCTGTGCAGGAAAGAAAAAAAAAAAAAAAACGCAGGCAGCAAACCCACTCTCTACATCAATGAAGGAAAAGGAGACACATTGGCCCAAAGTGCCGTGAGTCTTCCCCACCAAAAACACCTAGTGGTGCAGCGCCAAGGGTGTTAAGCACGTTGGTGGTGGCTGTCATGATGGGAAGGCTTTCCATAACTGACACTGCTCAGTGACAGAGAAGAAACATAACCAACCTTTTGTAGATATGTAGGGTTGGCCAGGACCGTATATATACTCCGTATATGACCGTATATTTGGTGATCTCCCTGCCAAATATACCGTATATACACCGTATATATATGGTTTTGGCCAACCCTATAGATATTTGTGTCAGTGTGTGCATGTGTGCGCGGGTATACAGTACATTATTGTGTGTGTGTGACTGTGCTTGTGTTTGTATACGTGTATGTTTGTGGGTATGTTTGGGTGAGTGTATGATTGTGCAAGTGTGAGAAAGGGAAGAGATCGATCTATAATTACTAGAAGTTTGATCATTCTACACCATGTGTATTTGATCTGCACATCCTGTGCGTAGCAAAGAGAATACCAAAGCCTGAGGCCTCCACATGGAGGTGTGCGTGTATGGGTGCGCTTGCATGCATGTGTGTGTGTGTGTGTGTGTGTGCGCCCGTGCTTGTATGCATGTGTGCGCGTGTGCTTGTGTGTGCGTGTACTTGTGTGTGTATGTGCTTGTGTGTGCATGTGCTTGTGAGCTTGTGTGTGTGTGTGTGTGTGTGCTGACCGCAAATTATGACAGTCACCTTTTGTACACAATTTGTACGTCCTGCGTGCCAAAGGAGTGCATCTGAAAGCCTGAGGCCTCTGTGAAGGTGGCAATGGAGAATAGCAAACCCAGGGTTGGGAAGGAGGGGGATTGGATGTCCCCATAAGAGCGGGCCACGAGTGTTTGACCGCCTGTGTTGAGAAGTGAGAGACCGCATTTTGTGTGTATATTTGTGTGTATAGTGTGTGTGTGTGCGCGTGTGTTTGTGCGTGTGTGTGTGTATGTGTGTGTGAATGTGTGTGAATGTGTGTGAATGTATGTGTGTGTGCGTGTGTGTTCGTGTGTGAATGTGTGTGTGCGTGCGTTTGTGCGTGCGTGTGTGTGTGTGAATGTGTGTGTGTGTATGTGTGTGTGTGCATGCGTTTGTGTGTG
>Ga0307947_1003104_pt1 | contig 13406 bp, 18 predicted proteins | sample OrgLakmetagen232_FD_201840 | JGI IMG/M metagenome (GOLD analysis project Ga0307947, IMG submission 201840) | Saline water microbial communities from Organic Lake, Antarctica - #232 | ecosystem: Environmental > Aquatic > Non-marine Saline and Alkaline > Saline | place: Antarctica: Organic Lake...
CAAGGAGGGTTTTTCTGTTTAGGCAGGAGTTTTCCTTTTCCCAGTCTTATAGGTTTTTTTTCCTTCATTCTGTCAGGCCCTTGCTGAGGACCGTGTAACAACCCCCACCAAAAAAAAAAAAAAAAAAAAGTTGCATCGGCAACCTATGATGGCGGTGTGTTTCTCTTTATGAAAGAGGTGTGAAAAGGTATTCTGTTCTGAATTCAGGCGTGTGATGCCCAAACACGGGGAAAGGCACACCCTTCCCTTTTTATTCTGCAGCTTCGTGGCACACCCCGTGGAGTTTATGGGATGAGCATGTAAACAGGTGCAGCTTTGCTCGCACAATCAAAACTCAGCTCTGCCCGTTCCAGGTAGCCAGGTAGGACAAGCCTTAGAAGCATCAAAACACAGGTGTGTTTGCCAGGACGAGCCTTAGAGGCATTAAAACACAGGTGTTTGTTTGCCGATTGCAGCTCTGGCACACACGTCCTCAGGCTTTAGGCGCTCTCTGAGTGCGCTGTTTCAACAGGTCAAAACAAACTTCTATGTTTGTATAATGATTATTATAATTTGCAGCTATATATTATGCACCATCTATGAATGTTAATCAAGCCTAGCCTGTCCTCCCCGGCAGCAGAATAAGGCATGTTCAGTGTGTGCAATCACTGATGTGCGGGCGTGTGTGAGCAGCGGGAAAGAAGCTTTGCACGCGCGAGTTCGTCGTTTGGTTGCCCTTGCATTTGCTTCAAGCATGGCCCGTAAGAGATCATCGCCTCCTCAAGATCAGCAGCAGCAACAGCAACAGCAGGTGTCCACGGGGGATGATGAGAAGGAGGAGGACGGGAGCTCCGTGGAGGACTTCAGCGAGGGGCAACAGGAGGAAGCGCTCCCCAGAACTAGGACCCGCGGTGGCAGACCTCCACAATCTAGCCGCAACCCCCCCCAATCAAAGAAGGGGAGAGCCAAGGGCGATCCCCAGGACGCTCCATCGGGCGATGTGGACAGCGAAGACTCGTCCTTCAGCAGTAGCTCTGAAAGTGCAGATTCAAGTGCAGACTCTGACTATGTGGCAGGGGGGAAGAAGGGGCGCAGGCGGACCCCCTCTGGCACAGAAGGACAGCAAGAGGGGGGCGAGCCGGGGCGGGTGGGGGGTCAGCAAGTACCGGGCAAACCCTCCAAAGGACGTGGACGCACAGCACGCAGCACAGCAGCAGTCACGCCAGCCCCTCCCGCCCGTGGCAGAGGGCGTGGTCGCGGGCGCCCCCCCAAGGTCTCCCACTCCACTCCCTCCTCCCCCCCTCCGCATCCTACCTCCTCGCAAGAAGACGACACAGATGCCAGCAGCAGCAGCGAGGAGGAAGGCCTGGGAGGGGAGGGCTTCAACACAGCATACGAGGCAGCCAGCAGCAGCAGCAGCAGCAGCAGTGATGCAGAGGAGCAGGGGGGGGGGGGCTCCAGCAGAGAGCCTCCTGTCTTGCTCGTGACACTCCCGTGGAGCAGCAGGGGAATGGCCAGCCCAAGCGCCAAGCTCACCCCCAACATCAGCGTCCCAGCAGCAGCGTTCTCAAGTGCAGTGGGTGCATATGCCGTGCTGCGCGCCTTCTCCTGGCAGCTGCGTCTCAGCCCCTTCTCCCTGCAGGTGGGTTTTTTGTTGACATGTGCATGAATTTCTGGTTAGCAGGGTTTGGTCCGTGCTGTGAGTGTTAGCACGTCTTCCTTATAACAGAATACCGTGCATGTGGAAGCTACAACATCCTTGCAACAGAGTCAGGGCAGTGGGATAAAGTTAAGGATGGGCTCAGTAGAGGAAGAGCACGCCACTTTTAAATCATCTGTCGTTGTAAATTTTATCCCCAAGCTGTTTGTCCCGATCTTGGCCTCTGTTGGTGCCGTCAGGTTTGCCACTCGTGCTCCCTTCACACACTCGTCAGCATGGAAGTCCTGCTTGTCATTAGCCACGTCTCACTGCATCCAGCTTAATGTAAGCATCAAATACGCTGTCCAAAGCACTTCTGCTTGCGTACCTGAACGCTGCTGCTGTGCAGCTGACCGAACTGTGGAGTAGATGTTGGGTCTTCCTCTACACACTCCACATGTGCTGCACTACACACTCTTAATTGTGCCTTCCCTCCACTCTGGCCTGCATGCCTTCCCCCCCACTTGTTCCCTTTGGTCTCACAAACCCTGCCCTGCTCAAGTGCCCTACGTGTGTTGCACTGTGCCCAGGAGCTTGTGCTGGCTCTGGTGTGTGAGGGAGGCTGCCACCTGCTGAACGAGATTCACCTGTGTGTGCTGCGCACGCTGGCGGGCAACGAGAGCCCGCGCGACCGCAAGAGGCGCAGGCTACCCTTAGAAACCCTGGATGAGGTGTGTTTGTGTATGTTTTATGTGTGTATGTGCGTGTGTGTATGTGCGTGTGTGTGCGTGCATGTGTGTATGTGCGTGTGTGTGTGTGTGCTCCCCAAGTAGTAGGAGTCTAGCTGGGAGCGCACTAGGAGGACAGACGGTAAGAAACTGACTGAATCGCACATCATGCACGCCCCTTGCAGGTTACGTGGCCTGAGTACGTGTGGGAGTGGCTGGAGCTCATGAACGACCGACAGCTGCTGAAAGCACGGCTGCGTCCAAAGCAGGAGGCCCTCCCGTCAACCTCATTGGTGCACTCCCCCGTACAAGCAACAGCAGCAGAGGGTGGGGCTGATGGTGTGAGTGCAAACACCCTTTGCCCCTCTTCGTGCAGCACTCAAATAGGCAGTGGATGGCAGCCGCAGCGGCGCAGGCACGCCATCCAAGAGTACTGCAGCCTGGGACCCACACAGGTGTGTCCTTGGGTGTGTGTGCACGTGTGTGTGTGCGTGTGTGTGTGTGTTTGCGTGTGTGTGTGTGTGTGTGTGCTTGCGTGTGCGTATGTATGTGCGTGTGCATGTGTATGTGTGCGTGTGCGTGTGTTTGTGTGTGCGCGTTTGTGTGTGTTATTGTGCCGCACACATGCATGCCACGGTTCACCTGCCCATAGATGTTAAGTTCTTCACATTTACAAATGTACTGGTCGCTACAGCTTGCGTATTTGTACTTCCCCGTCCGTTCCTTCTTAACCACTTGCCAACAGGCCAATAGTCTGGCCTAGTGCTTATTTCACCAATGCTTTGATTTGACACACGTGTGCGCAGGTCGCTAGGGTGCTGGCTCGCCTGTGTGATGACCTCCTGGACGTGCCACCCATCCGGGGGGAGATTGATAGGTGGGCCTGTGTGTTGCTTAACCGATCTTTTGTTACCATTCATCTGGATGGTCGGAGAGTTGTAGGGTCAAAGGGGCCGAGTTGAGAAAGAAAAAGGGAACAATTACTTTGCGATCATGTGTGAATGAATTACAGGGAGCGTACACATTAAGTTGCAGCCTCTGCCTTTGTGTGCCCTGCTGTATGTCTCGTACAAAAAGCATGCACATGCATGTAAGTTGGCCCGACCACCTAGCCCTCGCGTGCGAGCTGCAAATCTGTATGCGTTGCATTTTCTTTAACCTGTGAATTGCTTCTCAGTGTACGATGGTTTGTAAAAGAGGAATGTCAGTTCCATGCACGCTCATTGGCAGCTACACACTTAGATAAACAAATGAAGGAACCCTTGACAGATGTTTTTACACAGGCAGATTAAACAATCCCCTAACCAACAAGTAAGAAATATTTGAGTACTGAGGACAGTACTAATTCCACCAAAGAAACAAAAGGAGCAACCAGCTTGTGTGTTTGATGCTGATTGCTGCTGTTCAGTTGGTGTGTTTGACTGCGCCTGTGCTTGTGCCTGTGTCCAGGCGAGAGGTGGGCGGCCAGTTCCATGCGCGCCAGTCTGGTCACGGAGGTGCCTTTGCCATGCGAACTGCAGAGGAGCGAGAAAAGCGTCAGGCAAACCGCAAGGTGTGCTCATGTGTGTATGTGTGTGAGTGTATGTGTGTGCACGTGTGGGTGTTTGTGTGCGTGTATGTGTATGTGTGTGCACGTGTTTTGTGTGTGTGTATGTGTATGTACGTGCTCTGTGTGTTCGTCTGAGCAGGCCTGTGAATGTGCTTAGGGCACTGCAGTTTTTGTGTGTGAGCGCAGTTTTTGCTCATCCTCTCTTTGACTTAAAGCAAGTGCGTGCTGTGTGGCCTGGGGGGCAATCTATGTCACATTCTGTGTTTTCCTCTCTTAATATCCCCTCCCTATCTACGTCACATTCTAGTCTACTTCCAGTCTATATCCTATCTAGTCTATATCCCCTCCCTATCGATGTCCACTCTGTGTTGTCCTCTCTTGATATCCCCTCCCTTCTTCTTCCCTTCACAGGCCGGCTCAAACGAAGACAACGCCAGCGAGTGCGTGCTGTGTGGCCTGGGGGGCAACCTCATGTGCTGCGACGGCTGCCCTGCCTCGTACCACAGCCGCTGCCTGACAGCCACACACACTACACGCAACCAGTACAGCCAGGAGTGGATGTGCCCGGAATGCAGAGTGGGCGGCAGGGGTGAGTGTGCTCCGCACACAGGTTGCTGCGAGGTTTGGTGTGTGCATGTGTGCGCACGCTTCTCATTGTGTGGTGTGCCTTTTGTGCACGGTGAATGTGTCGCTGCTAGCGGGTGTGCATGCTTCTCATTGTGTGGTGTGCCTTTTGTGCACGGTGAATGTGTCGCTGGTAGTGGGTGTGCATGCTTCTCATTGCGTGGTGTGCCTTTTGTGCACGGTGAATGTGTCGCTGCTAGTGGGCGTGCATGCTTCTCATTGCGTGGTGTGCCTTTTGTGCACGGTGAATGTGTCGCTGCTAGTGGGCGTGCATGCTTCTCATTGTGTGGTGTGCCTTTTGTGCACGGTGAGTGTGTCGCTGGTAGTGGGCGTTTCTGAAGTGCGCAGCTGGCAGTGAGGTCTCAAGCACGTGGATGAACCTGGTTGATATCGGATGAGGGTGTGTGTGTATGTATGTGTCGGTGGTTTGCAGTGCAATATTTCCACGCAGCAGCTAGCACAGCTCGTGGTGGGCGTGGCTGACGTGCGCAGCTGCGGCGGGGGAGTGTGCACGTGTCGATGACCTGCTCTATGTTAGGCAAGACAATGTGTGGTGGTGGTGTGCTTTTCGTGTGTAAAGTGATGTGTAGTAGCTACGTAGCCGGTACTGCCAGTAATGGGCGGGTGCGCCAACGAGTGGTCCTGCCTGTTGAGCGACACACCTTGCATCATAAGCAAGTGTCTGAGCCTGCGGCACTTGGCATCATAAGCAAGTGTGTGAGGGCACATGAAGTCTGGGCCTCTTTTGTTCAGGGGAGAGAGTGTGGTGTGGCTGACGAGCACTTCAGTGCAGGACGCTCATATACCTGATGGCCTTCCCTCGCCCTGTCTGTGATTGGAATGCGTACAAAAAAGCACATTGGAAATAGGCGCCCTCTTTATGCCATTAAAAGAAGCGGTGGTGTGGCTTGAAAGGCACCTACCCCCGAATAGGCACACGTCCTCTACTTCTGGCATACATGGCGAATGGTGTTGTGCTTTGCGACAAGTTCACATCACTTTTGTCCCAGGGCCGAGAAAAAGCGCAAGCTGCTTTGCCATACACCCGTGTGTATACGTGTGTCTGTGTGTATCTTGCATCTAGGGTACACACACGTACACAGGCAAGTACACGAACCCACATGTGATTACGCCACAACAGACAAGGCAGCTGTCTTACGTGTGCTAGCTGTTGGGAGCTGCAGCAACAAGGCACTTGCAAGCACGCTTATACGCTTGCACTGCATGTACATATTACCATACATATAACACACACACACACGCGCACACACACACGCACACACACACAACACACACACGCACGCACGCACGCACGCACGCACACACCCACACAAACATACACACACGCAGGCGAGTCAGCAGGCCTGCGCGTGGTGCCGGTGGGTGGCAGCAGCAAAAGGGTGCGAGGGGCCTCTGGAGCGCATGTGGGCATCAAGGGAGGCTCCATGGTTTCCTGGCAGGCATGGGGATGCCTGTTCCAGCAGCACTGCCTGCCCCCGCCAGGCTTGAAAGGTGACAAGGGGCTTGTTTGTTTGTGTACGCATGTTTGTATATATGTGTGTGTGTGTGAGATGGTGTGTGAGTGTGTGTGTGAGATAGTTTGTGTTTGAGTGTGTGAGTGTGCGAGTGTGCGAGTGTGCGAGTGTGCGAGTGTGAGAGTGTGTGTGTGAGTGTGTGTGTATGTGTGCACGTGTGTGCGTATGTGACCGTGTGTGTATTTGTGTGGGTTTGTGTGTATGTCGTCATTGGCTCACATATTCTTTACGTACATCCGTGTACAGCAGCTTGAGCAATAATCCCTGTCCCCCCCCTCACACTTGCGCGCTCCCACATTCACACACAATTCACGCCAACACACATGTTCACAAACACGTATGCACACGTGTACTCTTGCAGAAGCCCAGCAGCAGCTGAAGCAGCAGCAGGCGGGCAGCAAAAATACACGAGGCGTGCTTGGGAGGAGGAGCAGGGGGGGGGAGGCCACAGCCGTGCGAGGAGACATGGCCAGCATGGGCATGACCTTTCTGTTCGGAAAGGACGCAGTGAACAGGTGCGTGTGTGTGTGCATGTGTGTTTGCGTGTGTTTGTGCTGTGTGTTCGTGTGTGTGCACGTGTGTGCATGTGTGTGCATGTGTGTTTGCGTGTGTTTGTGCTGTGTGCACGTGTGTGTGTGTGTGTACGTGTGCGTGCATGCGTGTGTGTGCTGTGCGTGTTTGTCTGTGAATGGGTGTGTACATGTGAGACTGTGTGTCCCTTCTGTTGTGGGCCTGCATGCGTGGGCACGTGGCTGTCCTGTTGGGAAGGGATACCACGAACATGCATGCGTGTTGTTTCTGCGCCCGGCTGCCTGACGCACAAGTACGTGCTGACCAGTGCTCATCCGGTAGCCTATTAATTACACCTAATGCATTGACAACTCGTGGTTTTGAGGGCAAGGAGCACGTTGCAGCTGAATGTTACAGTGCCAGAGATGCATGCCTTAACAAGAGTAGGGTTGGCCACAATTATGTATATATATATATATACATGGTGTACATACGGTATTATTGGCCAGGATTTCATCAAATGTACAGTACAGTCATTTATGGCGTAAACATACGGTTTTGGCCAACCCCAATTCTAGCCATTTACCATCACGTTACTATCCCTCATGACATGAATGTTACTATGAATGTTACCAAAGACACATTACTATGCCTCATCACATGAATGTTGCTATGAATGTTACCATCATGTTATCATCACGTTACTATCCCGCATCATGATTCATTTCACCCTAAGCTCTAATATCTCGACCATCCTTTCTCATTGCCATCCTCCATCTGCTCCTTTTTCAACTCTGCTCGTTCACACACCCAGACACACACACACGAAAACACACTCACTCACTCTCACTCTCTCTCTCTCTCTCTCCCTCTCTCTCTCTCTCTCTCTCTCTCTCTCTCTCTCTCTCTCTCTCTCACACACACACACACACACACGCAAGCTACACACAGCATGGTGGGCTTGGTCGCGGACGCACGTGCATATGGGAACAACGCCGCCGTGTCTGCGTGCAACGCCGCGCTGCGTGCGCTGAAGCAGGGCCCGCACTCTGAAGTGCTGCTGCTGATCACACGAGAGGAGGAGCAGGAGCAGGAAGAGGAGGAGGAGGAGGAGGAGGAAAACGAAGAGCAGGAGGGGGGTAACAGTGATGGCCCCATGTCCATGACCTATATCAACAGGTGTGTGTGTATGTGTGTATGTGTTAGTGTGTGTGTGCGTATGTGTGTCTGTGGTTGTGCCTTATGGGCATGTGTGTGTTATGGTGTGTTGGGGGGAAATGCCTGTGTACTGGTGTTTGTGCGGGTGTGGGTATGTATTTGCTGGCTGTGCAAGCTCTTGCTTGATGTTTGGGTGGGTTTTTATGCATACTACGCTTGACTTTCTGTTGTGTTGCTGGAACCTGAAAGTGCATTCAGTATCATGTGACACTGCTATGGCGTCTGCCTGCCATGCAAGAGCCCCTTTAGGTTGTGCGCATTCTGAGTGATGCGCACTCTCGTGATGTATGCCCTTTTGTACATTTAGCCGTGCTCACCACTTCCGTGGGAATCCTCCCATCGCATCTCAGCAGCAGCGTGATGAAATTGGAATGGTGCACCACTTTGGGCTTATTATCACTGACAGCAGCCTTTTTGTAGTGTTTGCGCAATACAACACTTCAAGTGCTCCCTACATCGGGTGGACAACGCTTTCTGTATGCTCATACATATGCTTAGGGTTGGCCAGAACCATATTATATATATACGGTGTATAAACGGTATTTTTGGCAGGAAAAACACCAAATATACGCCATATACGGTGCGTATATACGGTTCTGGCCAACCCTACATATGCTGCACAATATTGAACGTTACGCTTGCACGTCTGCCGCACAATACGCATTCCGTGCCCTCTCACGTGTGGTGCACAACATTTAATGACACGCTTGCACATTGGGTGCATACACTTCATGGACTGTCATGCGTCCGCCGCACATGACGCATTCAGTGCTCTCATTCAAGGAACTCTAAGCGCTCTCATACATCTGGTGCACGGCAAACATAGGTACCTAACACTTATGGCTTTTGGATAGGGTTGGCCAGAATCGTATAATTACGGTGTAGGCTGTCCCCGTGAACCCCCCCCCCTTTGCAGTCCCACTTAACTTTGCATCACCATATGTCTGTAACCCCTGCACCGTTTGAGACCTGAGACAAGCGTTTGATAATTAATTGATTGCTCCTTCAGCAATGCTTGGCAGTTGGGGAGAGGTGTAGAGACTAGAGATAGGGTGCTGCAGGTGTTGCGTAGAAACTATCATACCGTTTTTCACACAGTTTATCAATTGGCCCCATTCAAATTTGATTGGACGCATTTTTTTTCGCCGCACCTCTGAGAGCAAAAACCAGGCTGATACTTGAAGGAGCAAAGGTTTTTTCTGTCTTTGTTCCCTGTGTCCCTTGTGTGAGTGCCTCCCACTCGCCGGCATTCCCAGTACTTCTGCCCCAAATTTAGACACTCCAGCAGAGGTCCTGAAGCAGAGGTTGATCGGTGCAAGTTCAGACGTGCACCTTTTCCCTGCCAATGTGGGTGCATATTACGCACCGGGCCCTACACAGGCCCCCAAAATGCCAAATTTACAGCGAATGTCAATGGTTTAGATAAAACATCAAGCATCTTGCATTCAGATAAGGTACAGGGGGCTTAATATTGGGTGAACGCGAAGTGAGACTGGTGGGGGTGGTTTGTTCACGGGGACATCCAGTATATACGGTGTTTTGGCATGGAAATCCCAAGATATACAGTCATACCTTATTTTTATTATATACGGTTCTGGCCAACGCTACTTACGGACCCCATGCATCTAGTGCACGGCAACGTACGTTCTCCGCACAAGTGCAGGGAAAGACTGTGGCGGTCTGCTGCACATTGCGGAGGCCTGAAGCGGCGCGGATGGCAGGTTGCCATGTCTTTTTTTCAAGACACTCTTTTCTCAGGCACACACTTTGTAGTCCACACAGTGATGTAGGCACACACTTTGTAGTCCGCACAGTGATGTAGGCACAAGGCTGGAGAGGTGCATGGCATGGAGGCCCTGAAAGGTCTCAATGTGTTGTAAATTGTAGAACGTTAGCACACACAAAAACATGTGTACGTCTTGCTCACACCCAACATACACTCTACACTCTTCTTGAACCGATGCAGGCATTTGGCTGAATGGCTGCATGCTGCAGAGGCCCTGAAAGACCATTTTGCTCATAGGAGCGTAGTACACACACATGTTTTCACATCTTGCTCACACTCACACATTACTCTATTTCTTTTGCAGGTACAAGGCTGGATGGCTGCATGCTATGGAGGCCCTAAAAGGCCACGTGGATTCAGAGTCAAAGCGCCTCAGGCGTACTGCAGGCGGGGCAGCTATCATCGCGCAGCTGGCAGCGCCCATGCCCATCTCCACCTTCCAGTGGCCCCTGGTAAGCTGGTTATGCTGAAGAAGTATGTGAGTGCTTATGTGTGCTCGTGTGTGTGTTTGTGCGCTTGTATGTGTGTGCTTGTGTGTGTATGTGTGTGTGCTTGTGTGTGTATGTGTGTGCTCCACCTGCTCTTCACCTACCCTGTCACGCACATCCCCACTCACCCACCTACCCACAGGACAAAGTCAGGAGCTCCAGCGCTGCCACTCACCACAAGAAGCTCGCGGCCCGCAAGCCCACGCCCTCAACCGCCAGCGCTGACGGGGGCCAGCCCTTGCTGACCGCCACAGCTGACGGCGGCACCCAACACGAGGGTGGTAGTGGTGGTGTGGGTAGAGAAGGGAGTGCTGAAGGCAGGAGAGAAGCCACGCCTGGTGCGGTTACCAGTACCAAAGCAGCAGCAGCAGCAGCAGCAGGGGGAAGCGCAGCAGGAGCAGGCGGAGGAGAGGCAGGTGGTGATGGTGGTGGAGCGCATGCCATGGCACCTCACTCAAAGACGATGGACAGTGAGACAGCACATGCAGCAGCAGCAGCGGCGGCAGATGCAATTGCTGCAGCAGATGCTGCCGGTGGTGCAGCAGGTACGATCAAGCACGCGCGCACACACACACACACATGTCGATCTTATGCAAGCATGTATGGATGTATGCACAAATACTCATACAAACACACACATACACACACACACGTGTATACACACACATGCGCGCGCGTACACGCACCTGGTGGTTGGTGCAGGAGGTGCAGCTTATATGGACGTGGACAGGCCACTGCAAGGGAAGGCTGCTCTAGAGGGGAGGAGTGTGGGTGCAGGTCAAGTTGGGAGCCAGGCTGGCGTGACTGACGGGGGCAAGATTGGAGGGCAGCAGCAGCAGCAGCAAGACCAGCTGCAGCCGAACCATCATCAGCAGCAGCAGCAGCAGCAAGATCAGTGCAAAGGTTGTGAGAAGGGAGATCTGCGCAAGGCAGATGGCAGCAGCAGGGTGGCTGTGATGCAGGTGAGGGGACAGACGATTGTGTGTACACACACATACACACATGTACACACACATGTACACACACACACACGCACACACACACACACGCACATACACACACACGCTGTGCGAGGTAGGGGGCTTCATCCAGTGATTGTGACAGAAAGGAACAAGGCAGCAGTGAGCGGTGCAGAATAAGGAAGCGGCAGAAACTGGTACACACGTATACACACAGCCAAAGCAAGCAAGCTAGCAGACACACTTTGTGTCCCATTGAAGGTGATAAAAGGGCTTGGGCCTCGGGAGAACCCTACTTCTAAAAAGTGGTTGAGGTGTTGGATACGCTTCCATCACACAGCTGTGGTTTGTGTGATCTCACAATCTCCCTATGTGTCCGTGTTCATGTTCGTGTCTGTGTTCGTGTTCGTGTTTGTGTCCGTGCCTATGTTCGTGTGCATATTTGTGCCCGTGCTCGTGTTTGTGTTCTTGTCTATGTTCGTGTGCATGTTTGTGCTCGTGCTCGTGTTTGTGCTCGTGCTCGTGTCTGTGCTCGTGTTTGTGTTCGTGCTCGTGCTCGTGCTCGTGTTTGTGCTCGTGTTTGTGCCCGTGCTCGTGTTCGTGTTTTTATTCGTGTCTATGTTTGTGCTTGTGCTCGTGCTCGTGTTTGTGCTCGTGCTCGTGCTCGTGTTTGTGTTCGTGTTCGTATAGTCACCGATGCTCAAGGCAGACAGGCAGTGAGCCGGTGAGGATCAGGATGACAGCCAAAGGTGTTTTGACACCTGTAGACAACAAAATAGTCAGTCAAATGTACTGTTAGTGGCTTATCAAAAGGCACCATCCATGCTAGTCAGTCGAATAAACTTTCAGTGGTAGGCTCATCAAAAGGCATCATCCACGTGTATGATTCTGCCCTTGCATTCCTGTCCCCCCTTATTGCAGTCAACTTGCTCATGATGGCATCATCCACGTGTGTGCGTCTGCCCTTGCATTCCTGTCCCCCCTATAATCGCAGTCAACTGGCTCTGAACAGCATCATTCACGTGTGTGTGCATCTGCCCTTGCATTTGTTTGCGTCCCTCTATCGCAGTACTGGCTGCTCAAGGCGGAGCGTGAGCTGTTTGGCTCCTTAGGAGGGCCGTGGGACCAACTGCCCCCTGCTTTGTACGACTCCCACACCACCACCACCACCACAACCACCACCACTACCCACACCGACACTCACGCCGCCACAGCCGCCCATACTGACGCCCGCATTACCACAGCTGGCCACGGTGCTGGCAGCACAGGGCAGCCCCCCCTTCCTCTGTTGGAAGGGTCAGAGCAGCAGCAGTCGGAGCTCAGGGAGGCGGGTGCTGTATTGCCTGAGCCCCATTTGGGTGCTCTGTCTTGGCGTCAGGAGTGGCTAGCCCTCGTGCGCAGCTGCACTACGGTGTGTGTGTGTGTATGAAAGTGTGTGTATGTGTTTTTTGCGTGTAATTGTGTGTATGTGAGTGTTTATGTGTCTGTATCTGTTTGCGTGTATGTATGTGTGTGCATGTGTGTGTTTGTGTGTGTGTGTGTGTGTGTGGTTTTGTATGTGCGAGTCAGCTAGCACGCTGCATGCTCAGCAAGATGAGTGCTGGAGGACAGTGTGTGGCTGCACGGCTACACACACAACGCCAGGACATGATTTAGCCACGTGTGTGTACCGCCCACTACACTTGCCTCTCGCACTGCACGTGCTTGATGCATTTACTCACTGGTATTTGGTCTTGCCTAATTGTTTGCAGGTGCCCCAGATAGTGCGCTGCATGCTCATGCTGGAGGGCAGTGTGCGCCGCAGCCTGCACGTCACACAGGGGTCGTGGGAGCCCACCGCACGCATGGGAAAAGGTGCGGGGTCAGCTCGTTTGGTTGGTTTGCAGGCTTCATAGCAATTGCAAGCTTATGCCAGAAGGCAGTGTCTATCGCAGCCTGCACGTAACACGGGGGTCGTGGGAGCCCACCGCACGCATGGGCAAAGGTGCGGGGTTAGCTCGTTTTGTTGGTTTGCAGGCTTCATAGCAATTGCAAGCTTATGGCAGAAGGCAGTGTCTATCGCAGCCTGCACGTCACACAGGGGTCGTGGGAGCCCACCGCATGCATGGGCAAAGGTGCGGGGTTAGCTCGTTTGGTTGGTTTGCAGGCTTAATAGCAATTGCAAGCTTGTGCCAGAAGGCAGTGTCTATCGCAGCCTGCACGTCACACAGGGGTCGTGGGAGCCCACCGCACGCATGGGCAAAGGTGCGGGGTTAGCTCGTTTTGTTGGTTTGCAGGCTTAATAGCAATTGCAAGCTTGTGCCAGAAGGCAGTGTCTATCGCAGCCTGCACGTCACACAGGGGTCGTGGGAGCCCACCGCACGCATGGGCAAAGGTGCGGGGTTAGCTCGT
>Ga0307947_1003106_pt1 | contig 13403 bp, 16 predicted proteins | sample OrgLakmetagen232_FD_201840 | JGI IMG/M metagenome (GOLD analysis project Ga0307947, IMG submission 201840) | Saline water microbial communities from Organic Lake, Antarctica - #232 | ecosystem: Environmental > Aquatic > Non-marine Saline and Alkaline > Saline | place: Antarctica: Organic Lake...
CCTCACACAAATACTATGCTGCGCATATGCACACATGCACGTGCACACGTGCACACACACACAAATATACACAAGCACACACACACACGCACACAGATACACAAGCACACACACACACACACACACACAGACGCATACACTCATACAGACACAACGTAAACACGCACGCACATAGACAAAAGCATGCACGCACACTCACACATTTGCTCACAAACAAAAACACAAACAAAACACAAAAACACACACACAAAAACACACTGACCCTCACCAGATCGGAAGTGTAAAGGAGTGGCTTGCAGAGGTGGTGGCAGTGGGGCTGCCTTTTATCCCAAGGCTGCCACTGTTTCTTGCCATAGGACCGTTTGAGAGTCTGGTTGTGCCAGCTGGATTTAGCTCTGGCACACTGTCTTTTTTTGGAGGTGCAAGACCTGACAGGCGGTCAGGCAAACGGTGCCACGTGAGAGCGAGGGTTGGAGGTAGGCCTGCATGCAGTAAAATAGAGGGAGGGGTGCAGTAATTGAACAGTTACGCATCTGGTGCAGTCTTTTCAAGATGGAGTTGTTATCTGGGAGTGGGGGTTGGAGTTGGCCTGCAAGCAAAAATAGAGAAGGGAGAAGTGCGGTAGGAAATAGAGTACGCAGCAGGCTTCTAATAAGATGGTGCTATTTGTGAGTAGGTGTGTGTGGTACCCACAATTCGAGGAAGTACTATACATAGAGGTTTGCCAGATCATTGTTATCATGATTTAAGTCGGCCCAGATCATCTAATGACAGACTCTAACATTCTAGCGTATGGCCGGGTATGGGATCTTATACCAAATGGGCATGCGAGGATAAGAAGTTCAAGACAAATGGCAACTATCTTTGTACAAAAATGCCTTGCATGTACTTGCAAAGCACTTGTGTAAACAAAAGATAAACTACGCAGGCGGTGAAAACCACTCCCCACATTAACTGAGGAAAAGGAGCCACTTTGGTATCTGGTACCGTAAACCCCCTCCACCAAATGTGTGAAAGTAACACCATGCGTTAATTACAGGGTACTGCTTTGACATCATTGTACAAGTTTGCCTTGCATGTAGTCGCCAATATGTGTGTAAGTAGCATCATGCATTTTGGTGCTACTGCGCAAGCAGGTATTTTAAGCGTCCCTGTTACGCCTCTCCATACTCCAAACCCATATAGGGCTTTTAAGTACACAGTGATGGCTTAATTTGTTAAAAATCATTGGGGCTCATACATGACATCCTTTGCACAAACATACACACACATATATACACCCCTACTCCTGCACTCACACATAGCATTTCCTACTTAGCATTCCCTACATACCCCCAAGCTCCTAGCATTTCCTACATACCTAGCATTTCCTACATATGCACTCACACATAGCATATATTACACTCACAGTCGCACACTCATAGTCACACATAGCATACATTACATACATAGCATACATTACACTCAATCACACACAGCATATATTACACTCACACATAGCATATATATACACACCAGCACATGCACTCACACGCAGCAGTACCCGCCTCAAAACAGTGTGCCACACAACTTGCCTGACACCCCATCCACCTCCTGTTGCTGCTGCTGCTGCTGCTGCTGACGTGCCACAGCATAGACTAGCAGGGAGGATCCCAGTGGGATCTCAGGCAGCCCCAAAAGAAGATTCCCCCTCTCCTGTGGACTCAGCGTGAGCACCCCAGCACGTGCACGGCATAAGTCCATCTCCACCAGCGCTGCTGCAGTAGTGTGCATGCCGCTGTGCGTGTGCTTGATGTTAATGCTGTCGCGGTCGTGCACATGGCTGCGGGGGCTCGCATGAGTGAAGGGGATGGGTAAGGTGGTGTGGGGTACTGTGCCCTGCTCTGTTTGTGTGTGGCCATTGGCTGATGGGTTTAATTCTGTTGAAGGTGCACACTCTGTGGCTTGTGCGCTACCGTTGCGCTCCTCCTCCTGCTGCACCGCTGCCCTACTACTGCCGCTGCTCTTGCTGCTGGCTGTATGGCTGATCGGCACAGACAGAGTGATCTGACCCAGCTGCTTGCTGTCCTGCTGTTGACAATGACGCTGGTCCTGCTGCGGCTCCTCAAGTTGCTGTTGCTGCTGCTGCTGCTGCTGCTGTTGCTGCTTCTGGCTACCAGTAGTTACTCTTATTGAGGTACGTGGTGCTGTCATCTGATCTGGCTGTGATAACATACCATGATTGGCAGGGGGAGGGGGGGGTCCAGACAGAGCAAAAGTCAGTGCCATTGCTGAGTGCCCATTGTAGAGTACCAGGAGCTGTGAGTTGGGGCCGTGCTGAGAGGAAGGGGGTACCGCAGATGCTGTGCTGCACCCTGTGTATGTGGATGTGCTCAGGTGAGAGTGAATAAGAGGGGGATTGAGAGAGGAGGGAGATTGAGGGAGAGAATGAGGAAGAGGAAGCGGGAGATTAACACACGCAGAAAGCGAGAGAGCAAGAGAGAGAGAGAGAGTGAGAGTGAGAAAGAGAGAGAGAGAGAGAGAGAGAGAGGGTGAGAAAAGCAGACAGAAGAAGATCAAACAAAGACTAACCATTTTCTATTTAGTGTCTTCTGCTGAAGCAATAGTCCAGCTCATTTTTGTTGTGCAGCTATACGCTGAAGGGTTTTTTGAAGCTCTCGTACGTGTATGCACGCACACACACACTTACACACACCTGTTTGCTTTGAAGCAGTGAGAGAGCTGCAGCTAGCACCAGCAGACGTACACACTTGGTAAGCAGCCTGATGTGGCAGCTGCCTGTCTTGCGGCATTGACTGGGTTGCGGATGAAGGAGGCCCTGCTCCTCCTAGAAGCTTGCTGCACTGCACAGTAGATGACGCAGACTGTGCCTGGCACGCCTGTGGGTGAGGAAGGTATGTGCGTGTGTATGCGTGTGTGCGTGTGTGTGTGTTTGTGTGTGTGTGTGTGTGCGTGCACGTGCCTGAGCAGCTCATTGCTGCAATGATGGTTTTAGTAGCATGAAGCACCTGTCACCTGTGAATGGTGGCCTTCATGCTATCAATTCCATTCAACGACCAGCCATGCCTTATTCATTCCATGAGGACCCTAAGAGACGACCCCTCTCCATCAGCTATTCCAGTGCAACACTGATTCCTCTAACCCTACCCACATCCGCACACAGTACTCACACCCGCATATAACGCACACACAAAAGACACATAAATGAGTGCACACACACATACACACACACATGCACACACACATACACACATAAACACGCACATACACACACAGTACACCTTGTCAAGCAGCTCCAACGTTGCTCTCCCTCCTGCTTGGTGATACACCTGCAGCTGACCAATGCTGTCTACAGCTGCCACGTATTCGGTATTAAGCAACCAGGCCAGGCTACAGACGGTTCCTGTGTGGTGTATGGTGGTTTTTTTAGCACGAGTTCTTAGCACATTCTACACTGTCACGCAGTTAACTTCAAGCAACCCGGCCTAGCTACAGGCGGTTCCTGTGGGGTGAAATGAAAGAATGTATTGCTGTCTACTCTACCGTACAGTTGGCACTGAGCAATCAGGCCTAGCTACAGACAGGCGTAATGTGAATGAAACGCTTGTCACAGGAATGGAAAAACTTGACACTGACGAGCATCATAACTTTTTACAGAAACGCGTATGATCAGAACAGTGCAAGCGAACACCACAAAGCTCCTTATGCGCACACGCACAAACATTCAATGTAACATTTCAGGCTCCCTGCGATGCTGAGACAAGACAGGCACGCAATCTTGCAAGCGAGGGGTGCACCAAGGAAACCAGCTGGATGGAGTGGATGGAAGGGGCGTTGTAGAAAAATCGCGATAGGGTTGTCAAAACTTGCAGTGATTCTTTGTAACGCACAAATTTGCAAATCTGAATATTACACTGTCCAATAATATCATGATGGTAAAAGACTGAACGAGATTGCAAAGATGGTGCGAGCACGTGACGGCATAGTATACAGTAACCCCCTGATCTTCATCAAGGCCTTGACTTAGTTCGGGCTATTAGGTGCTGGCACCTAAGTGGTCATGCTGGGTGTGTTCATGCTACCAGCATATCCTTTTTTTGCTTAACAATCTACCACCATGAATAAAAAACAGGAGCCATCTTTGCGTCAGGTACCCTGGAATGCCGATTCTGCCAAGCGTGTCTGAGCGAGATCCCTTACAGAAAACGCTCCAGACAGTGAAATGGCACCCATCCCAAGTGTGTCCAACCATTCTCACCTTGCAGGTCTGGAGCCCCGCTCCCTTTGCCTATAGGCTCTTGCTGCCAGCGTGTGTGCCCGATCAGTTCCAAATCTGGGGCCAGAGTGAATATGCAGGACATGGAGGCACCCCTAACGACGCCCATTGCCAGCTGCCCTCCTGATGAAATGGTGGCATGCATAAGGAACGACAGTTTTAGTTGGTTTTAGTAAGTTAGTAAGTTTGGACGTAGGGCCTCTGCCAACGCAAGCACATCACCAGCTGCAGTTCTGGACAAGCTAGTTATCGCTAGGGTCGGCCAAAACCATATGCATACACGGTGTATATACCGTAATATTGGCAGGGAAATCAACATTTATACGGTCATATACTGTGTATATGTACGGTTCTGGCCAACCCTAGTAATCGCGCAGGGAGGACACTACTGTGAAAGTGGCTGGAGCCTCCTCCTAGACAAGACATGGCAAACGGCAGCCCTTGCTGTGTTCAGCGTTGTGGTGGTGCAATTAATGCTGCGCAATAGGGGTGCAAGGCAAAACAAAGGAAATACGGCGATAGCTGGGTGCAGGCTACCAAAGCGAGCGGATGAAGTGCGTGTGTTTGTGTGTGTGTGTGTGTGTGCGTGTGTGTGTGTGTGAGTGCGTGCGTGCGTGCGTGTAAGGACACACTTGCAAAAACAAGCTACTTGCATGTTAGCACGAAACCCGCAAGGGATTTATAAGACACCGCCTCTACAACGGTGTCTTATTATAAATCTCAAAGGTGTTATATCATTTCATATTTAAAGACTTGATATGATATGAACAAGGCTCCCTGAACAGACAGGTAAAGATGAACAAAGGTGTTATATCATATTATATTTAAAGACTTAACTGCACAGGACTTCATCACACACATGTTCCTGCCAATTATTCCCCCCTGTCGAATTCACATGTGCGCCGTACGGCATGTGCATTTTTGCTACAGTTTCCCGGTCAGCATTTCTTCTGTAATGTGTTTCTGTCCACACCGCCTATTACATGAGAGCCTGTTCTCACGCTAAAGCGTGTGGGTTTCAGCATCGTTGGACGAGAGCAAATTTCCATTAACTTTGGTAAATGTTGATTGCGTATTGAGTTCAGCTCTCAAAACTGCTGGATGTTGTAATTCAGATGGAGTCCGTTGTAATGCAGATGAAATCACTGAACAGAGCTAATCATTGGGTCCTGCTTCACATTCACAAGTATCTAGCAACTTCCATGGCCACCCATTCCAATACCTTTGCTTTAACATGCCTTCCCAAAATGCCAATGGTCGATGCCTCAGCCTCGCAGCAGCACAGAGGCAATAGCAGCTTCTGCAGCTCAATCTTCCCCACCTCAGCAACTATGTTTGCTTCAGCGCCCTGGGGCTCATAGAGTCTAGAAGCACCACCTCGCCTTCCTACCATAATAAGGTGCAGCATCACAGACACGACCGCCTCTTCTACCGTACCAATTTTCTCCACCCTCAGCGACGCCATCTGCGTCAACTGGAGCGTAAAACACAACTAGCCTAAAGTCACTGCCTCACCTGCTGGATTCAGGTGCAGCATGACCGAAATGATTGGCTCCCCCTGCTGACTTCCCCTGCTCTCAGTAGGACTGTCTGCGCCACCGTGTAGGGGCATGAGTGCCGCAGAGCCAGTGCTGAGGCCCAGGTGCACGGCTTGCCAACACCACGTGGGAGCTGCAGTGGGTTTGCTGCGATTGTCTTTTGGTGCAGTTTTGGAAGCCAGCAGCACGACGCCTGTGCCGATCGGGTAATGCAGCGTGTACGACAGTGAACATGTGCGTTATGTTTGGGTAGGTTAAATACGCATGCTCCAATGCTACGCTGTGCGTAATGTGCCAATCAGTGTGTGAAGCACTCACAAGGAATACATGATCAGACAGTTGTGTGGGGCTTTGCTAACCCGTGCAGCAGATATTACAGATTGACTCGGCATTGGCATTTCATCTGAGCACTTTTTGATCCAGTATACAGACAACCCCATGGTTAAACTAAAATCCGCTCCCTGGCATCCATCCTCTTTTGCCTGATGGTTGATTTGGATTAAACGAGGCAGCACTCGACAACAACACGTGTCTTACCTGGGCAGTCCTCGCTCCAGTGGGCAGATACAACCCGTGCCAGGGCTGGACTCCCTGGAAGCAAGGAGTCACTGAACACAACAACTGATTTAGCTGTTCCAGTCTGGAGTTTGTCACACAGCTCCTCAGGGATGTCTTGTTCTCGTAGCCAAGATGCAGGCCACGGGGGGGATTCTTGTGCTGAGCTCGCAGGGTTTTGATTTACTGTGTGTAAAAGGCAGGGGAGTGTGAGATGAGGGTTACGAGCTTTGGTCTCCTGAGGAACTGTAGCGTGATTTATGAGGCGGGTATGTGCAATGTGGGCACGTATGTGTAGGTATTCAGCTAGGAGCAGAAGGTCTTGGTCGTGCTTTCTCAAGCAGTTGAATTATAAAAAAGCAATTACAACCACGACGTTGTGTCGTACGTGTGCCATGCGTGTTTGTGTGCAATAGTACAGACATGATGCAGTTCAACTAGAAAAAACAAAGCTGATTTTTGCTTTAACCCATAGCCTACCTGCTCGTCACACGTACACAACATGCAACTTTAAAATAAAGTATCAGCAAAAAGAACTGTACCTTGACTTTGGCAAACCTCTGCCCTGCCTGAGACTTGGTCGTTTGATGGCAGTAAAACAGTTTGCAGCGAGCCATGCAGGGTGCTGAGAGTCAGGGTCACTCTCTCCTTTTCCCTGCTGTTCGGTTCTTTCGTGAAGCAGCTGAGGCATCCTCCTCCTCTCTTCGGTTGAGGATCTGCCTGTTGACACCGCGTGAAGCACAAATTTAGAGTGTACTACATACATTGCCCGTTTTCACAGCAAGATGCTTGCATGACTTGCATGAACAGTACCGTATCGGGGCTCTTGAGTTGGCAACCCAACAACAGCTGGTTTTGAGCTGAGGCAGGGAGCTTCACAGACAGAGAGTAGGGTTGAAGCTGCATCACGTTGCAGCTGCCCCTGGGCATGTAGTAGCTGCCCAATGTAGTAGCTCACATCAGCCCCAGTTTCACTTAGCGTTAGTGATATAATTAGATTATTTCATTCTGGGTGTCTAAGCCGATTTTTTTGCGCGATGTCTGTATATATCAATAAAATCACCAATCTGTACGATAAAATTCGTTTAAGATTATTTACAGAGATCTAGCACGATTTCCAGACACTTTAGCCTGATAGCGAATGCAACCTGCTTGTTCCCGCTTGGACGAAATGCAGCAAGAGTGCGCTGTATACTGCACACTATTAAAGCTGCTCGTTGGTGAGTGGCAGTGGCTTTACAGCGTTTGTTGCTGGTCTTTGAAATTCAAACAGTGACTGCGCAGCGTGACAGACGGCAGCCGACAAGGCTCTGTAGTTTCACCAGAGACAAGCACAATTCGTGGCTCTAACCTCCTTCTTACATCACTACTTCTTCAGCTGACAGACACATCCATGCACGAAGGGAGCAGCAACAGCGCCAGCAGCAGCGGGAGGAAGATACAAATGGCAAGCTGCCGGGCAAAGCGCCATCAAAGCGTGTGCGCGCTGACTAGCAGGCTGTTCCGTCACCTCGTAAGCTTTTTCTTGCTGTAATTGTGAATTCTTATCATAAGATGCTCTCATGGCTACCTCACTAAGAAGTGCCCCTTTATTTTTGGCCCCTGGAATTAATGCCTTTGTTTATGACTTGGAGCTGCTCCATCATTGACTCATGACAGGTCACCCCCCATTGTAACCATTGTAACCATTGACTCATGACATAAACGCTCAACAACTGCAATTAATTTGTAACAAGGTGGATTTATTCTAATGTGTGCCTGAAATTCAGACTTGGCACCATGATTTGCTTCAACGCAATTCCTGCAAGCTGCTCATCTGAAGTTGGATGATGTAACCAGATGTTTATCCGCACATATAGCTGTGTAACCCTTACCCCCTTACCCCTATCCGCACAAAACAATAAAGGAAAGTACGGCTAGCCAATGTATTCACGCATGAGCAAACCAAACGACGAAACTAATCGCAAAGAAGCATTCCGTGATGAGCTCAACACCCACACAGCCCACGTGTAACAACGCAATGGCAATGGCTACACCAGAACAGCTTTTAAATCAAATGAGAACAAGAATGGTGTCAAGACGTTTATTCTATAATGAAGAAGTAAGCACCCTCACTGTGCTTCTAACTGGGATGCAATGTTTGCGGGTTCACCAGGAAAGCATTTAAATCTGCATTGCCGAATTGCCTCGGCCGCAGACCGCTTCAGCTGCCCACTCTCTGCCCTTTGGTGGATGTGTGCTAGCAGCTCAGGGGCACCCGCTCTTTCTAGTAGAATTCTGGCTTCTGGAGCTTCTGCAACATTGCACATGACCTGCACAAGAATCAGGCAAAATTTAGACATTTGCAAGCAGGATTGGGCCTGGGACACTAAAAGGTGTCTGCAGTACTGGGATATGCTCTTGCACAAAACATCCGCGCACGTTGGGTTAAACAGGGTTTAACAATGTGGAAACCACTAGAGGTGAAACAGTCGTCAATTTATGCATATCAAGGAGTGAAAACACATCATTCTAACAGAGGCAAGGAAGTAAGGTCATATATGGCATGCTAGTCAATTTGAGCTCAGGTACCAGAACTCCTCAGCAGCAAATGCAAAGATCGGAAACTACCCAGCCCCTATTTGCTGCTGCTCATCTTACTTGCCCTTCTCTCTTTATTATTGGTGGCATCAAGCTTGAAATCAACGAGCAGCATTTAAGCATGTGCCAGCTGATCATATAAGCTTTTAAAAAGGCTAACCATCGCGCACCAAGTCCACACCTTTGGAAAGGCACGGTGATATCATTTTCAAGTTTTCTCTCTGATAGCATTGCAGCATGTCAAAACGCTACTTTGCTGGTGCACTGACTTTTGACGCTGTTTTAATAATAAATACAATCTAAGAGTATTGCTCTTGCTCATCATTCTATAAAAAGGTACGACACACATACACATGCACAACATCCGTGCTCACTCGGCATTACCATGTGGCACATCACACACAAAAAGGCATATCACACACAAGCATGCTACTGTACCTTAGGGATAGCACCCCGCATGAGTATTTCTGAAATTTGGGTTGCGGGATGAGTACGCTAAGGTACGTTACACTAAGTTATACACACCTGCATAACGTCCGTGCACAGTTGGTTCTTGCGTGGATTTAGGGCCCCAACTAGCAACTCAAACCCGCCCTCAGGGTGCGTGTCTACCATTGCATACTTGCCCTCGCGCACCACGGTAACCCTCATGAGAGCTGATGCAGCTGCACATGCTAAGCCTGGGTGTTCGGAGCTGAGTAGCTGCACTAGACGCGGCACTGCCTTTTCCTGTAAAAGTGCAGACACACATTAAGCCTTAGTGCTTGGAGCTGAGCAACGCGGCACCAGGCGTAGCACAGCCATTTCCTGCACATGTAGCATCATAAAACAAAAATTGTGAGACGCCATCTTGGATGATCACTCACAAGTAGTTTTGACAGAAGCATTTGCTTAAAGGATCATTTTGGTGTGTGCACCTAGGACATCTGGCATCACTTGAATACGCCAATCTAATGCTTGTGTGTAATAAGTGGAATCTAAGCTGTACCCAGGACTGGGTAGCCTGTGCAAGCACATGCAAAAGGGGGAACTCACACACAAAGGGGGAAATGGCCGTGCAAACAGAAGGAAACACACCTTGACTGCCATAACTTTAGCCTCCGAGAACTGTGAGGTCAGCATGCTGAGCAGCAGCGCCCCCTGCTCCTGCACCTCTACGGGCTGGGATGGGGCCAAAATGCGTACCACGTGTGGGATGGCTTCTGCACCGTCGATTAGTTGCTCTAAGGCCTCACCGTTGTTTCGCATCTGTGTTTATTTGGTGGACGTGCGTCAGTTGCTTGTAAGAAAAATTTTAGCTATTCAAGCTGTGGTTGTGCATGCCCGAGTAATCAAAGACCTAGCGTGTCATATGATTGTAATGGTTAAATCTAAGGGTCGCCTAAAGCCTGCACACCCCACACTGCCCTCCTCTATCTCGTTTCCTCCTTGGCGGGGCTCTGGCTTGTCCGGGCAGTAAATTGACATCTTACATGTATGCACGCTGATAAGTATCAGCGTAGCTAGTTAACCTATGCACATCCTACCTAATCGCCTGTCTCACACCCTGGGTAACGCTCTCACACACTTTTTCACAAAAGCATGCTCTTCTTCAAACAAAGGCAACAGCATCAGCCCAATTCCCTCTCCTAGTTGCTGTTCATGAGCACACATGGCAGATTTATACATCGGGCTGGCCAGAACCATATATATACGGTGTACATACGATTTTTTGGCAGGAAAGTCACCAGATATACAGTCATATTCGGTGTATATACGGTTCTGGCCGACCCTACTTATACACCTACCTGCACACAGGCATTGAGGATTCGAAGTCCCTGCAGCGCACGCTTGTGCTCCTCTCCAAGCACTAAAGCCATGAGAGTAACCAGTGACCTCTGGGACGTTAGCTCCCTCCTCACTCCTTCAAATCTGGATGCCTCAAAAAGTGCCTGAGGAATTCAGCAAGAAATGCTCAAACAAGTGACGGGCTGCTATGTTTGCTGAGAGCGTGATGGTCCTCTGATGGCTGTATTATTGTTGGGAGGCTTGTGAGCAGTTCTGTGCTTTTAAAAACGTTTGCCAGGCCTGATCACGGCGTGGTTTTGTTCACTCTTGCATGGGCACGTGTCTACTGTGCGTGAGGATGGGATGCTGGGATGAATGTACATTGGGTAGCTAGTCATTCATTACTGAACTGAGTGTCCCCACTTTCATCTTGGATCACTCCTTGCCACAAACAAGCGTCACAGCTGCAAGACCTAGTAAACAACGTGCTACAGAGACGCAAAAGCGCAACAACCCACCTGGTAAGCGTTGTCTCTTGCAGGTAAAGCTGCATCCGACAGGCACGCCACTAGCTGGTACACCCCCCCATGCTGGATGATATCACGCGCACCCAGCTCCTTCTTAGCTAAGCATTCTGCTGTGCCTGCTGCTCTCTCCCGTACCAAAGCATCAGGGTCCTGGGTGAACACATATTTCATACGTTATAGGTTTGAGTGATGCTCATCTGTGCTGTGTCTTTATGTGGTGAGGAGGAAGAGGAGTTGGCTTTATAAATTGCAAGTAGGGGAGCCATGCTTGTGTTGCATGTACACCACTGTATATTTGCAGTGTATGGAACATTTGCTTAGCCAGCCAAAGATGATGCGCACAGTACCGCTAATTGCAAGAGAACCTACTTATAGCATGCCTGCATTGGGAGGAAGAAAAACGTTCTTTACACGCAAATACATGCTAGATTGTGCAATTATTAATGGCTGTCTGTCCATGGAAATGTGATGGAAAAAGGGAGATGACTTGCAATTCCGGGGTGCGTACGAGCTTTGCAACGCCATTTCTCCTTATTGTGGTATTTCGCTTCGCACCTAAAACCAAATCGGTTTATGAATTATAATTACTAGTAACTATGGCTTCTGCCCTCCCTCCTATGTTCAGGAACCAGATCACCATTTCTCATAATTGAGCAGGCCTCCACCATTTTTCCAACGCAGTGCAGAGTAGGCCATTTTATTCCTGAGGCCTGGTATTTTCTTATTGCAATGCTAAAAACCTACCCACATTAACCTCATCACATACTCACCTTTAAAAGGCTGATGACTGCCAGTGTGATCCCTGCAGCAACGCACTGCACGTAATTGATGGGCGATCCTAACAGCTCTTGAGCCGCGAGGAGAGATTTTTGCCTGACCAACAAATTGCTATCCCCCAGCTCTCGAACCTGGGGCAATGGTTTGGGGAAGCATTCAGCAGCAAAACCTCGTTGGCTCAGATCCCTGTCTTCTGTAGCGATATAAGGGATGCTGAGGTCATTGTGAACAAAGAACGTTTACATACACTTCCGATCTCAGCACCTACAATTTTGGGGAAGGCTGTCTTTTCAAACCCTCGTGTCACGGCTGTAGGGCCGAGAGGGACCGGATTGTCTCTAACCCCATGAGCTACGATGTGCTTGAGGTTAGCTGCCATGCCTCCATTGTGCTTGGATATTGATGTCGTCATGGAGAACAATGGGCTAGAGCACGAGGAACCGCGGGAAGTGGAGCCTCACACAGCAACTGCAGGCAGAATGAGAGCACAATTGTAAATGCACTGATATGCATATAGTTTTGGAGTGTGCACGGGTGTGCGCACGCATGTGTGATTGTTTTGTATGCACATGCGTTGGTGCGTACGTGGGCATGTGTGCGTGCATGAATGCACGTGTGCGTGATCACGTATGTGTGTGTGTGTGTGTCTGTCTGTGTGTGTGTGTGTGTGTGTGTGTGTGTGTGTGTGTGTGTGTGTGTGTGTGTGTGTGTGTGTGTGTGTGTGTGTGTGTGTGTGTATGATTATGTGCGTGCGTGCATGCGTGTGTGCGCACGTGTGTGTATGCGTGTGCGTATGCATGTGTGTATGCATGTTTGTGTGTGTGTGTGTATACATGTGTGTGTTTGTGTGTGCGTGCGTGCGTGATTCTGTGTGTGTTTGAATGCGTGCACATTTGTTTGTTGGTATGTTCTTGGTGTGCAAGAATCTTACAAGGTAATTTTGCTTGTAGACACATTCCTCCAGTAGCTTCTTAGAATTACAGGTCTGTGACGAGAAATTCAGAATCAGATATTTTTATATTTGTTTGCCTGTGTTAATCTCGAAAGCAACTCAAAGAATTTGTTTCGATGAAGATGCAGGGTAAGTTGGAACACTCACACACACACACACGCACACACACACACACACGCACACACACACACACGCACACACACACACACACACACACACACACACACACACACACACACACACACACACCCACACACACACCCACACACACACACACACACACACACACACACTCACCCACACACACAACCACACACACACACACACACACACACACACACACACACACACATACACACACACATAAACACACACACACACACACACACACACATACACACACACAACCACACACACACACACAAACACAC
>Ga0307947_1003108_pt1 | contig 13400 bp, 14 predicted proteins | sample OrgLakmetagen232_FD_201840 | JGI IMG/M metagenome (GOLD analysis project Ga0307947, IMG submission 201840) | Saline water microbial communities from Organic Lake, Antarctica - #232 | ecosystem: Environmental > Aquatic > Non-marine Saline and Alkaline > Saline | place: Antarctica: Organic Lake...
CAGCATTTTAAAAGGATTGCATGCATGTTCATGTTGCTGGACCTGGCAGGACGTGCACACTTTTATTGGCTTCACTATCAGGTGCAGACAATCAGAACAGGCAAGATGCTGGCTATTGCGCCTTATGTATCAACCTGTGTGGTGCAAGCATCTGGAATGCACTTAGTCAGTCTGTTTCCGCCTTGTAGGAACGATTTCCGGAAACAAACACACAAAAAGGCAAAAAGTTTTGTACGTAGAAATTTGGGCGGACGGAGCCCTTCTATTACATTACAGGAAGCTGAACATATCTAATTTGCACATGGACTTCAAGACTTGAGATTCAGGTATCAGGCAATTTGGAGAGAGGCACATGGTCAAGATTCTTGCTCTTGTTTAAAAAATCTGTGGCTTATCACAATTGGTTCGCTTTTCCTGAGAGACCGGTTTCTGATGTACGTGCACCATTTGTTTTGCCGGAATATTTGGAGGCAAAATGAGGAAAGACGTCATGAGACAGGAACGTAGTTTGGTTCAGGATTTGAGGACATGCATGGGTTGAAATGTGGAACTGGTTTATACGGCAGGAGTCCAGACAGGAGTGCACATGTTTGCAATTGATGTGAAAACGGGGTTTTCCAAGACGAGAAACACGTTATTTTTTCATGGTATGGGCACCGAAAATTTACGGCACCAGTTCAGCCATTTATCTGATTATGTTTCTGACGGTGATATCAAAAGTTTTTAACGTAAGTCGATCTTTTTGATTGATGTTTTTGTTGGAATCTATAGGTTGGGCAGCCGCCCTGCCAGGCTGGAGGCCTTTGTAATCCGAACTAAACTTGACTAACTTGGGGCTGCTACTTAGCTTCCTGAAGGTTGTTGCGCACGCATTCCGCCTCAGAGACTTCTTTGACAAGCTCTTTTACTAAATGTACTGGTATTTTGTAGTATTAGCCAGTAGCACTAGTAACCAGCATTTGTTGTGAATAATAAGGTAAATTCTGCTTTTGATGTTCAACATGGCGATGATCTGCAGATCCTACGGGTGAATACAGTTAGTAAGCATTTATATGATTTTCCAGGAGGGCACTTCTGCATATTCCAGACATGCCTTTCCAGTACTGTTGCTTGGAGCCGGTCTCAGGCCATGCCTGCAACTCTCCTGAACCCCATTGGTTTCTATTATTTCCTGTGGCGGAAAACTTTAACAGTATCTGACACATCAAAGTGGCTCCTTGTATTTAAATCCTCAAATCGTACTGCCTTGACTTGTAAAATTGGTGGGAGCAATGAACCGTGCAACAAACATTTTGTTACATTCAATTGTCTCATTCTGGCCAGCCTGGTCTTAATACTAGTGTTAAAGGAGGTTTAGTCGTTTACTTTGTTTTGACAGAGCTTCTCTGACAGCCTGCATGTTCTTTTTTATTCTTATTAGAGTCACAATTATGTGTCCAAAACAAAGTATGCTTCCTTTCCTTCTCAGACTCGTGAGAGTGGTTTCACTGCTTGCAGGTCTTAAGAGTCGTGCCTTAACACTAGCAAAAATGACGGACGACAAGCTACTATAACACAGGGACGTAGGGCCATCATTTTTCAAGCAGTGCCAGGGGCCTCCTCTCCTCTGGTAGAAGGCGTATTATAGTCCAAAGCCCATTAGCTGCAAAATGGGATCATTTTGCAGATGTGTGCCATGTTTAGGAAGATACGTCATACTTGGCATACAATCAACGGCAAAGAGACAAATCCCTCTGTCTTCTGTTGTTTGCAAAAATTTCAATTTCAGCGGCATGCCTAGTCAGGTGTGTAGAAAACACATAGGAAACCTACCGCATTGATACGATCCTGAAACGAGCGAACAAGATTCTGGATGCGGTGCAGCTCATCGTCAATAGCAGCCTTCTCAACCTCTGCAGATCCCTGGGTTGCGTTCATGTCATGCAGCATCATGGAGATGTCCTGCGTGCATGGAAAGACCGCCACCAGAGAGCGTGCTTGCTGAAGATCTTTAGAGGCACGGTTGACTGCCGGCTTGCCAGAAGCTGGCAGGAAATATATGTGTGTATTCATGCAATTATAAACATAGAAGTGCAAGGACCTCAGTTGCTGTTGCGTAAAGCAAAGGGCAGCCTGATTCATGAAGCAGAATTCAGTTTGTGACGACATCGTTTTCCCACCTGCTGAATGCCTTCAGCGGCCGGACAGAGCACAGAATGAAGCAAGTCGTGGACGGGGGACTCAATCTGGTCCTTGATGATTGCCACTAGCTCGTTCCTCTCTGGCTGGTGCTCAGGACTCCCGCCCTCTCCCCCGATGCCATCCTCACCCACGTCAACGTCCTGCTGGTGCTGCTGGAAGTCGGTGGTGTAGTTGCCGCGCTCCTCCTGCTCATTATTGTCAAATAAGCGGTATAAAAATTTTGTACTACGTGACAGCATAGGGAAGTCGTTGGTGTTGGAGCCGCTGTGGGGCAGGGGTGCACCAGCGCCAACGTAGATGCCCGCAGTATTATCTGCTGCACTCTAGCTGTCGCTCGCTCATGCTCCTTTGTTAGGCTTTTTAGTTTCATGATGTCCCATGAATAAATCATTTGCACACGCACCTCCTCCTCCATGCCTTCCTGACGCAGGTGGTCGGTATCAGCCATTTCAGTTTATGGGCTGGGACGTCTGAAAGCAATATTACACCTATGTATAATAATAATTAATTAAACAGTAGCAATTGCACGCCCCAGAGACCACCCACACTTTATAGAAATCAAGTGTCGTATAATTTGCGGCGTGGCATACGCAGTTTTCGTAAAGAAGTTTATTGTAATTCCACATGGCGCGGCACCTGTTCCGGGAGAATATAAAACCGGGTCCTAGCTGAGATGACGTCGCTAGCGTTGTTATCATGTTCGGAAAAAGTTATGATTATGTTGGGCAAAAAAATTCGTAAAATTGGCTTTGCAAAAGATTGCTGCAACATTGTCATGCTTCATAAATTGCGTAGACCAAATCTAACTGGCATTGGAGACTCACGGCACTTCGGGCCGATATGTCTCCTTTTCCTTATTTGATGCATGGAGCTTTTTATTTGCTGCCTGCGTATTTTTTTGTTGAAGCCCCCCTTGCGGGCGTGAGCTCCTAGCATTGATGGCCTTCCCACCACACTTCACACAGGCCTCCCCAGGCTCACCCAGGCCACCTCACGGGCTGAAACTTGGTATAGGCTCCTAACCAATCTTTCTACCAGGGCAGATGAATTGGTAAGAAAAGGCTAAACTTGAATTGAATCGACACCCAATCGGGAATGTGAGCTAAAAACGCGAACGCTGAAACTGGGGCGCGCAGCATAATAATGATACCTGTCTGCACTAAATGTATTTTTACAGGTTGCATCTAAGTCTGCTGAACATGTATGCATCACGTCCTTTCCTTGCCTCTGCCTGTAGGATGTATTCTTGCTGTAGCAAACTACTCCCTACTACACGTAAACACGCTTTCTTGGCAGACAGGCATCATTAGTCCTAGTGAAGATGAACATGCCCAGATGCTTTCTTGTATTCAGCCAAAGTCATCAGGTTTGCGAACAGTCTGGCTGAAGGTTCCCCAATGTAGATCTGAATTTCAGGTTTGTGAAGAGCTGAGAAAATGAATCCTTCCTGATTGAACCTGTTTTTGAAGACTTCTTGTCAGCCCGACTTCATTTGCTACATCAAGTCAAACAGAAATGGTCCATGGACTTATCAGGTTCTGCATGCGCTCCAAAATTTCCCTGCATCTCAACAGCTTTTAAATGCCATACGATCTTGTGATCTATCAATCTGAAACAGTTTGAGATCACTTTATGTTAACACATCATTAGGGGCTGGAGAGAACTTGACAAATTGACACCACATGAGACTTAACACTCCAGCAGAATTATGAGGGCTTATCACACACATTTTGGTGTGCCTTTGGGGATTGTTCCAGGCTGGTGGGATGACAGAAAAAGAAATCACTAGTCTGTGTTGCCTCTCTACCTTCGCTTGGATATTTCCAAGGTGGTCATCTAAGGCCCCAAACAGGGGTACTTTAGGAATGTGGCTAAAGTATTTGCGCCGGAACTGGCTAATTTCAAGCTTAGGTGCTATCAGTAGGGCCTGCCTCTGGGTCCTAAGCTTGAAATTAGCCAGTTCTGGCGCACATGTCTAATTGCCCGCAGCGTGAACCCAATTTTCACCACAAAATCTCGGCAACCTACATTAACAAATCACATGGTTTTTGGTGTTATAGAATCCTTATAATAAACAAACATCATTGCAAAAGAAACGGAGTGAAACGCTTAACTAGTTGGGGATGTAGGCCAACATATGCTGTTTTCCCATGCAAAGCCACCTTCTTAGGGTTTTGGTGGTCACTGTGGGCTTTCAGCCCTGCCAATTTGCACACAGAGCGATCCGCATGAATCCAAGCACATCCTCGTGTAACTCATAATGCCAGCTTTAATTTAAAGCAAAAATGATACCAATCGGATAAAGGAGCTGTGGATGGCTGGCTTCCGAATGCAAAAAAGGCACTTATTTGGACATTTCCCCAGTTGACAACTTCTGGAATAATTCCAACAATCTCAGCCGTGCACTTTCTTGCCTTCACCTATCTTGCCATAACTATCTGGTCCAAAGAATGCGTCATAACCGGAATAGAAGGCCTTACGAGCTCAGGAAATGTGACAAATATGACTGGCACACTGTTGAGGATAAGGAGCACATTTTGCTGGACTGTCCGCATGAACATCTTGTCAGCCTTTGCACACAGCACCGCCAGCTTGTCTTCCCACCTCAGTATGAGGAGGATAGCCCAACCTTTTTGAACAAGCCAAAGGTGTATGGCACCGGGTGTGGCCTTTTTTGTGGCTGATGAGTGCCTACTAGCCCTTTTCCTTTGATGTTTACAGCGCCATTTTTTGTTTGGTTACAGGCTTTTTAAAAGCTTCCGATCAGATGCCCCCTGAGGCATATATATAGTGTTGAGAAAGCGATATAACCCTACCTTTCTCAACACTATATTTTTTCTCTTTCTACCTGCCATGCATCGGTGAAATTACGGATTTATTTGTAGCTTGTCTCCCCAAGAACAGTTGAATGTTTAACACACATACTCACACTAGTACAGCACAACCGTTCGTTTTTTGCTTGGTGCAGAATGGCCAAGAAATTAGAGAGATATCCTTGGTTAAAGTAGTTGTCAAGATTTTGTTCACCTGTTCACGGGGAGGACCGCTGCTGGCCGCTGACACCAGTCAGCAGCAGCCAATCAGCCAAACAACCTGGCTGAAGGTCACTCCCTATTGTAACCATTGTAAGGAGTATGTATTATGTACTGATGATGGACAGCCGGTGGGCCTAAAACTTCCATCCCCGTCTCCAAGATGGGTGGAAAGAGCTTCGTGTCAAATCCACAGCAACGTGCTGATACTCAGCAGTCTTCCTTTGGAAGACCCTCAGCCAGGCTGCGTCCTTTGCCATAGTGCTGCCACTTCATCCAAGAAGAACCTCGTTGCAAAAGCTTCGGGAGCGAGATCACAGCCTGCTGCACCTTGCTGCCGCACCCCTCTTGGGTTTATAATCGTGCTGACTGCACTGCTGTTTTCCTATGCCTCTCATACCTATTTTTGAAAATTGAAGCGTAGGTTGCTAAGCCGATTGTCATGGACATAGTGCTGCATAGAAAATCTACCCCCCCCCCCCCTTGTTATATACTAGCAACAGAGGGGCACAGGAACCGTACTAGCTAGGTGGTAAGCATAAGAATCGGTTGGCGCCTTGCATCTGCACTTTGCTTAGCTTGCACAGTGCGTTTACAAACACCTTTGACCTTTGAGTATCTAGTCCCAGGTGCTTGAGCTCCTCCATCGTTATTACTTTATTGTCGTGCCCCTGCAGTAAACAAGAAAGCGTGTGACCTTAGCAGTAAGTCATGCTTGATACGTGGCAGCTTAGACGTGATGCAATTCACAAATTATGCTAGTCATAATCACAGGGCTTTCTCTTCTGACTGATATCCATTTCTTTGCACACAAACACATAAGCATTCTGGTAAGCGCTTTTAATTAAGATTTAAGCAGGGGAAGTTATCAAACAATGTTCACCAATCCATTTCAAAAACAATCACCCTGTGCAGTACATGTCTTCTTCCCTTTTCTTCACACCTGCTGCTGCAGCAGCTGCACGATGCCTTGGATGGCCGAGTTCATCTGATCCAGAGGTAGCTGTGAGCGAAGGAACATGGGGAGGCTCGCATATGCATCTGGCGCTACGATCTCGAGAGGTTGTTGGGACGCTAGGGAGGGATCAGAGACGTGAGGCTGCATGGCTCGTGGAGGTTGCGGAGCAGAGGACGGGACAGGAGGAGGAGGCTGCAAGCATGTCACGTGCTGTGACGGGATTCCTCCGTGTACAGCTGAAGGAGGAGGCTGTAGCATCTGTGGCTGTTGCTGCTGTTGAAGCTGGGCTGGAAGCCTCCTGCTACCGCTGCTCACTGAACCGCCCGAAGAACCATTGCTGTGGTGCGCGTGCCCATACACCCGGTTGAGCAGGGAAGAGGTGCCGGGGGACAGATTGGCTGTTCCAGAGGGAGTGGCTGACGTGTATTTACTGAGTAAAGCTGCGTCTGCGGGCGTGATATGCGTGGAGTGGGTGCTGCTGCTGCTGTGAGTCACCGACACAGGTGGAACAACGCCTGTGCCACCTTGCCTGTTGCCACCTGGTCTGCTTACATCCTGCTCACCCTGTTCTTTGGTGTTGTTGGTACCAGAGGCAGCAAAAGTGGATGGCCATGCAGGAGTGGCGTGCGTCGCAGTGCCTTCTCTGGTTCCTTGGGTGGTTCCTTCAGCCCCAGCTGCTGCATGCATGGCCGCAGACTGGAGCACAGGTGCAAATTGGAAATCCCCATTTGTCGTAGGAGCAGCAGCAGCACCACCACCTCTTCCAGATCGAGCACTCTGGCTTCTCCTCATCAGTGACGTACCTGCACTGCTGCGCACGCTACCCCCTTCGGCCAGTAGTGCAGCCATTTCCCCCCCACCAGAACCACCAGAAGCCGGAGCAGAGAAATCAGCAGACAGACGGAGTGCCATAGCCTGTGCTTCACGCGTGACCTCAGGAAGCATGCGGCTGCCTTCATTATCACTGCCCTCAGCATCTTCACCTCCCCAGGGGTTCGTCTTTCCCTGCTGCCAAAAAAAAGGAGGAGGGGAATTACACGTGCTGTAGTGTATGGCTACTATATAGTGCATATGCGGCAAATACATAATAGCGAGACAGGCAAAGCAAGAAGCGACTTGTATAGAAGGTTTCTTCAACCCATCAGCTTAAAAAGGCTATGGTGTTCATCTGGCGAGACCCACTGATGAACCTGAGTACTTAATACTTTCAACTTTCAACGCTTGTATTGCTAAGGATGACCCCCAAAACTAAATTGAAGCAGGTTTCAAAAGCACACAGAAAGGTACTTCCTCATTCCTCACCCAGGCACACACACTCACAAATTACACACACCTGTCCCATTTGGGCTCGCCGTGGTGTCGGGCTGCGAGCTGCCTGACCTGACGTCACCCACATCGACTCAAGGCTAGCCAGCTTGTCAGCCAGCGGCTGATTACGTGCAGCTGCTATACCCTCACTGGGACTGCGCAAGAGTTGGGGGGGTGGGGGTGTCCGTGGCTGTTGAGGTGGGGGTTGAGGTGGGGGGTAGGGCTGTTGATGTGCACCTGCAGCGTTGGCCACCTTAGCTGCATTTGCTGCAGCTGCCATGGCTGCTATCCTGCTGTTGCTGCTGCCTGCTGCTGCTGCTGCTGCTGCTGCTGCTGAGTTGTTATTGCTATTGCGGTTGGCATTGTTGCTGAAGGCCGCAGTGATGGAGGATGGCACGTCCTTGCTGCGTATAAGCTGCTGGTACCTGTATGAGCATTATTGCAACGTACAATTGCAATGTCTCTGGGTGATGAGGGGCTCCAGTGCCTCCCAGAGGGTGTGGGCAGCAGGCACCCTTACTCCTCATCTTGCTGGGTGGTGGCTAGACTGTCAGCAGAGTTTCTACCCTTCAGGCGTGAAGATGCAACCTTGCTGTCAGGTGAATTGACCGACAGCTTCATTTTAATTTTTCCTTGCACATTGCTTTGCTTTTATTTTTCCTTGCAAATTGCTTACCTAAAGAGAGAGCATTATAAAGATTGGCTTTTATTTTTCCTTGCAATTGCTTACCTATAGAGAGAGCATTATAAAGATTGGCGTCAGAGAGTTCCCAGCTTACAAAGGACAGGTTGGATGCTTCCTACATTGCATGGACACTATCTCGATTTTTGCTCAAGAGCATGCCACGCAATTTGGCTTCCTTTCAGCTGCTAACCACCCTCTGTGCCGTCTCCAGACGGACAGCACACTGCACGTGCTCAGACTTTTAGCACGTAGGTCAGAGGTAGGAGGACTTGGTGTATTAAGTTAAAAGGCAACGAGGTTGACTTGACACCATGATGCCACCATCATCTTGCTCAGATAAGCTTTGCTCAAAGCCTCCAGAACATTTTCTTGTTCTCACATCATCGTTTTTGTGCCCAAACGAGTAGCACCAAGAGAGCAAAAACGTTACGCAAGCTCAAAATATGACACACAGGGTTGTTCAGTTCGAGGTTCGGCCAAAAGTTCAGGTTTGCAAACTTTCACGCTTTTTAGCGAATTTGAAAAGTGCCGTTCGGAGTTTGGTTAAAGTTTGACAAACTTGTAAGAGTTTGTCGAGCTTTACAGCATGCATCTGTCAAAATTGCAAGGGAAAGCAACCCCCCCAGTTCAGTCCCACTCTTTCCTTGCAGTAAAGTAACATGTTCAATGATTTATATACGAAAAACGATCTGATATCTGTATCAGGCCAGGAAGTTTCCTTGGTTGTATGGCCAAACTTGTCACACATCTCTGAACTGCTAAGGATTTGTACATTGCGGCACTTGCATTGCACTTGAAGGTTCTCCTTTTTCTGCTCTACAATGATGAAATGGTCCCATTCTGGCCCTTCCCCCCCCCCTAGAAATATTATAAACACACACAACTAATTGGGAAGATTCGAAGGTGGGGGGAGAAGCCCAAGGGCCCGTTTCCCAAAATTGCACATCAAACCCTTCGAACAGTTCGAGGGTTCTAGAACTTTCACAAACATTATCGGACCCTTGCTTCCCAAAAAACGAACTGAAGAACCCTGATAACACACATGCACGCTACACTGGTTACATAATAGACCGGTCGGTCGTCAAGTGCCTGAATGTTATTTTTTTATACAAGGTCAGAATCCCATGCAATAGATGATGTGTTGCGTCTCAATGCTTATACAGCAGAGCAACAAATATACACTAGGATAGGGAGAGAGCTCCTTCACAAACTTCAAGCCATTGCACACATTTGCAACCACCTTGAGAGGTCCATATTTAATTGCGCATCACAATACAGAAGCAATGCTCATTGAGCATTATTTCTGGCACACAAACACAATTGCATGCAATACGACAGGCACAATAAAAGAAAGTACATGGCACCAGCACTCACAGGCTGCAGGTGTCGTCCTCAACAGGAGGAGAGGGGCCAGACCTGCTGCCCGGCTGTGCTGAAGCTGGTTGCGGTGGGGGCTGCAAAGGAGGAGGGGTTGTGCGGCCAGACCTGGAGGAGCGCAATACTTGATCGGGAAAGGCTCCTGTGATGTGTGAAGCACCACACCGAGGTGACAAATGTGGGGTTGAGAGACTTTTGCTCTTAATGTTGATGCCTGGTTTTGGGCTCATGTGTCGAGTTGAAAAGCAATGCATCACAAAATCACCCTGCCTCTCTCCAAAGACTACACGCGTCCGTATTCTACCCGCAAATTTTCTACTGAAATATCTAAGCTGCAATGCTAGTCCACCTCCTAAAGGTCAAATTCTGCAAGGGCCGTGCTGCTCCCTGAATGGATCTTTTTTTGTTTGTTCAAGTGAGCAGGGAAGGGATTGTTTGTTCACGTCAGCAGGGAAGTGCAGGCAGGCTGCAGCTTCTCCTTACACATATACCCGTGCAGCACGTGTGCTTCGTACTGAGACGGCCAACAAAACCCAGGAGAGCAGCTTATTGGTTAGGCAGACTCAAGATGACACTGTTGCATTCTAAATGTTGTGTGTTGTGCACCTTGTGAGGAGGCTCTGTCAGCCATTGACGCAGCTTGCCCCCCCAGTGCCACTGCCTGCCCGCCCTCGTCATGCGCAGCCTGTGCGTCTGCGGCATACTTTGCCTGCAAGGAAAGGCAGTCAGTGTGTTTGTGAGCGGCTGTGTTTTGGTGTACGTGCAATTGGAGGCAAACACAAACAAAGTTGGCATTGTTTACCCTTATTGAATAAGCGTGCAGCAAGGAAGCACTACAAGCTAGACTACATGAGTGTCATGCTCCGGCACCTGAAACACCAGGTAATCAACTTGAGTCAAAGAAGAGGTTGTGCCTACTGTTGGCCTGTGCATCACCGTGTGTCTTTTGCTCAAGCGGAGCACAATTGACATGGGTAGAAACCACATCCTTCACTCTCACCAAGCCGCGAGCAAAGCAGGGCAGGACACTTGCCCCATCGCTCCCAGTCAACGCACCTGTAGCGCTGCCAAGGATGGCGACATAAAGGCCTCAGGAGTCGACGAATCGCTGCTAGCGAGGGAGTGACGACCTTGAGAGGCCTTGTGCGTGGCAGTGGAGTGGGCGGGGGGAGGAGGCTGTCTGTTTGCTTTCTTGGAGGTACCACCTGAGGCGAGATGTACACCTAAATTTGGCACAAACCATTTCACCTGTCTGTATTTTCAGTGTGGATACGGTATATTTAGCAGGGACGGTCACACACGGATGAGTATATATGGTTCTGGCCAGCCCCATGTACCTAAATCACACCCTGAACAACTATCTCTCCTCACTTTGCACGCAAGCCACTTGGGTGTGCCAAATCAAAGCTTGCAACATCCAGTGAGGCACTTGCAAATGAGTCCCTAATGAGCAGAGCTTTGTGCAAAACTGTGGGGTAACAAAGAAGAGCAAAAACATGACGAGCCGCACCAGCAATTTGCAGGCATGCAGGCAGTACTGTGAGGCATTCATTCACCTTCAGCAGTGTGACTTTCCTTTGCTAGCCTCTCCTCTTGGTTTACTGCGAGCTGGTGCTTGAAGGAGAGCTCTGCTTCTTCAAGGTCGTCTTCCTCCTCGTTTTCAGGAGGCAGCGTGCCCTTGAGCTGTGCAGCAGGTAGGTTTGGAGCATGCCAATTCAAGATGCACGGAAGCTGTTGCCAGGGGTGAAGTCATGCATTTACATACACACCCAACTCGTATATACACACATCTGCCACTAGTACAGTTACCTGCTAGCTCTATATCTAGGAGCAGGCAGAACAGAAGTTAGAGCGTTTCATGGAACAACACACTAAAATGATCTTTGACTACCCTTCTCCTGGGGGGTAACTGCAACCGCAATTTCTAAGTAACTATCTTAAAGTAACTGTGGTGATGCTTTGCTTGTATGTGCTGGCAAGGTTGTTTGCATGTCATAAAAAACACACTCAAACAAGGAAAGAGGCTGTGATGCCTGCCTGGTACATAGATTATACTTACCGGTAAACCAGGGGTTTGCTGGCGAGCAGTGAGGCGTGTGTTCCGGTTTGTGTTGCTGGGGTTATGGCTTGGCATGGAGGGTGCAACCTCATCCTCACTGTCCAGCTCATAGTTGTGATCTGAAGGGAACATAGTGGAGGTTGCAAAGGATGGAGGTTTGAAAAATGAATCAGCTTGCACATTTCCTTCAGTTGTGCTAGCTAGCTACTTAACATTACTCACCCAGTTCATCATGTCGACTCAAAACACACATTTCACCACAGAGATATATATAGGATGGATAGAGAGAGAGAGAGAGAGAGAGAGAGAGAGAGAGAGAGAGAGAGAGAGAGAGAGAGAGACAGAGAGAGAGAGAGAGAGAGAGAGAGAGAGGGAGAAAGAGACAGAGAGAGAGAGAGCACGGGAAATGCTTTGCTATCAACAACACTTTGTAGCTATCCTGTATTTGCTTTAGGGCTGTCACACACATTTAAGTCGCTTAATCACGAGTGTGTCATTTGTGCATGTGAACTTTTGCGTGCCATGCATGGATATACATTTACAATATGCCAGACTATTTGTTTCTAAGAGACCTCATTACCTGTGGGGCTGGGGGAGGGTAGATTCTGTACAAGGCTCAAGGGGTCTTGGGGCTGCTGAAAGGGTCCGGGGGCCTGGTAACCATATTGCCCTAAGTGAGTTTGCAGAAGATGCATGCCCAGGCGGTTGCTCTGATACATCTGGGAGCAGTGGCCTAACAGCTCCTGTGAACATGCCACATAGCGACACGTGGATCGTGTGAAAATTAGACAGCTGATTGAGCGTCTACGAGCCCTGCGCGCAAGCTCACCTCCATTGAGATGGAGTCGATCGTGAAGCGCTCCAGGTGCTGTGACTGCTGAGCCAGCTCAGACACCTCCTCGTCAAGCTCAGAGATAGCATGCTTGAATTCCAGTGCTATCAAAGAAGAAGGAGGGGATAATCTGGGAACCATGCTTGCATTGACCATGTTTCATACAAAAGCGCTAGTGCAAAACAATGCAGGCATATTACCTCCCACGCAGGGCTCACGGTCATTCACTCGCTTCAGAGACGCAACGCCCTGTATAAAAGGTATCCAGGTGTTGATTCGATCAAGCCGTGGCTGAGCTCTGTGGATGATTGACTTGATTGAGTACGTGTGATGTCCATTCCAGTAGACAAGAACACGCCCGTATTGAATGCCACAAGAACCTGGCTTAACACCTCACCTGTTCCACCTCCTTTGTCCAGCTAGACAGGTGACTGCCTAGTGAGGCCACTGTTTTTCCTAGCTTCTTCGGCCTTCTTTCCATTTCTGTAGAGTGTTTGTTGTAAAAAAACAAATTTTACAACTGCAGTCCGTGGAATGTTGACTTCGTTGACTACCAGGAATAGCAATGACCACAATTTAGACAATCTATAGAACGCTCAGCGGCACGGTCTAGGTATTTGGGGACAAGCCATGTCCGTGAACCATTCTGCCAGAGGCCCTGCCAGCAGAGCAGGTGCAGGTGCATCAATGCCTAGATCTTCATCTAAGCCTAAGGGGGACGAGGGGGAGGTGAGTGATGAAGGAGTGGTTCTGTGGAAGTACATTATAAGACAGATGCGGCGTTGTTCATTCCAGTGTTGTTCAACACACTGTGACGAAATGGACGTAATAATTGAATGCAGCAGTGACAAACAAACCAAACTCACACACAAACATGCACACACAAACGCACACACACACACACACACACACACACACACACACACACACATACACACACACACGCACACACACACACACACACACAC
>Ga0307947_1003109_pt1 | contig 13399 bp, 10 predicted proteins | sample OrgLakmetagen232_FD_201840 | JGI IMG/M metagenome (GOLD analysis project Ga0307947, IMG submission 201840) | Saline water microbial communities from Organic Lake, Antarctica - #232 | ecosystem: Environmental > Aquatic > Non-marine Saline and Alkaline > Saline | place: Antarctica: Organic Lake...
ACGAGCACAGCAGGCAGAGCAGTTGCAGGAGCAACAGCAACAGCAGCCACGAGTGCAGCAGCCACAATCGCAGCAGGCAGAGCAGCAGCCACGAGCACAGCAGGCAGAGCAGTTGCAGGAGCAACAGCAGCAGCAGCCACGAGTGCAGCAGCCACAATCGCAGCAGGCAGAGCAGCAGCCACGAGCACAGCAGGCAGAGCAGTTGCAGGAGCAACAGCAACAGCAGCCACGAGTGCAGCAGCCACAATCGCAGCAGGCAGAGCAGCAGCCACGAGCACAGCAGGCAGAGCAGTTGCAGGAGCAGCAGCAGCAGCCACGAATGCAGCAGGCACAACGGCAGCAGGCAGAGCAGCAGCAGGACCTACAACAGCAGCAGCAGCAGCAGCAGCAGCAGCAGCAGCTACAAGTGCATCAGGCTGAGCAGGAGCAGCTACAACAGGAGCAGCAGCAGCAGCAGCAGCAGCGAGACGAGCAACAGCCACAATTGCGGCAAGAGCCACAGCAGCAGCGGCGAGAAGAGCAGCAGCCACAATTGCAGCAAGAGCCACAGCAGCAGGAGCAGCAACAGCCCGGAAAGAGGGGCACAGAGGAGCTGCTGGCGGAGGGGCCGGAGGGGCTTCATCCACGGTCTCCATCGCGCGGCAACATCCCAAAGGGCTTGCAGGCTGCTGCACTAGGAGGGTTACAGCATGAGCTCGACGAAATGGCTAGTGCGTGGGAAGAGCAGAAGGCCGGCAGGCTTGTGGGAAAGAGTGCTGGTGTCATGGTTGACGTTGATGTTGCTGGCTCTGAGCGAACGAGCAAAGGAGGTGGCGGTAATGGGGGTGGTGCTGGTACTGGTGCTGGTACTGGTACTGGTGCTGGTGCTGGTGCTGGTGCGGGTGCGAATACTGGTGCTGGTGCTACTGCGGAGAACATGAGAGGTACGGCTTGTGTTGAGCAAAGTAAGGGTGCAAGCTATGAGCAGGAGGAGGCGGTGGAGGGTGCTGGTGCTGGTGCTGGTGCTGGTGCTGGTACCCGTGTTGGTGCTGGAGCTGGCGCTGCTGGGCAAAAAGTGGAGCTATAGGTGGAGGGGCTCTGCTGGTGACGCTTTGATGCATGCAGCAAGTGGCCAAGTTGGGCTGGGAATGTTGGGCTGGGAAATGCAGCTGGTGGGGAGCTGTGAGAGTGGCGCAGTGCAGGCATAAGTAGGGTTGGCCAAAACATATATATACTGTGTTTATACGGTGTTTTTGGCAGCGGAATTACCAAATATACGGTTCTAACAAACCCTGGGCATAAGCAGTGCAGGCATAAAGAATGATGGATTGGTGCAGAGGTACAGATGCTGTTATTGACGAAGGCGCGAAATGAAGCGTACTCACAATTTTGGATTCCGTGTTGTATATATACTACAAATTCAAATTCGTTTGACTGGACAAGTGCTTGGACTCTGTTCTTGTTGTCGTAGTCAGGAGGCTCCATAACTTTTGGACGGCACGTGTCAAATTGATTAAAGATTATTTATTCGGAATCCTCTCGTCGAGATCTGTCGATTGATATATGTATGGGTCGAATCGGAGGGGGGGGTCGGAGGGGTGTCCGAGTTTTTTGGCCCCTCCATCCAAAAATTTACTCGGCCACTCCTACAAAAGTTTAATTATATCGTCGGAATCCTCAGCTCAATCCCAGTCGATTGGCACCCTTTTTGAGCAAGTTGGGTTAAGGGGGTGGGTCTGTGGACATGTCCAAAAGTCAAAGGCGCACACGCTCGGGTGCAGGCCGTGGGGTGAGTCAAACCAATGAAGCACCAAATAACCCTAAACAGGATTGTGCCAGCATGAGATAGTGAGTGGAATTATGAAGAAATCGAAGCAATGTGGGACTGTGCAAGCCAGTAATGGGTGCCTGGTAGGTCACGTGTGCGTGGGCGTCCGTATCTCGTGTTTGCCCCATAACTCTGCAACACTTCAGGTTCAGGTCTTGATGAGTATGCAGATGGATGCCTGTTTGAAAAAGGAGCAGATTGGTACCCTTTTTGTCCGAGTGGGGGCACCAGAGGGGGGGTTTAGGGGGGGGGGGGGGGGCAGGGGGGTCCAGCCCAAAAATCATATGTGCCTATCCAATTTTTTTTCTGGAGCCTCCTGTCGTTGTTTTACAATCTTTCTGCCTGAGCTCTTTCAATTTTAACATGCATACCACAAAGCAACTACCTTTTCTAATCAATGCCAGGTGTGTGCTTATTATTGTTGCTGATAAGTTATTGCACACCGTGTGGTGACCACTCTAGTTTTAAAAGTAATAACAACAGCCGCTGTCCAGTGAAATAAAAACCCTGGCGCTCCCAATGAAACCACAAGCAGCCACTCATCTAACAAACGTAATTTCCATATCATTACGAAACACAGAGAAAAGTAACCTTGCTATCAAACACGTACACTACACTTAAGACAAGTTGAGTTTGGCTCGTCTTCCCCGTCATAGTTAAACAGTGTCATCATTCATCATGGCTGCACGTCCCTCTGACTACAGATTTAGATCTACATGGGGGGACCTTCAGCCAGACTGTTCGGCTGATCGGCCGGTGACTGGTCCTCGCTAGTTCAACAATAAATCTCAGATACAATAGAAAACAAGTTTGTTGTTGTGTTGCCTACAGAGGTTACAGATAAAGCCATCAGTTGAAAAGTGTGACTGCCAGGCCGCATGTGTAAAGAACTGTGAACTATGTGAGGAGTGCAAATCCCCTCTGCCCTACAGTTACAGGGAATTGAGGAAAATGTAACGCACGTCCTCTCTGGGTTCCAGCACACACTTCAAAAATATTACATAAGCGCTTTACCTGATCATAAAAGTCAGTGGCATGTCAGATCAAATTACCGTCACTGCAAAGATTAAGACTCAGCACATCTACTAATTAAATGATGTGCCTTCGGACCAAGAAAGGCCTCCAAGGTGGAAAAACCATCCAGCAGAGGAGTGGGTTTGCATTGCTGTGGTCCCTAATGCTTCTACCAGTTCTCTGGCTCATGCCCTTGCGCTCTCTGCACAAACGTATGCATGACTACTAGTGCCACTCATCTTTGATTGGCCCCCACACTGCTGCTCCTTCCCGGAGCTGGGACCATTGACTCAGACAGACCTCTTGGCCTCATCGTGGTTACACATTAATATGACTAGTAAACGAACAAATATAATCGGAGACCTTACACGGTACAGGGTCTCTTGAGGATGCCCTCTAATGGTACCTCTTAGATTTCACATGTTGTCAATTGATTACCAAAACTCATCAAATCCAGAAGATAAGGGTTATCAATAAGACTGGCCATCCAGCTTATTGATCAAGACATATAGAAATAAACTCTCAACTGTCAACCAACTTAACTGCTCTGTCACACGATTCGTCGCTGCCAACAATTGGGCGTGACAGGCAAAACAGGCAACTTACGAGCCTGCTTTGTCATGTAGGCAGCAGTAAACGTCTGGTGACCCCCCACAATTCTAATCCAAAAAGGTAAAAAAGGTAAGATCAGCGCAGGCAGTGAAAACCACTCCCCCATTAATAAAAAAAAGGAGCCACTTTGTTAGTGCCTAGTACCATTAGACTCCTAGTACCGTTAGACTCCAATGGGGATCAGGAGGATTGCAGGCTTAACTCAGTGAAACCAGCTCCTGATGCGAATTGATAATAGTACTGGAAAGTGCACGTCTGGTATGGACAGTTTGGCAGCGTAGTTGACAAAATGAACATGAAGCTTGGAAGCATGCTTCTTAGCTCTTTGAGTGTCAAGACACAGCTCCTTAAAAGGCCTAGCGTGTGAATGCTCTAGATAGTGCCACTCGCTCCCAAAAGGATGGTGCGTTTGGAGGATAACGGAGGCTCCTTAAAGGATGGTGCACAGGCCTTTGTGCTGTTCCTGCACGGCACTCAGGTGGTTCTGCGGTCTAGTGGCTGTCCTCACAGTACTTGATCTCGATGAGGTGAATGTGTGAATGTCACGTTGGGGAATGCTGAGATCTTTAGGTCGGTGCTACAAAAAGGGGGAAGGAGGATCTGCTGATGGCTGGCGGTGCTGCTAAGGTACCCCGGTCTCTCCCATTTACGACCCCCTGCCACTGCAAAGAAACAGCTACCACTAAGTAACATTTATTGCGACGAAACAGCCCTTGCTTCTAGGGCAAAAGCAGAATTATTAAATTTAGCCCCCCAAGTGTTATGTCAGTGCTCCCATCCCTGCAAAATTGCAAAAACAGCTTGCTGATGGAGGGAGCTGGTACACGCCCTAGCTGCAGCGTACCATATATCTGCCTCGGCTTTGAGTGCACTTAGTTGAAGTGTGAAGGCTTAGGAGGAGCTTCCGTTTGAAACCTGTTATCCAAACCTTGTGTAAGAAGACTGCCAGCGTGTGTGCGTTTATGTGAGATCCATGTTGGATCAACAGTGTTCCAGCCTGCTTCTCCTACAGTTTCCTTTTGTACGTACATCTCCGTTTTTATTTAAAAGTGTTGTGTAAGGAACTTGACAGGATGTTACTACTGTCTGAGTTTTGCGTCAAATCTCCCTTTTGTAATCTTTGCCAGCTCAAATCCATCAGGGCCCGCTATTCAAGACTCACACCTGGGGTGAGTGACGGTAGGCAAGAGAGCAAGGATAAGAGACTAGCAAAGCAGAGAAGAAACACACAATCCACACCAGGCCCTGCCAGCCTCAAACACCATTCACGTACATTCATATACACGATTAGTTTGGCAGCAAAATGTAGGAGAGCAGCTTTGTAGGACACAAAGCACAGGAGATGCTGTGTTTTGGCAGCAAAATGTAGGAGGAACAGCATTTCTCACTCATATCCAATACTGATGCAACTAATATCCTCCCTACCTTGTGCGCGTATATATCTAACTGGCACATAAGTTGACCGCAAAAGAGCTGTCTTTGAAGCGACATGGGGTGATATTAATAGCAACAATCCAGCAACGCTAGGGGCCACCTGTAAAGCAACAATCCCCATACAGCTCTCTGGAGATTTTAGAAAGCACATTAACATGACATTCATTTATTAAGATTATTTACTGAAATTAGCCGGGCACCTCAAAGGAACATTACAAAGAAATCTGCACCAGTTCAAGTTCCATCACTTGCCACTGGCACACCATTTTTGTCTTGGGTGTGAGTGGCAAGCCGATGCAGCGCCCTTCAAACATCTGTCCGTCAAAGAGGTAGCTTGCCTGCAAACTCCATGTACATACCATCAACAACATGGCCAAAGTGGTCCACACAGCCCATGCTTTTTCAAGTCTCTTATCAACTCACACGAGAAGCTGGACTCGGTTGGCCTTGCCTATAACCCTCTATTTTCCATCATGTTCCCTTTATCTTTGTTGGTGGAGGACAGGATTTTATGCTTTCTTACATGAATTGATTTGGTCGCAAAATGGATTAAAGTTTGGAATTCAAAATCTGTACTGACAGGTTTGGCAGTACAAATTTCTGACAACCGCATTGTTAACCAGTGGTATATGTCAATATAACCCGATTATGTCTGCTGGTAAATTTAACCTACTTCCTCCAAAAGCTTAGCCCTTTCTTGGCGAGTTTATCATGAGTGTGTTTAAGGAAGTATATTACACAAAAATGTCACAAGTTCACAGTTTTGGACGGGCTACAACTAGACAAGTGCGCCTAACAACAATGCTAAGACATTCACATGACTGTTGGGGCAGCGGCGGGTGCTGCAGCATATTCAGCATCGGCAATGCGCTGCAAGGAATGGGCAACAGCACATATATTAGTGTGAGCCAATGCAAGAAGCAGTGGAACAATGAAGTAGCAGTCCCCATGATTATAAACAAAAAGGTTCAAATGCATGTTGTTTGTGTCTCAGATGCGCTGTGCAATATGTGAGGACAAGATGTTCATCTGAATATTATTGATAATTTACAGAAAGCTGTCTTAAAGCCACTGGATTAACAAGCTGCTAAGGAAAGCGCGATCTACCTTGGCTTCAGCAGCCTCGCCACCAGCAATCACCGTGCCATAGGCTCGCTTTTCATCATTCCGCATATAGTTGGCAACGTCCTGATGAGTGAGTGAGTGAGTGAGTAAGTGAGTGATTGGGCGGCTGATTGAATACAACTCTTCCAAATTTCCCACAAAGTTGGGTAACCCTGCAACAAGTGATGGAGCTGATGTTCGGCTGATTCCACATATCTATTCAAGATCTACATCAAACAAGGCTTCATTAAGTTGATGAACATACTAAATGCAACGTTTGGGTTGCAGTTAGGAATTCTCTGAGTTGGTCTCTCAGAGAATCTCACACTGGAACCCAAACGTTGCACTATATCACCATGTGGGCACTCTACCTAACCTACTGCTCACGAATTTCAAGCAAAAGTGGGGATCTGACAAGCACTTGTTTCCGTCTTTGCAACTGATCAAGACCTTTGGTAAATGCCAGGAGCTTGACGACACAACATCTCCCAACCTACAATTTATTTTCACGACATGCAAAAGGACGTGCACCTCCTTCTGAGTAGGTGTGAGCCAGTTGAATGTGCAGCCATAGCAGGCGAGGGCATAGTCATCTTTGTCTCGCACAGCCTCTCGATCTGCTGCTCGCAGAGCACGGGTAGCAAGGCGCTGCAGTAATAATACAACAAAAAAGACACAACTTGGGGCAAGGAAATGTTGTAGAGTAAAATGTTGTCTGGTGCATTTATACGTATTATGGCACCTGGGGGGGTGGGCTGTCAATGCTTAAGAGTATTGCGTGCTGCTGAAAACATGAGCTCCACAAGGGCGAAAGTGCGCATTGTACAGCAGCAGTAAATAGATTGGCCACGTGTAACTTCCTTTACACTCAACCACTTTACAAAGGTTTGTGTAACTTCCTTTACACTCACACATTTCAAAGGTAGCAAGTCTTTTGTCCTGTCTTCAGCTGCAGCGTTTTCTGTTCGTTGATTCCTACTCAACAAGGACAATGCATCCCTTGCTAATTTCTCAAATTAACCCCCTAATATACAATCTGGAAAGAGAAAGAAGGCGGGCAAAGCGTAAAAAACTCACCGTTGCTGTGGCAGCTTCGGAGTCGACTGGGACAGCTCCATTGGTGGCAATGCGTTGGTCAGCACGCATCGCGGCAGCCACATCTACAAGCAGACACACGAGACATAGTGTCAATGATAAATTGAGTCTAAATCGTGCCCCAAGTAAGGACAGAAAGTGACTGTATGTTCAACTAACTCATGTGAAACAGAGAAGGTGATGTGATGCGCATGATGAGTCACTGAAATCATGGCCCTGCAGTTCACAGCCAGATCTTAGCACACATTATGGGGTTCCATTTTCACCTGATTTTTGTTGTGCCGTGAGCTCTGCAAACGGGGCAGCAAAATGTGCGCGTGCATAGTCGTTGATGTCCTACGGGTGTTGTAATGTCACGTGTGTGTCATGTGTGAGGAATGGGAACGGGAGAGACTGAAAGCTCAAAATTGCATAATCATCTCTTGACGTCACTTACATTGTTGGCAATGCGTACAGCGGGTGCCTGGGATGCAAAGGGCATAGTTGTGGTTGCCATTGTTATGAATCAATTGACTGTGTAAAAATAATTTTTTATTTCATGTTTTTGGTCGTCTTTTATAAATGCCCTTTTTCGATCTTTTCTATTGATCTCTTCTCCTGAAATCGATGATATAATAAGTCGTGAGTTTTTCTTTCTGATTTTTCCGGATTACAGCGATTTTCGTCGCTCTTATCTTCTCTTTTTCTTGCTAGCAGTACCTTTTCATGTCCTGGGCCCAAAGCTTAAGTTTTACCACAGCTTAAGCCGCTGGGCACAGCTGCTCTGTGCTTTGGTGCATTTTGTGCAGAATAATCGCTTTGGGCTCTTCGTGTTTTTTTACTTCATAAACGTTACTTCATAAAGAGATCGTGCAAAGCCGCCGCGTCTGGCTTTAAATGACACCAGTATCACTGCTGCAATTGCATATTTGAATGACGGTCTTGTTGACTGTACTGAATCTGAGAGCAATGCTTGTGCATCTAAAGTCTGCGAGCGACAAGTCGTCTGACGCCTTTGTTTGCTTTTAAGCATCCACGGTTTCTCACTTCATTGTAAATATGTCTTGGACTCAAAATGTAAGTAGGAGAGTTGAATAAGAGCAAAAGGCAGGTTTTCATTATGGGGCACTGATAAGAAAGAGAATAAAAGCAGTTGTTTAGAGGTTGCTCTGTCACTGCCTCCCCCCCCCCAGTCCAATAAGAGCCAGGGTCCAAATGAAAATCTGCAAACAGATCAAAACCAATTTTGGTGGATTGTTGTAAAGTTTGGAACAACATGAACAAAATACAGACTTGATTGCTAGCGCACCTACCTGAACTATGTCAAGATATACACTGATTGCCGCCTGCGCTGTTTACAAATAACAGAAGTGAACAGAGTGCACAACAAGGCATGCTAAGTGCCAAACTTGCACTTGTTAACCCACAAACACAAACTACCCACAAATACAAATTCGTCTGGACTGATTGAATACCGCTTCCCGCCCATGATGAGCTGCAGGTCATATACTAGGTACACGCAGGCGAGCAGGGCAGCGATACCTGAAGAACGGAGCTGTGAATTGAATATGATACTATTATGATGCACATACACAATCTACCGTCATAGGAAGAAAAGAGATACCTGACCTATTCATGATCTACATGTACAATGTGGCTAGACCCTTACCTGCTATGACGAGATACACTATTCGATTGATCCAGAATATGCCTATCAGGATAAGAACGATCAATACCTGCCGACAAAAAGGGGGCCAACGATCAATTCAGATCCACACCACAAAAGAAGGCATTCACTTCCACTTCCAGATGCCTGCAGAAGTACTCACCACAGTGGGGATCAAAAGGTATGTACCCCAATTTGTTATGTCCACCTTAGACTGGAGGAGAAGGTGATTCAAGTGTAAAAGAAGGAACAGTTTAAAAGAGGGAACATTGTAGAAGGGTAGAAGGGTAGAAGGGTAGAAGGAACAGTGTAAAAGAGGGAACAGAGTAAAAGAAGGAACAGTGTAGGTAAGAGAAGAAAAAAGGCACCTTAGCAACCTCTTTTCCTCAATAAAAACACTCACACTACACGCAATGAGCGAGAGTAAGCCAACTGCGACACAGGTGACGAGGAATGCGAGCATGACAGCTTCAATTGCGAAGTAGGAAGTGATCATGCCAACCTGTGTGTGTGCATGTGCGTGTGTGTGTGTGTGTGTGTGTGTCTGTGTGTGTGTTTGAATGAAAGTGTATGAGTGCGCTTGTGTGAAAGGAAGAGTGTGCTGGAAAGACCTGATCTCGCCACAAAAGGAAGATACTACCAATTTGTATGGGGACTGACCAGGAAAGCTTGAAACACAGTGAAGAGCAAAAGCAGCACCATGTTGACCGGCCACCTGATGAAGATAAAGGTGAAATACACTGCGAAAATTCAGCTGAGAGCACAGACAGATTTAACAGGAGGGAACAAAGAGGTGGAAGAAAAGAAATAGCGCACCTGCGCCTTAGCCGCTCACTGCAAAGCACATTGAGACAAAATTGTTATAGATAACAAGTAACGCAGAGGAGTGAGACGTGGCAGGTTAAAAAGGGTCGTGACCACGGTACTAGAAATAGAGAAGGTCTCAAAAAAAAGGGGAAAGGTTCAAGCCCAAACACAACCATCCCTGCTCCTTCTCATTGTTACGCACGCAGCAAATACCCACGATTTGTAGCAAAACCAAATTACAAATAATTGTAACTACCTGCAAGATATTACAATTAAGAGTCCAAAGGAGAGACCCCAAGACAGGTAGAAGGGCCAAGGAGTTGTCCTTACATAGTTCTGCATGCGTCCATATGTAATTAATGGAGCACTGAGTAAATTAGAAGGGCCAAGGGATTGTCCTTACATAGCTCTGCATGCGTGCATATGTTATATATATAATTAATACAGCAGAGTACATTTGAAGGGCCAAGGGGTTGTCCTTACATAGCTCTGCATGCGTGCATATATGATTAATGAAGCACTGAGTAAGTTAGAAGGTCAAAGGCAGCTAGCGCATGGCACTCAATCCATCTGTATATTTCCCCGGGTTTTGCTGCGACCCGCTTCCTCTTTGTGCATAATACAACTTCTGTTGAGGTTTGAACATGACGTCGGTAGCTCAGCAATTATTCAGCAACGCTTTCAGACTTGAGGTCTGTTTTGAGCTAGAGGCCGTCTTTCATTCTTTTGACTCTTTTCCGTGCGCACACTTACTTTCAGAGGAACAACAAAAAGGCAAACAAGGCTGAACGCCACGGTGATGAGAAGTTGTAAAAAGACGATTGAAAACACCTGCATTTTTTTCGAAAGGGTGGGCGGTCACGACTAGCTCACTCCAAGGTCGAAAAGGAGGGTGACATTTAGTGACAATATTATGTAGGAGAGACGTACTGACCTTGCGCATGAACCCGTTCCTGACTGCGCGGTCTGCAAATTGGTATAGCGCCTTAAAAACGCATGATCCAGGTTTCGAACCAAAAACAGTGGATCAGCTCATTGGTTACGGTTTCAAACACTCAATTGCAATACAGTACCTTGAGAACAGGAATCCATTTTGGTTTTCCCGCCGGTAGCATACTGTATCAAACCTACCTGCTGTGACTCAATGTCTGGTGGAATGGAGCCCGCTCCTGGATAGGCGGCTGTGCTTGGTCCAGAGGAGTAGGCAGCGGTCGGTGGTGAATATCCATATGAAAAAGGTGGTCCCGGGGGGGGATACTTTGTTCTGTAGCCGCTGTCATCTTGACCAGGAGTGCTAGCGGCACTACCTGCATATCATCAGGGTTGGAACTGAGCCAAAAAGCTCCTCTTATGGCAAGCAGTGAGAATTTCTTCACCTTTCACGCACACTCTTTCTCGCAACTGTGTGGAGGTTGAGCAGGTTTGATGCCTAGCGCTACCTTGTTGATTGGCGCAATCGTATTATCATTATAAATAGCCAGCCTACAGGCCGCCAGCCGCAAGCAGGTTGGAACAGGAATTGGCGCAACGTCCCTTGTCTAATGGTTGCATCGTTATAGTAGTAGTGGGAAGCGCTCCGACAGTACCATCTGCAAACTCTCACCTGCTGGTTGCATTCTCGGATTAAGACCTTAGATTTTAAATATTTTAAATAAATTTACATAAAATGCCCTTATCTGCAGCATCCGAATCAAGACGAAAGAAACGCAGGCGCAGGCAGTGAAAAACCACTTTCCGCATTAAATAAGGAAAAGGAGCCACTTTGGTACCAGGTACCGTAGAATTCCTCCACCAACAGAATAATAAAAAGTCAATGGGGATCAGGAGGGTCGCAGGCTTGACCTGAAATCGACTCCTAATCAGATGAGAGTTGATAATAATTGATAATTGTACTGGAAAGTGCACGTTTGGTATGGACAAGTTTGGTAGCGTAGTTGACAGAATGAACATGAAGCTTGGAAGCATGCTTCGATTCTTAGCTCTTTGAGTGCCAAGACCCAGCTCCTTAAAAGGCTCCAGCGTGTGAATGCTGTAGATAGTGCCACCCACTCCCATAAGGATGGTGTGTTTGGAGGGCAACGGAGGCTCCTCGAAGGATGGTGCAGAGGCCTTTGTGCTGTTCCGCCTGCACGGCGCTCAGCTGGTTCTGCGGTTGATTGTCCTCACAGTATTTGATCTCATTCTCTTTGAGGTGAATGTCACGTTGGAGAACGCTGAGATCTTTGGGTCGATGCTGTCTGGGGAAGGTGGATCTGCTGGTGGCTAGAGGTGCTGCTAAGGTGCTCCCAGTCGTCTCCCCCATTTGCCCCCTGCCACTCCGCAGTATCTACCCCCCTCCATTACTAGCAATCTGTTGCTTTTTTGTTTCTGCAGAGATGGGCACAACCAGAACAGCATCTGGACGGCTGGTGGTAATCCTGTTTTTGTTTGAGAAGCAGGGTGAAAGAGCCACTCTAGTACAGCTGTATTAATATTCTGAAGATTATGCATACTAGCCGTTCGCTGCTACCTACATTTATGCAGACAAAGCAGGATCCTAGGGAGCCTGTTTTGTTGATGGCTTTAACGATCACGCTGCATGCTAATTTATGTCTCTCAGTGATCATATTTCTTACTTTGTGTTTTGGCATCCAGAAAGGATAATATGCAGGGCACTGTCTGCTAGTTGAGGGCAGAGGGGGCAAGTTATTAGGCTAATTGAGTGCTTAAACCATACCGCATGAAAAGAAAAAGAAAAAACTGCGCAGGCAGTGAAAACCACTCCCCACATCAATTAAGGAAAAGGAGCCACTTTGGTACCGAGTACCGTAAAGCTCCTCCACAATGATGTTATGATATTACAGATATGTTGATACAGGCGAAGAACCAAGGAGAAGATGGATGAAAAGTTCTTACAGAAAAGTTCCTTCAGATTGCGGTCTGGCTGCCTATTTAATACATAAGTAAATATGAACATCTCTGAAGAACTGTTCACTGTTTCATAGCATGTACTCATCATGTGTGTCTGCTCCTTGGCCTTGCATAGTTTCTCAGCACTTAACAAGCAAAAAGGAAAGGAAAAACCAATGGGGATCAAGAGGGTTGCAGGCTTGGCCTGAAACCGGCTCCTGATGAGAGCTGATAACAGTACTGGAAAGGGCCATGTCTGGTATGGACAAGTTTAGCAGCGAAGTTCACAGAGTGCACATGGAGCTTGGAGGCAAGCTTCTTAACTCTTTGAGAATCGATACCCAGTTCCTTAAAATCCTCCAGCGTGTAATTGTTGTAGATGGTGCCGCCCAATCTCAAAAGGCTGATGTGGAGAGTAACGGAGGCTCCTTGGAGAATGTTGCGGAGATGTTTGTGCTGTTCCTTTACGGCATTCAGCTGGTTCTGAAGTCTTGTGTCCTCACAGTACTTGATCTCGACAAGGTGGATGTCACGCCGAGGTTTGCTGAGGTCTTTGGGTCGGTGCTGTCTGGGGTTGGTGGCTCTGCTGGTGACTGGCGGTGCTGCTGGGGTACTCCCAGTCTCCCTCAATTGCCCCCTGCCGCTGCGAAGAACCCAACCCCCTACATTAGTTTGTTGATTTTGTGTTTTTGCAGCTATGGGAGTAACCAGCACAAAATCTGGGCGGCTGGAGGTAAATCTGTCTTTATCTGGGAAGCGGGGTGGGAAGAGCCATTTGGGAACAAGTATACTTTGAGCTGTTTCATAAATCTGGATATTTTGCATGATCATCCGTTCGTTGCTGCCTATGTCTATGGAGACAACGCATTATCCTAAGGAGCCTGTTTTGCTGATAGCCTTCAAGATAATGCGGCATGCTAAGTTGTGTCTCTCGGTGATCATGTTCCTTATTTGCGTGTGTTGGCACCCAGAAAGAATGTGCAGGGTACTGT
>Ga0307947_1003110_pt1 | contig 13396 bp, 14 predicted proteins | sample OrgLakmetagen232_FD_201840 | JGI IMG/M metagenome (GOLD analysis project Ga0307947, IMG submission 201840) | Saline water microbial communities from Organic Lake, Antarctica - #232 | ecosystem: Environmental > Aquatic > Non-marine Saline and Alkaline > Saline | place: Antarctica: Organic Lake...
TGTGTGTCTGTGTGTGTGTGTGTGTGTGTGTGTGTGTGTGTGTGTGTGTGTGTGTGTGTGTGTGTGTGTGTGTGTGTGTGCGTGTATGTTCGTGTGCGTGTGTGTGTGTGTGTGTGTGTGTGTGTGTGTGTGTGTGTGTGTATGTGCGTGTGTGTGTGTGTCTGTGCGTGCGTGTGTGTGTGTGTGTGTGTGTGTGTGTGCGCGTGTGTATGCAAGTGTGCGTGTGTGTGTGTGATGGGCAAGCAACGCGCTGAGAATGCTGCATGCAATACATACTGGAGGAATACTCTCCTCTTTCCTCTCTGATTGTCAGTGATCATGCTATTACCACCTAGCGTGATATTAGGGTTGGCCAGAACCGTATATATACACAGTATATGACCGTATATTTTGTGATTTCCTTGCCAAAAATACCGTATATTAACCGTATATACATGGTTCTGGCCAACCCTACGTGATATGAATGCCGTGCCCCTCCTGCAAACAAGACCAAGGGGCTGCAAACACAAGTGTGCGACGAGCGCGCCCAAGAGCATCTAATGAGGACGTGCTGCTTGCATGTGGGTGACCTGTGTTGCCTTGCTTTGTGTTGCTGTGTACACAGAGAACACACACTGCCTCTACTACAATGACCAAGAGTTAAACATGTGTGCAGGATGTCTGTCCTCAAACACCAGCAAACAGGCGAGCTGCAAGGCCATCAAAACCTGGTCTATGGTGTTCGTTTCCGGTAAGACATGGCCACACTCACCCCGGCTTTGGCAGCTCCAAACACGTAACCGTACATCTCAGAGATCCTGGAATGGGGAGGAAAGGGGGAGGCGTGGATACTTACGAATTTGGCTTTGGCCAGCGAGTGTTTTCATAGCAGAACTTAAGGTAGCTCGTGAATAAGGTTTGTATGCCTGAAAACGGAGAAGAGAATTTGCGGCACCTGGTTAGCTTCCACGTCATTACTTGTTAAAAGTGGACATTGCTTATGTTTTTCATCCACTCTTGCCACTAGATCAGAAAAGCTGTAGCAGTAAGCCGCACCTACAAGCATGACAAGAATGAGCAATCTCCAACCTGTGATCCATTTTCTCATCTCAGGTGAGTACCGGTTTTCACTGCTTGCTTAGATTTTTCCTTGTTTACTCTTCAGGTTCTTCCTTGAAAGCCGTTGCGAAAAAACAAAACACAACGCAGGCAGTGAATACCACTCCCCACATTAATTAAGGAGGAGGAGCCACTTTGGTACCGCGTACCGTACAACTCCCTTATCATTATTACTGAGGATCAGGAGAGCTTCAGGCTCGGTCTGAAACTGGCTCTTGATGAGCGTTGGTAATGGCACTGGTACCCCCACATAGCCGTGAAACTCCTCCACCATGTCAGATCAAACCACCGTCACTGCAACGAATAACGATTAACGACTCGTCGCTGCCACTGATTGGACGTGATAACCACGAAGGGAAAAAACGAAAACTCACCATGGACGTCCTCCTTCTTTAACGTACTGGTCCCCCGAAAGCCGCCAGGCCTGCATGCACAAAAGAACACGTCACCATCATTCAATCGAATTGGCTGTAGCCACACAGCACGCCTCTGAGTCCTCACACAATTTTGCTGTGTAAAACAGTCACCATCGTTTTAATCGAATAGACTGTAGTCACACAGCACGCCTCTGAGTCCTCACACGGTTTTGCTCTGTAAAACATTTCACCATCATTCAATCGAATAGGCTGTAGCCACACAAGCCGCCTCTGAGTCCTCACACAATTTTGCTCTGTATAACATGTCACCATCGTTTAATCGAATAGACTGTAGTCACACAGCACGCCTCTGAGTCCTCACACAATTTTGCTCTGTAAAACATGTCACCATCGCTTAATCGAATAGGCTGTAGTCACACAAGCCGCCTCTGAGTCCTCACACAAATTTGCTCTGTAACACATGTCACCATCGTTTATTCGAATAGGCTGTAGTCACACAGCACGTCTCTGAGTCCTCACACAAATTCGCTCTGTCAAACATGACACCATTGTTTGATTGAATAGGCTGTAGTCACACAGCACGCCTCTGAGTCCTCACACAATTTTGCTCTGTAAAACATGTCACCATCGTTTAATCGAATAGGCTGTAGTCACACAAGCCGCCTCTGAGTCCTCACACTATTTTGCTCTGTCAAACATGACAGTCTGAGCACCCGGCAGCCTCTGTGAGGCTTCTGCATTGCAGGCAATAACTACATGGTTCACGAGAAAAAAGCCATCAGTCAAGAAGTATGACTGCTCGCCACAGGCAATAACTACAAACCAGCTCCCAATCACTAACCACCCACACTCCTGATCAAGCTGTCAATTGTTAGTTTAGTTTAAATTACAGAGGCAATCAACCTGGAATGGCTGCTCAACCTATGAGAACGAGGTATACCTCAAAACAAACCAAGTAAAAAAAGGGCTGTGACGCAACTGGAAAATGCAAACCTTAGTTTAGTTTAGTTTGGATTACAAATTACAAAGGCCTCTGTCAATTGTTACACCCCGGCACCACCCACCTCTGGGTCCTCGCGCACTTCTTCTGTAGTAGACAACCACAGAGGCGCCACACGCTGCATGTCGTCACGGTGCATGAAGAAGAAGCCCCCCACCTGCAGCAAACAACACAGGACATAAAACCGTGTTCTCAGTCCTTTTGTTTTTTTGATAGACAGCCACAGAGGTGCCATGCGCTGCCGGTCGTCACAGTGCATGAGGAAGAAGCCCCCCACCTGCAGCCAAATAAATGAGAAGGTAGGAAGCACGTGGCGGTAGAATACATAATACAGCAGTGGCAGTAGAATACATAATACAGCAAGAGCCAAGTAACACAGATCATGAATTGCCATCTCAGGTTTATCGCTTCCCTGCTTTTTCTTGCACTCTAGTAGTGATCTGCTGGTGTGTAAGTGGACTACGAGCCAAAAGCAGATGCAATCGGGCTTTTCTGCTTTGAACTTGAATTAGAAGTGGGGCGTCCGCTGGTATATATGTAGAGTTGGCCAGGACCATATATATACGGTGCATACACGGTATTTTTGGCAGGTAAGTCGCCAGATATACGGTCATATACGGTGTATATATACGGTTCTGGCCAACCCTATATATATATATATATGGTGGGTCTCAAGACAAAAACATGTGTGTCGCAGAAACGAGCAGGGAAAGCTTGGCAAATACCATCCTGCCTGGTGCACAACCAGGGTTGGCCAGAACCATATATATATACGGTGTATATACGATAATTTTGGCAGGGACATCATTGAATATACGGTCATACACGGTGATACGGTGTATATATACGTTTCTGGCCAACCCTATATATACATGTTGGGTCTCAAGACGAAAACATGTGTGTCGCAGAAACGAGCAGGGAAAGCTTGGCAAATACCATCCTGCCTGGTGCACAACCAGGGTTGGCCAGAACCATATATATAGGGTGTATATACAATAATCTTGGCAGGGAAATCACCAAATATACGGTCATATACGGTGTATATATACGGTTCTGGCCAACCCTATGCATAACGCACTCTGGCCAACGTTCGAAAAAGGGAGAGCCGCAATGCAGTGTTGCCTTTCTGTATTTGCCACAGTCACCTCCCCCCTCTGCACGCAAGCTCATATGAATAGGGTTGGCCAGGACCGTAATTATACGGTGTATATACAGTATTTTGGCAGGGAAATCACCAATATACGGTCATATACGGTGTATATATACGGTTTCCGGCCAACCCTACATATGAAGATGCATGCAAAATGAGTACCAGCCTGCATCCCTCTGCCCAAGCCACTCCTTTCGGTGGAGGAGAGACAGGCATGCTGGGAGAAGCTCATCATGTGCGAGCACGTCCTCCTAGTTTAGTTTAGTTTAGTTTGGATTACAAAGGCCTCCAGCCTGGCATGGCTGCTCAAGGGGTTACAAGGGGTTACAAGGATGGCCTACAGCCCGAGTCTCTGGCTGATGGCAAAATGGCATGGCTGCTCAACCTATAGGTCCCAACAAATAAATCAATCAAAAACAGCTGCACTTATAAATTGAGTTATGTAGAAAAAACAAAACCTTTGATATCACCTTCAAAAATATTATCAAATAAGTGGATGAACTGGTGCCGTAAATGCCACGTCCTCCTACCTACATGCCCACCCGCACCCACAATCCCGCACGACAACAATCCCACACGCCTGGCATGCATGATGGCAGTATGGGCCTGCAGGGGGCGTCAATCCTAGCAGGGATGTCCGCACCCACACCCCCACACCCGCACACTAACACACCCACGCACCTGGTCTGCATGACGGCCGTACGGACCAGCCAGGGTGTCATTTCTGGCAGGAATGTTTGGGATGTGTCGTGTCCATAGCTCGTTGGTGGAACCAATCAGGTAACTGTAGGCTGCACGGGTGCAAATCGACAGAAAATGTGAGAAGAAAAAGAAAACAAACAGAGAGTGTGACACTACTACCGGCGTGGAATAGGAAAGGATGTCGTTTTGTGTCCTGCACCACCAATTGGATGCAGAGCCACACACCATGCCACCTGCAGGAAGTAGGAGAAGGGCTGTTCAATGGGGATCAGGTGTTGGGAATAGGTGATTGCAAGGCAGAGGTGCTTGCAAGGGGATCAGGTGTTGGGATCAGGTGATTGCAAGGCAGAGACCTGCACACCATTAGGAGCATTGCATAGGTAGCAATGTAGGGGAAGAGAGGAAATTGAGAACCTAGTCTTATAATTAAGGAAGCAACGGTCAGGAGGCTGTAGGTATCATGCCTTTTTGGCGTCACGTGTCAATTAAATATAAAGTACATATTTGGAACCCTGACGTCAAGAGCTATCGACTGGTACATAAATGAGTGGGTTCTGAGGGGTCGGTTAATGGGTGGTCATTTGGGGGTGCTCATAATTTTTGGGGGGTCTCCATAACTTTTCTGGGCCGTTTCTAGCAAATAATAAACATAGTTTTGGAATTCTCCGCTCAAGCCCAGTCGAACGGCACCCTTGTTGGGTCATTTGATTAAAATTGGGGGTCTGGGTGCCTGGTCACAGAAATGCATGTGACGCCCCCAAGTAGGCCGCAGGGGTGTGTTCAGACAAATTACCAGCAATTAATTCCAAACTTGCAGTTCACGTATTGCATTACACATGAGTTGCATGAATAAAGTAGAAAAGTGCTTTGGCAAAGGTTTTGGTTGGATTTGTGCACTAAACAGGTGGTCAGTGCAAGCGCGTGCAAATATCAGTTTTTGCCTTTTAACTCTTCAGGTATTAGGTATTAGTTTATTTGGCACGAAAATGGCGCAAAATAGCTGCTTACATTCTGAGCAGATTGACACCCTTTTTATTAGTGTGGGGGGTCAGGGAAGAGGTTCTGGGTGGGTGGGTGGTCATCTTGAGCTGAAGGCCAAAAATTTACACGTGACTGTCATGGATTTTTTCTATTGCCTCATGCAACGGTACTCAAATATTGTGACCAATTATGGCATGGATAAGGAAGCGCTTGTAAAACCACGCCACCTAGTGGATTCAACACCTGAGCAGGATTGCCATGACATAAAGTAACAATCAGGGATGTGTCATACGGTCATTTGGGACGTTCAATACGGTAAAATACGCTTTAAATACGATACGGCGTTTATACAAATACCCCGTATGACACATCCCTGGTAACATTAGTAAATTAGCACGACCAAAAACATGTAGGGTTGGCCAGAACCGTACGCACACACCGTATTAATGGGACTAGGAAGGTTCAAAGTCGAGGCAATTTTAAAGTTTAGCACAGTTTCACAAAACGCGGTTCCATTTGTTTGATCACCAGTGAGAAATGGTTTCAATTCAATACCTGCGGTGGTTTCCTTACCTCCATTCCTTTTTTCTAGGAATTAGTTAAACTCAGATGCTGATGCGGCGCTTCCTCATGAAGTGTTGTATTTGTTGGGGTGGAGCCGCCTGCATCATTTTCCTTTTTCCCTCTCCCTTTACTTCTTTTAAATAGTTGAACTGGTACAGCTTGCGTCGTTTTCCTGTTTCCCTTTACCTTTACCACTTTTCAGTTGTTGGGTGGAACTGCTTGCGTTTTTTCCCTTCTCTCTTCATTTCTTTTTCAAACTGGTTCAACTCACGTGCTGACGCAGTGCATCCCTGTGTAATGATTTAGTGCTTGGGACAGAACTACCTGCGTCATTTTTCTTTTCTCCTCTTCAACTTCTTAATAACTAATCCAACTCACGTGCTGACGCAGCCCATCCTCGCGACGTGTTGTAGTTGTTGGGGTGGAACTGGTTGCGGAGCAGCATGTCTGCGATTAAACACAGGAAAACATCACGCTTTGTACCTTGATAAGTACCGTGTTTGGTCAAGGAATGTCAGCCAAGATGCTGCGCTTGCGCAGCATTCATTTGCATGTACACATTTGGAATCACTGGAAACAACTTGCATGCCTTTAGAAACCTGTCCTCCTTACTCAAATCTATAAATCCCTCGGCTTCCTTATCTGCGGCACAGCTTGACCCTAAGCTAGCTTTGGTGGTGTAAGGTAACACATAACGCTGGCACACACATACACATACACACACACACTTGCTCACCCACCCGAGTCAAGAATGAGGACCCAGTGCTCTTCAGGAAAAGAGGTTGACATCCTTCACAAGTGTAAGAAAAATAGACGTGTTACTTTATTAAAGGAAGCATAAGGAGGGCACTGTTGCGAGTTTTGGCTGTCTTAACTGGTCTTATTCAACAAGTTGGTCGCTTTCATCATATTGATAAGTGGCAGGGCCTTTGGACCCGGAAATGCCAAAAAATCAACAAGTGAGGGACAGGAACAACACCCCTTTATAACCAAAACATAGAAAGTAAAGATGATTAAAGTTGCAACTCCATGTGGTCTTGATCAAGATGCTGGGCTCTACACACACAAAAGCACACCGAAGAACCCCTCTGATCAAGGATTGGACTCTTTGAAGCCAACAAACACCTAAACGAAGCAAGCCTGGTAAACACTCAAGTCGAATATCATGTGCTATGCTGATCCATGTTCTTCTACTTGTGACGTGACATTGCAATTGCAACCGCCAATCTTACCAGTCAACCACTGCCCCTGGCTTGTTGTAGGCCGCATAATTGTCGCCTGCATGCAGAGCACAATTGTTGAGGAAGGAGCTGGGGAAAAAAAGGAAGGAGCCATGCGTAAAGGTACTGCAGAAACCGCATGCTTCACGTATGTAATAAGTAATAAGCAAGGTTGGTTGGAACCACACGTACACGGTAGTTCTGCGGCAAGGTAAATTTCCAAGCGTATGGCTAACACATTTACGTACTTTTTTATGTATAACTGTATAACAGAGAACAAAAGTAAGCAGTCAGTGAACACCTTTCCCCACTCCCCACGTGATCAGGGATTAAAGATGCAGGAGGCGGCTCTAATCGCTATGGTTTGTTTGAAACATGAGGCGAAAGGTGAAACGAATGTCAGCAAGGTGACTTTTACAACCCTGCCTTCAAAGATGTACGGCTGTACTTGGTAGCCATATAGTCACAACAGATCCTGACTAGCAGGCCTGCACCACATCACATATTGTCATGTATCAGCCATCAACATATCCGCCTGTTAAGTGAGTTCCTATTCGCACAGGCGGCATATTTATCTCTACAGCCACTCAGATAAACCAACACTGCATCAAAGAGAGATGTATAAAAGTGCCCCGTCACCTGTACGTGGATTCAGTGCAAAAGAGGGGGCCACACGGGTAGGCATGAGGCTCAGCAGCTGGTCATTGTAGCGTGCTCGCTCAGCATCTGTGCAACACATGACCCGCTTGATGCTGCCGCCTTGATTTGTGGTCTTGTGAGTGAACGCCATGCCCACGGTTTGCCTGTGCGCAGCGTGCGCAGACGGCATGTGTACAGGAGGGAAGTGTTTACTGACTGATATCCTGAAGATATAATTAGGCAAGACTGTCTGATTTCACGCTGCATTTTTACTAGGAAACCTTTTTCAAGGCTGGCCATACCAGTCGGAGTACATGGAGCAGTCAGTCAAATACGCGGTGGCCACATCCTCGTTAGCATTGGCCTGCTGGGTGAGCCACACCACTAGGATGCTGATGACGCTGAGCATGGCTGGACGGGTTGCTGTTCAACAAGTGCAGAAAATGAGGAGTATAAAAGTATATGTGCGTCAGTGTGTACAGCCATGTTGGACGTGCTATGCCTGTTGTGCCTGCAAGCACGTTTTTGTGAGGCAGAACGTCCGTGCATAGAGGTGCCTTGGGGAACGAAGTTGCATGCATGCAATGCAAGGAGCAGTAGCAGTGTCCGGATTCTCTGCCTCTACACCTGTGTGTGTGCCTTCCTCACCTCCGAGTGCAGTCCCCTGTTTCAACGAGGTGCTTGCATTCCTTCACTGCCTGGTCGGGAAAGCAGCGATATGAAAATGAGTTTGAATTTATATACTTTATATAACGGGGCCGGCTTCGGGGCAACAGAAAAAGCGGGCAAACTTAAACGACCCCGCTGGTTCGCTCGCCCCTCCCCCAAATTTTTGTAAAACAGCTTAAAGCTTTGTCACCTTCCGGTATTCAAACCGGTTGGCGCTGTTTTTCCAGGCGGTGCAAGTTCCCAGGCAGTTTGAAACATGCCCGGAGCAAGCAAGATCGCTGCCAAGGAGGCATGTAGGTGTACAGGCGGAGTGCAGGCGCATCGTGTTTGCAGCCGTGTGGCGGGAGGGCTGTTGTGCTGAGCCCTCGTCCCTAATTGTTTTGCGCACAGACCACGACAAGGTGTGCAAGCTCCTGAGCACCTACGACAAGGCGTTCATCGTGGGCGCCGACAATGTTGGCTCCATGCAGTTCCAGCAGATTCGGCGGGTGAGTTTTTTCTTTGGGCAGTGGGAGAGGAGTGCACGGGCCGCCAAGACGGGGGGCCTACGTCGAGAGATGCCACGCAGTCTCTGCGTTGCGCCTGCTACTACTGTGTGCACGCTGTTAGAATTGCACAGAGAGGGGCGAAGATTGTCAGCACAAATTGGCGGAACACTATAGAATCCTCATGCGCTTTTTTGACCTCTCCCGACTTGCTACAGGGTCTGCGCCCTGGAGCCATCATTCTCATGGGCAAGAACACCATGATGAAGCGCTCCATCAAGCTGTACTGCGAGACCAGTGGTGATGACAAGTGGAAGTGCATCCTGGACAAGCTGGTGTACAACGTGGGAGTCATCTTCACAAACGGTGACCTCAACGATGTGAAGGATGAGATCAACAAGTACAAGGTGAGGGGGGAAAGGAAGGGGGTGTGGCTGCACACACACACACACACACACACACACACACACACACACACACGCGGGCACACACACACACACACACACACACACACACACGTGTACACACACATACGTGTAAGCACATGCACACACACATACGTGTACACATACGCACACGCGCATGAACACAAATGCGTGCACACGCATACACACACACGCATACACACACATGCATGCACACGCAGATGCAGACGTGTATGCGTGCATGCACACACGCACGCACACACATGCATACGCAAGTACGCTCAAACGCATGCTTACACACACACACGCAAACGCAAACGCACACATGCTTGCACGCACACACACACACACACACACACACACACACATGAACACACATGAACACACATACAGGTCGGTGCTCCCGCCCGTGTCAACCTGATCGCTCCCTGTGACGTCCACGTGCCAGCTGGTTCTACTGGCATGGACCCCTCTCAGACGTCCTTCTTCCAGGTGAATTGGCGAGTACTTCAACTGGGTTTCGTTTTGTAAATGTGTTTGGCAGCATGATTGCTGTAGAGACATCCTAGACTATGTGAGCTTGAAACATGAAAGAAAGCGCCCATGGAATGGATGAACACTCACACATGTATATGCACACAGCAACACACAGACATACACACACACACGCACACACACACACGCACACGTGCAGGCCTTGGGTATCGCCACCAAGATTACCAAGGGTACCATCGATATGGTCAACGATGTGCACCTGGTGAAGGTCGGTGAGCGTGTGGGCGCCTCCCAGGCAACCCTGCTGTCCAAGCTTGGCATCAAGCCCTTCAAGTACGGACTGGAGATCCAGCAGGTGAGTTTGCTGCAGTGAGTAGTCGTGTGTGTGATTAAATCCTTTTTTTTTCTTCCTCACTGCCCACCCTCGGCCGTTTGCTCTTGCCACGGTGTTGCTTTGCGTCCCTTTCTTGCTTGTTTGCCTCCGCTTGCAGAAGTGCGTGTCACAAAGATCATATTTATCCATTCCTGTCGCCATCCCCTTTTGTATCTCTCTCCCTTCCACGGATGTGTAGCAGTGATGAATTCGAGATGGATTGAACGTCGCGCGCACACACACACACACACACACACACACACACACACGCACACACACACGCACACGCACGCAGGTGTTTGAGAACAACACCCTGTACGACCCCGCTGTGCTTGACATCACTGATGATGACATGGCCGCAGCTGTGTCAGCAGGTGTGTAAGTCTGTTGGAATCTGTCAGTCGTCCAAGTGCACATCGACTTGATCGCATATGCTGTTACGGCAACAGCCATGGTAATGCTAGGTCTGTCAAGATCTAGCAATTGTGCTCTTGATCTATACAGAACTAGCGCTACCATGGCTGCCGCCTTTGCAGCGTACGCGATCAATCCTCGGGCAGCGTGCGTTTCCCTGCTCCCATCCTATGCGTTCTTCCCAATGCCTAAGGCCTTTCTGCGTTACAGCTTCCGCTGTCAGGAAGGCAGTGCTGTTTGCATCAGCTGCTGGTTCTAACATACAATAAAGACATGTCGTGCCTCTGAACTGAATACGTCGCATCATTGGGTAGTGTAATCATTGCTGTTAACAAAGTACTCCACTTCCACCAGATTCGCTGCTATAAAAGCAGGTTTTCCTGCAGCGCACGCGTGCGCACATATACACACACATACACACACGTGCGCACACACATTCATACACAGGTATTGCAAACGTGGCTGCCCTGTCCCTGGCCACCGGCTACCCCACCCTGGCATCCGTGCCCCACTCCGTCATCAACGCCTACAAGAACGTGCTGGGTTTGTCTCTGGCCACCGACTACACCTTCCCCAAGGCCCAGAAGGTATGTGTGTGCACCTGTGCTGGCTCTCAACCTGCCAGCTGTCTTCCTTTTTGCTTGAGATGAAACAGGTTGATTCTCCTTTAATAGCAAACTGGGCTTCATGTCATTGTTGAGAATATATGTAGGTGTGTGTAAAAGCTAAGAACACTAGCGCAAAGGTCCAGTGTCTGAAAATGCAGCAGCTCACAAGACTTGACAGGCAGGACACGTGTCTCACGGTACCGTGCAATGGCCTTGGGTATATGTCTGTATCATTCCGCACAGGGATTATCATGGTATGTGGTAACATGAACAAGAATGGTGCAGTGAAGGCGTTGCATGAGAGCACACTTGGATCTCGTCTATGGTATTGAAAAACCGCTTCAAAGCAAAACTAGGAATGTCTTGTGCAGGGTGATATTGGTAGGAACCTTATTTGACACGGAATATCATGCTACCCCTTGGATGTGCTCGTTTTTGTCCTGAAAAAAGGACTTTCAAGAGGTAGCATGAAATCCAGTAAATTTGCTGGATTGGGGGGCAGCTGGTCAGATTGGTGAGGTCGAGATCAGGCTTTTGCATGGTTGTGCACGTGCACGGGGGCGCACATACAAGCTTAGGCGATGTTAGGGGGCTTGTCCAAACTGCACTGTTTTTTGCTTTGGAGAGTGCAGTTCGGTGCCAGGCAAGCCTCGCCTTGTACCTGCACAGTGCTGTGATTCACGTTTCTTGTCTGGAAGTTACCTAGCCAGTGACCAGGGGACGAGAAACAATCCTAACATTGCCTTGATTACGCTCAGCAATTGTAAGAAAGGCACATAGTGCTCACAAACTGGTCTGTTTCTGGTGGCACGCGTGCTGTGCACGTGCAAACACATGAACACACATACCCAAGGCATCTTGGTTGCTTCTGTTCATTGCTTTACAATCGCAATCACGATGCCCTGTGTGTGCGCGTGTATGTGTGTGTGTGTGACAGATAACAAATTCTCTTGAAATAAAACCAGGGACCACACCTAGGGCCCACATCTCTACTGTTGTCTTTAGCGCCGTACTGCTATCTTTCCTAGGATTCACCTCAAACCTCTTTCTCCTCGTGACTCACCTCACCCTTTTCCACATAATGGATGCAGGTCAAGGACATCCTTGCCAACCCCGAAGCATTCGCTGCAGCTGCCGCCCCTGCTGCAGCCCCCGCTGGCGGTGCCCCCGCCAAGAAGGTGGGTGTTGTCGTGTGATTTATAATGGCGACGTGCTTTGATTGGTCAGGGGTTGAGGTGCTGGCAAGTTCTCCTTTCTCACGTCACACTGGACGTGCAGCTTATGTATAGGGTTGGCCAGAACCTTATATATACGGTGTATGTACGGTGTTTATGGCAGGGAATTCACTAAATATATGATCATATTCGGTGTATATGTACGGTTCTGGCCAACCCTACTTATATAGCATGATTTAGAGAGAGGGGGGTTAAGTATGTTTTCTCAAATGGCAGTGTATATTTGCTGCTGCTGCTGCTCCCCCACAAAAAAGGCAGTTTTTGCCACGTCAAGCACAGTTGCATTGCCGGCTGCATTTAGGCTGTTTTAAGATGCTAAATTTGCAGTGTGTCTAGGGGCCACTGGATCTGTTTATAGGGCAGCTGTTTTGGCAAGCCTGCTTGTCCTTGTTATCCAAATGTATTCAGGGTGAAAGTGAGTCGTGCAGCCTGAAACAGTATTGCCTTGAATCTGCTGCGCAACGACTCCTAAATTTCGCCCCTCTGTTCGATAAAAAAAGTGTGGTCGTTTCATGTGATGTTGTGCCGGCACACAACCGTTTCTCTCTTCTGTGTATTTAATCATGCAGGAGGCTGCCAAGGAGGAGTCCGAGGAGGAGGAGATGGGCTTCTCCCTCTTCGACTAAGCGTGATAGCCTGCTGCTGGGATCGCCACGTCCTTCGGCGTCGTTCCTTTTCACTAGTTATTGTTAGCACAACAACTTGTGGACAAGGGATGAACTCGCTTTTGTAAAGGCTCTTGCACATCTTTTCCTCAATGAGTAGCGCCTCTCTCAAGGGGTCCCCTGGTTATGAAACCATAAAACACATGCATAACCAAACAAACGAGATATACATTTCATCGAAATTAGTACCGTGTAGATACTTCCCCTACCCAATAAGTAAGGTAAGGGGTAAGGGTAAGGGTTACACAGCTATATCCGCCAGCGAGGGCAGTTGAGCTATAGCAAAAAAAAAAAGG
>Ga0307947_1003111_pt1:0-5000 | contig 13395 bp, 19 predicted proteins | sample OrgLakmetagen232_FD_201840 | JGI IMG/M metagenome (GOLD analysis project Ga0307947, IMG submission 201840) | Saline water microbial communities from Organic Lake, Antarctica - #232 | ecosystem: Environmental > Aquatic > Non-marine Saline and Alkaline > Saline | place: Antarctica: Organic...
CACACACACACACACACACACACACACACACACACACACACACACACACACACACACACACACACACACACGCACACACGCGCACATACACACACACACGCACACACACACACACGCGTACACACACACACACAGACGCACACACACAGAGACGCATGCACGCACGCACGCACTCACACACACAGAAACACACACAAACACACAAACACAACACACTCGCTCACACACACTCACACACACTCACACACACACACACACACACAAGCACACACAGACGCACGCACGCACTAACACACACACACACACAGAACACAAAACTTCCACGCACACTTGCTCTCACACACACTCGCTCTCACACACACTCGCTCCCACACACACTCGCTACACACAAACACACACACACACGCACAAACACACACACACACACACATACACACACACGCGCACGTGTACGCTCAGGGGACCACGTTCACTTTTGTGTGCACTGTGCCTTCCCTGTGGCCGTGTTTGGGCGCCTCTACCCGTGCCTCCATGCGTACTGCCTCGGCTGTGCTTCTGAAATGGACGCCTGTTTCATGCAAGTTTGGTGTCACTCTTGTGTGCCATGTAGATATGCTCTCACTTCTGCTTTCTTCAAATACGATTACCCTCACTCTAACGTGTCTCATGTAGATATGCCCTCACTCCCGTTTGCTTCATGTATCATGTAGATATGCTGTCACTTCTGCATTTTCATGTACGATAACCCTCACTCTAATGTGCTCCATGTACGTTCACTCCCAATCACTCCTGTGTGTGCTTCACGTAGACTTGGCAAACCTCCGCTCAACTTGTCAGCTGCCCCACTTGTCAATCCACCTGTCAATCCACCTGTCAATCCACCTTTTAACCACTTGTCAACCCTCACTTGTCAAACCACTTCTCAACCTCACCTGTCAACCCTCACCTGTCAACCCTCACTTGTCAACCCTCACTTGTCAACCCTCACTTGTCAACCCTCACTCGTCAACCCTCACTTGTCAACCCTCACTTGTCAACCCTCATTTGTCAACCCTCATTTGTCAATCCTCACTTGTCAACCCTCACATTTCAACCACCTTTCAACCACCTTTCAACCACCTCTCAACCACTTGTCAACCCTCACTTGTCAACCACTTATCAACCCACCTGTCAACCACTTGTCAACCCTCACTTGTCAAAACTCACTTGTCAGCTGCCTCATTTTGTGATTCTCCTATTCCCTCTGCGTCTCGTTTCCCACACTTCCAGGCCTAAATCACCTTTTCTTTTGAAAATCTCACGTCGACGCTCCTTGCTCCGTTATCGCAAAACGATTGCCCTTTTGGAGTGCCTGTTCTGAAGCTGGCACTCTCAATGTTGACAGCATCACGTGTTTTGTTCCATATACCAAACATGTGCCAAGCCCCCATCAATATAACTCACTCCCCATATATATGCTGCATACCCTCTTCAGATGGTTGACACTCCCAGATTTGTCAGCTTCACGCGTTTCACGTTACTAGCAGGCACCAAGCCCCCATGAATAAGAGCCCGTCCCTTAACATTAAACATATGCTGCGCATTTATTTTCTGTTACTGACAAGTGCCGAGTTCCCACCAAAAAGAGCTTGCTCCTTCAATCAAACACACCGCGCATATATAATTTATTCTCCTGACAGGTGACAAGCCCCCACCAAAAAGAGCTTGTTCCTTCAATAAAACACACCGCACATGTAATGTATTATATCTGTTATAAATCTGTTATACATCTGACAGGTGCCAAGCCCCCACCAAGAAGATCTCACTCCTACAATCAAACACGCCGCGCATGTATATATACTTTATCCTCCTGACAGGTGGCAAGCCCCCACCAAAAAGAGCTTGTTCCTTTAATAAAACACTGTGCATAATCTGTTATAAATCTGTGATATTTCTTACAGGTGCCAAGCTCCCATCAACAGAGTTGAGCGCTACCCAAGGGAGGGTGGCATCTTTGTGTCGCCCGCCACTTTGCAAAGCTTTAAAAGTGGGTGGCTGTGCACAAATGGGTAGGGTTGGCCAGAACCATGAATATATACGGTGTGTATATACGGTATTTTGGCAGGAAAATCACCAGTTATATAGGGTTGGCCAGAACCGTATATCACCTTTTCAAATGCCGTATATACCGTATAAAACCGTATTCCGTATATACGAAGAAATCAGTACCCTTGAGATTTAAATCATAATGGGCTCATTTTGTAGCTCTTGAAAAGCTGCACACCTATATCCAATTTAGTGTACTAAAAGCTCTTGAAAAGCTGCACATCTATATCCAATTTAGTGTACAAAAAATCAAAATTTGAAGGGCTAGGCCTGTCCAAAGCCAAAAAGACCCCCAAAATGGCCATTTCCAGTGCAAAAAGAAGCCCACCTTCTCTAACCACCAATAGAACACTGTGATTATTGCAGAAACGTGCATTAAAACAAAATAGGAAGCAAAGGGAGTGCCTAATTGAAGGAGTCGCAAACAAATTATTTTGACCCCAAAGAGCAATTTGTACTGTTCCTACTGGGATTCAAACCTCAGTCTGGGGTGTACAATTCGAATACGGTTTTGCACTGCATTTTTGTATGGAAATACGACGGAAATACGGCGTAAATACGGAAATACGGTGTATATACGGCGTATATACGGCGTATAGTAACTATCGATTTGTGATACGGAAAATACGGTACGTAGATACGCTCCCCCCCCCCTCCTGTATTATACGGCGTATATACCGTACTGTATATACCTATATTTATACTTATACGGTTATGGCCAACCTTACAAATGTACGGTCATATACGGTACGTATGAACGGTCTGGCCGACCCTACAAATGGGGGATAGGGCCTCTGTGAGGGAGTGGTTAGCAAAAACAACAGTCAAATCCCGTTTGTCCGATTTACCACAAAATAAGACGGGCACGGAAATCAACACATGTAAGTGCTTGTGCTCTTTGTGCTTGGTGCGGGGCAGGATGAGTGACACAAAATAACACAATAGCAAGAAATTTGACATGTGCAAGCGCTTGTGCTTGGTGTGGGACAGGATGAGTGACACGAAAATCAACACGTGCAAGTGCTTGTGCTCTTTGTGCTTGGAGTGGGGGCCGGGATGAGAGACACGAACATCAACACGTGCAAGTGCTTGTGCTTGTGCTCTTTGTGCTTGGTGTGGGGGCCGGGATGAGAGACATGAACATCAACACGCGCTAGTGCTTGTGCTCTTTGTGCTTGGCGTGGGGGCCGGGATGAGTGACACGAAAAATAACACAGTAGCACGGAAATCAACACGCGCTAGTGCTTGTGCTCTTTGTGCTTGGTGTGGGGGCTGGGATGAGTGACACGAATAATAACACAGTAGCACGGAAATCAACACGCGCTAGTGCTTGTGCTCTTTGTGCTTGGTGTGGGGCAGGATGAGTGGGTGAGGTGTGGTCTGCAAGTCATGCGTAGGACGTATTATCATCCTTGGAGGTTATAGCATCATTGAGGGTTCTGCCACCACGCTGCAAGTTACTTCAGAAGTGAGACTTGTTTTGTGTGTGTATGTGGGTGGGGGGGTGCGCTTGTGCGTGTGTATGCGTGTGTGTGTGTTCATGTGTGCGTGCGTGTGTGTGTATGTGTGTGTATGTGTGATTCCGTGTGATTGCGTGTGTGTGTTCGTGGTGTGTATGTGGGTGGGGGGGTGCGCTTGTGTGTGTGTGTGTGTGTGTGTGTGTGTGTGTGTGGTGTGTGTGTACGAGTACGTGTGAGTTTGTATGTGTGTGTGTGTGTTTGCGTGCGTGTGTGTGCGTGTGGTGTGTGTGGTGTGTGTGCGAGTACGTGTGAGTTTGTATGTGTGTGTGTGTTTGCGTGTGTGTGCGTGAGTGGGTGTGGGTGAGTGAGTGGGTACTGTGGTAGGGTCATCAAGTTTACGACCTGTTCATTGCACATGGTCATGTTAAGGGTTGCACACGGTCATGGTAAGGGTTGGGGTTGGCCAGACCATAAAAATACGGTGTATATATAGAATTGGCCAAAACCATATATGTACGGTGTATATATAGAATTGGCCAAAACCATATATGTACGGTTATATATAGAATTGGCCAAAACCATATATGTATGGTGTATATATATAATTGGCCAAAACCATATATGTACGGTGTGTATATAGAATTGGCCAATACCATATATGTACGGTGTATATGTGTAATTGGCCAATACCATATATGTACGGTGTATATGTGTATATATAGAATTGGCCAAAACCATATATGTACGGTGTGTATATACAGTATTTTTGCAGACATTTCAGCAAACATACGGTCATAATTGGCGTACATATGCGGTTCTGGCCGACCCTAGTTATGTTGCATACTCTGGGTGGAGTTGATTGGGACGCCATATACAGATATACGTCCAGAAAATAAGAAGCGCAGGTGCGGTCTTGTGTCCAGTGTACGTCAAGCGCGTGTCGTATGCACACTCATTTGGGGCAAAGCCAAGTAAAGTCACATTATTTACTCCTCCCACCATGTATCGACGCATTTCTTACTCCTGGCACGAGAAAAGGCACGAAAAAAAGGCACGGAAAAAGGCACGGAAAACACACCTCACGCTACTACGAAAAACACCTCACGAAAAGAAACCTCGCGGAAAAACACCTCACGAAAAAACACACCTCACGCTACTAAAAGCTTGGAATTGCAGGGATTTCACTGGTACCAAGTGTCGTACAATCTCACCACCACAATAAAATAAATGTCTCCACTGCAGCTGAGGGTGGCAATGCTATCACGTTTGCACACACACACACACACACACACACACACACACACACACACACACACACACACACACATATACACGCACACTCACACACACACTCACACACATATATACACGCACACACACACACACATATGCACACTCACACACACACACACACACAAAAACACATACACACACTTGTACACTTACCTCACATAC
>Ga0307947_1003111_pt1:10000-13395 | contig 13395 bp, 19 predicted proteins | sample OrgLakmetagen232_FD_201840 | JGI IMG/M metagenome (GOLD analysis project Ga0307947, IMG submission 201840) | Saline water microbial communities from Organic Lake, Antarctica - #232 | ecosystem: Environmental > Aquatic > Non-marine Saline and Alkaline > Saline | place: Antarctica...
CACACACACACACACACACACACACACACACACACACACACACACACTCACACACACAAACACACACACTATATGGACGCAGGGGCACCCCAACCCCATGCAGCTACAGCACATGCAGCAGATGGCCAGTATGGGTATGGCATTCCCACCCATGAACCCGTTCGGCTGAGACCACGACTCTCATGGGTCAGCTTCAAGCTGGACGGCTCTCATGGGTCAGCACGGCTCTCATGGGTCAGCTTCACGCTGGACGGCTCTCATGGGTCAGCACGGCTCTCATGGGTCAGCTTCACGCTGGACGGCTCTCATGGGTCAGCTTCACGCTGGACGGTTCTCATTTGTCAGCACGGCTCTCATGGGTGAGCTTCAAGCTGGACGGCTCTCATGGGTCAGCACGGCTCTCATGGGTCAGCTTCACGCTGGACGGCTCTTATGGGTCAGCACGGCTCTCATGGGTGAGCTTCAAGCTGGACGGCTCTTATGGGTCAGCTTCACGCTGGGCGGCTCTTATGGGTCAGCTTTAAGCTGGACGGCTCTCACGGGTCAGCTTCAAGCTGGACTAGACAAGCTTGTGATGGGGATACTGCTGCAATGCAGCTCGGCCCCTGCTACCTCAAACTTTTGATGGGGGAGACTCACGGCACTTCAGGCCAATGTGTCTCCTTTTCCTTATTTGATGCAGGGAGTGTTTTGCTGCCTGCGCAGTTTTTCTTTTCTTTCCTTTTCTTTTCTTTCTGCTGCAATGCAGCTCTTGGCCCCTGATAACTCAGACTACTTTGAGCAGTAGCATATTAAGGCCTTGTTGGAAGGAAAAAACGAAAATTACGCAGCAAAACACTCCCTGCATCAATTAAGGAAAAGGAGACAAACTGGCCCGAAGTGCCGTGAGTCTCCCCCACCTTGTTCTTCTAGGCTCTAGAAGGTCGGCTAGAGCACAAGCAGCAGATGGCCGATCTGGGCACGGCCTTCTTAAACCCTGAACTTTTTTGGCGAAGGATGACTTGTAAAATGCAGATGGGGCAAAAATGTGTCACGCCTTTAGTCTGACAGAGGCGTGTGTTCGGTTCAGGCTAGTTTGGTCGGTTAATGGTCGGATGCTTTTCCATGATTTCTACTGGCGTAGCCACTTGTTGTTATTAGTGGCGCTATCTGTCTTGTACCCTGACTGACACAGCTGCCGGGCATGACAAATGACGGAGGAAGTTTGCCTTTCCGCCCTTGAATCGGTCTAGCTGGTCACTGCGGTGTGGCCTTTTCACCCACGTCTTTACTTGGCTGATGACCGAAGAAATTTCAGAGGAGATTTCAGAGGGGGCATCAAAGATGGGGATTAATTATCACTGCCTACGTAGCTTTTCCTTCTTTCTTTTCATCAAAAGTTGTGGCTGGTTTACTGCTGAACAGAAAAGAGGCGTGCTGCAACGTGCATGATATAGTAGGGCCTGCCATAACAAATCACCGTCACTGCAAAGTATAAGACTCAGCACAACAACCAATTGGGCGTGATAGCAGGCCGGCCAGAGCAATTCAGGTACCTGAGGCAAAAGAACAATCAGGCAGGTCATGAAACCATTTCCACATTCACTTCATGGTGGCTCCTTTTCCTTATTTAATGTGCGGAGTGTTTTTCACTGCCTGCCCTAGTATATCCTTTTCTAAAAAAATATCCACTTTTCGAAGGTGTGACCTGTAACACACACACACACACACACACACACACACACACACACACACACACACACACACACATACATACATACATACAGACAAATTTTACAGAATAAGCCATCAATCAAAACGTGTGGCTGCTATGCTCAAAACATGTTAAAGTTGTGATAATTGTTGTTGTAGCACAAGACTTGTAGCACCTACACACATACATACATACATACTATGTGTAGTACACACGCACACACGCACACGCGCACACACACACACATACACACTGCGCACGCTGTACGCCAATAGACACAGAATTTTGCTTTCGACACAAAAGCCTTCCGCCGTTATCGTATGTGATGGTTATGTCCAACCAAGCGCTGCAGATGGTCAGCTCGATGTGCATGGGTGCCGTGTGCAAGCAGAGGTCGCGACGGTGCACGCTTAAGCCGCCCAACTTATATTCAAAACATGTTGGTCCTTTATATTTGATTGGGGGGGCTTCCACTACTAGGCGTTGACCACGCCTTTTGAGGAGCTGGGTCTGGGTCTTGATTCTCAAAGAGTTAAGAAACCTGCTTCCAAGATCCATATGCATTATGTCAGATCAAATCACAATGTCACTGCAAAGTGTAGGACTCCGCACATCAACTAGTCTTAATTGATAATTTGAAACATTTCCAGACCAGGAAAGGCCTTCAACTGGCTCATACTCGCAATCCATGCTTAAGCTGTTACCATGATTAGTTGTGACATCCAAAGAAAAACCATCCAGCTGAGGAGCGAGTTCACTTCATCGTTGTGGTCCCGAATGCTTCTACCTTCCTACATTGTGCTTTATTATTTTGTATGTCCACGCCTGTGCGCCCTCTGCTGATATCATGTGCCTAAATTGTATCTCTGTTAGCGGCTAGCTAGTATTCTGGCGGCGAGTAGTACTAGTGCTAGCAGCGAATACTACGTAGTACTCATCTTTGGTTGGCTGCCACACCGCTGTCCTTCCCGGAGCTGGGACCGTGGGACCGTTTACTCGGACAAAAAAAATAGTGTAAATACTACCGGCTTGGATTAGGAGAGGCTGTTGTTTTGTGTTCTGCACCACCTAATGGATGCAGAGGCACACAACATCCCACCAGGAGAATGAGGCTGGAGAATGAAAGTAAGAGGAAAGATTTTCAGTGGGGTTCAGCGGCGTCCATACCACCAGGATAATTGCTCAGATACTTTTGGAGATTGTGTTCAATGTCTCGTCTCATCTGTATAATTTTTGTCGCGGATCTTATTGCTAGAAGGCTTCTTTTTTCATGAGTGCGGTGGCATGCATGTAGACCAGTAACTCTGAGGCTGTGGAGTGGGTTCCTTGTGTGGCTGCTGTAAATGGTACCTGTTGCTCCTAGCAGGATGTTGTGGAGTGTTTTGCGGTGTCCGAGTAAGCAAGGCATTAGCAGCTTATGTTGTTCTCGTGCCTTCTCTGCTTGTTGGGTAGGGGAAGTGTCTACACAGTACTTATTTCGTTTAAATATATCGCGTTTGTTTAGTTGTATGCCTCTTGGTTTCATAGCCAGGGGATATGGATTGGTAGCGCCATCTGCTAGGTCATCATGGGCAACTTTTTCTGTCTGTTCTTCAGACACACTCTTAGCTTGTGCTCTTGCGAGCGTGGGCCAATTTCTCAGACTGTGGTTTTTCAAGGAGGGTTTTTCTGTTTAGGCAGGAGTTTCCTTTTCCCAGTCTTA